>OBIY01000532.1_pt1 | contig 14578 bp, 13 predicted proteins | sample 1519841 | NCBI WGS metagenome assembly OBIY01 (sample SAMN03019774, study PRJEB22545) | beach sand metagenome | biome: beach; feature: sea beach; material: beach sand | place: USA: Municipal Pensacola Beach, FL | collected 2010-07-30 | depth 30-40 cm m
ATGAGTTCGCGGTCCTTTTCACCACCTCCTGCAACAACTTGCCACACTCCAGCAGCAGCATATCTCCGGCCACGCGCCCACCCGTGTCATTGACGAGGGAAAAACTGTGCAGGTCAATATATAGAAGCGCATGGCGCTGATCGCCAAGACGAGCCGACTCGATAGCTTGCGCCAGCCGGGCTTCAAGAAAGCGTCGGTTGGGCAATTGTGTGAGGGGATCGTGATCCGTTTGCCAGGACAACCGGCTGGACATCCTGGTGGCCGGATCGATGGTTCTAAACACCAACACACAGCCAGTAATACGATTCTGGCGATCCCGCAGTGGCATTGCCGAACCACTGATTGCAATCGGCGCGCGCTGCTTTACCAGCAACTGCGTATTGTCCGGGGTTACACAGGTGGTGCCTCTGCGTAATGCTTCACCGCAGGGATCAATATGGGCTCCTCTTTCGTCCTGCATTTGCAGTAGAGACTGGATTGCCGCACCGTAACCCTGCTCCGATCCCAGGCCAAGCATCTCCAAACCCACCGGGTTTATCTGTTCAACCGCACCCTCGGCATCGGTCAGTACAATGCCGTCGGTGACCTGACTGAATACCGCGGCCAACAATTCACGTTGGCGCTTCAGGGCCTCCAGGTTCCCCGTTTGCGAAGAAATATCCCGGCACCACAGGACAAAATAACCACCCCCGCGCAGAGAAGGACAGACGGTAATCTGGTAAGTGTGAGCTCGCCCATCAGCGTCGACAATCTCCATCTGGCTTTCTGGAGCTTGCTTGAGCCGGGTGGCCACCAATGCCCGGTAATCATCGGATTCGGCAGCATCACTTAAAGCTGGAAACAACAAGCGCAGCGGTGTGCCAATGAGCTGCTCCCGGGAAAACCCACTGACCTCCAGCAAATGCTCGTTGACGCCCCCTATAAGACCACTCGCAGAGACTTCAATAAGCGGATGCTCGGAGGATTCAAGCTGGACGACGAAACCTTCATCTTCACCAGACAAATTATCGTCATGCTTCGGCATTTCGAGACGATCATTCCTAATACTGGTCGAAGAGGCAACTGGTGTGGAAGTGTAGGGTGCCTCCATAAATTCGAGCAAACAACCCCGACCATCCCGCCACGACATTGGGGTCAAGGCAAATCGAGACAAAGGTAACAGACGATCACCGCGAGTCATGGCCGCTTCCAGCTGGTCAAGGCGTCGTGGTTCCCGATCCAGGGTCCAGGTAAGCGCCTCTTGGGATCGCAGCGCTTCGTCAATGCCTCTTGCAAACTCGCCGCCGACAATGGCCGGAATCATCGCTTCAAGGGATCGCCCCAGCGCCTCCGCGCCAGTGATGCCGGTCCAGTCACCCATCCACGTATTCCAGACCAACACATGCCCGTTCTGATCTAGAACGACGACACCATGGGTTTGGCTATCCACCCGCTCGACGAGGAGCTCGCGCAGCTTTTCGTCATTGAGGACATTCAAATCCAGGTTTGGCTCAGCCCCGGTCACACAACCCTCCGGCCAGACACACTAACCCCGCGCTCACCCAGGGCCCTAAAGCCATGAGACCGGGGAGTGGCTGTTACAACCCGTTTTGCCTGTGCAACATATTGTTTTAACGATGCTGACGTCACCTGTAAATCCTTTACCGGCATCTCCGCATTGCTAGCGTGTTGTTCACCCATTATCGGGTCCGGGTTTAACCCTGGGACAACAATTCCCGCATATCGATTATCGCGGCATTAGCTCGACTAATGTACGAAACCATGGTCAAGGAATGGTTAGCCAGCAGCCCAAAACCACTGCCGTTGACAATGATGGGGCTACGCAGGGGTGTTTGAGTTGCTTCGAGCTCTCGAATAATTTGCTGCAAGCTGACGAGGGCGTTTTTCTTTTCCAGCACCGTGCCGAAATCCGCTTCTATGGCTTTCAGGAAGTGAACCAGCGCCCAGGTGGTGCCCCGCGCTTCATAGAAAACATCATCCAGTTCGTGCCAGGGGGTCTTGCGATAGCTTTCGGCGGGCGTCGGCGTCGACTGCCGGGCGCCGCTTTCACCAGCCAGATCAATGTTGAGATGGCGCTGACCGACACTGGCGCCCAGACGCTGAGACAAGCTACCCAGCCGCGCCTCCACCGTGCTCAGCCAGTAGCGCAGGTTATCGGCGCGGGCATAAAACTGGGCATTGTACTGGTCGTCATCGACCAGTCGGGCAAGATACAGTTGTAAATGCTTGCGTCCTTCCTGGTATTCCGTCTCGGTGGCGGGCAATATCCAGCTTTCATGGTCAAAATTAAACCGGGGCTCCGCCAGCGCCAGATCCGGATCTTCCGTGGATTGGGACTGGGAGCGGGCAAAGGATTCCCGCAGCGCCTTGGCCAGATCCCGCACCTGAATAATCACACCATATTCCCAATTAGGAATATTATCCAGCACCACACCCGGAGGCAGGACGTCGTTACTCAGATAGCCCCCGGGCTTCTCCAGCAGGGTATCCACTACCGCGATCAAAGCGCCTACCGTCGCCTCACCGGCTAGCGGCTCGGCCCCAATCTCAACAGGGTTGATGTCTGGCTCCCGACTCCAGTAGAAACCCAGGATCAGACAAATCAGCAACAACAGTAACAATACCCGGGTAGCCCAGGTAAAACCCACTGAGCGCTCCGCACCACCGGCAGTTCGCCTGCCGCGCCTGCCACTACCCAGCTCGGCTATCCGGGCTTTCCAGTCTTGTCTAGTCATTCGATGCCTCTGCCGCTATTTAACTGTTATTTGGTTAACCCGCAAGCAACGCGTACCTCTGTATATCAAACACTTAGCTTCGGCTACTCAAAAGCTTCATAATAGCTGAAAACCTTTGGATAATCTGCGTGTCGAAGCAACAGTTTTAGAAAGAACTCCCTCTATGTCGAGAAATTACCCGCATTTACGCCACTTTACCGTCGCCTGGGTGGCGCTGCTTGTATGTCTCCCTCTGAGCAGCCTCGCCACTGCCGCCGGTAACAGCCTGTCTAACGCCCCCTCGTCACTGAACACCGGCCTGGAAGCGCCCCTTGAATTCCTGCCCGTGGAAGAAGCCTACCGCCTCTTACCGAGCCTTGAAGGCGAAACACTGATCATCGACTGGATGATCGCCCCCGGGTATTACCTCTACAAACATCGTTTTGCGATCGCCAGTATCGTCGACGCAACTCAGCCAGCTGGTGAAAACCTTGCCTTGCAATTCGAACCCGGGCAAGTGATCTACGACGACTACTACGAAAAAGACCTCGAAGTTTATTATCAGGACACCCGGGTCAGCGCCGCGTTACCGCAAAGCCCTGCCGACAAAGCCACCACTTATGTAGTCAGCGTCACCTCCCAGGGCTGCGCTGATGCCGGACTGTGTTATCCACCGCGTACCGACTACCTTGAAGTCGACTTCACCCAACAACTCGTGACGCCACTTGCCGCGCCGCCCCTGGCCAGCGCTAATAGCGAGCGCCCTGCTTTTGGATCTGCCACGGTGGGCGGGATACAAAACCCACCCCACAGCCTGGTGGTCATTTTCCTGCTGGCCCTTGCTGGCGGGGTTATTCTTAACCTGATGCCCTGTGTGTTTCCCGTGCTTTCCATCAAAGTCATGTCAACCACCGCGGCCCATCTGGGTGAGCACAGTAAACATCTGCACAGCCTTGCCTATACCGCGGGCATTATCCTGTCTTTTCTGGTCATCGCCGCCGCCATGTTGGCACTGAGAGCCAGTGGCGAGGCTATCGGCTGGGGTTTCCAGTTACAGTCGCCGTTATTTGTGGCGCTCCTGGCCTATCTGATGTTTGCCATCGGCCAGAGCTTTTCCGGCCAGCTGACCATCGGCGGCCGCTGGATGAACATCGGTCAGAACCTGACCCAGAGCACCCGTGTCAGCGGCTCCTTTATGACTGGCGTGCTGGCCACGGTTGTCGCCAGCCCCTGTACCGCGCCCTTTATGGGCACTGCCCTGGGTATCGCGCTAACTCAACCCGCCGCTGTCAGTCTCGGTATCTTTGCCGCACTGGGGCTGGGCATGGCCCTGCCCTTTCTGATCCTGTCCTGGCTTCCCGGGCTTATGGAGAAACTGCCGACGCCGGGCCCCTGGATGAGCACCTTCAGCCAGCTACTCGCCTTCCCACTGTACGCCACGGTGATCTGGCTGTTGTGGGTTCTGGGCCGGCAGACCAGTATCGATCATGCCGTACTGGTCAGCCTGGGCATCCTGCTTATCGCGTTCGCCATCTGGCTACACAAACGACCCGCGAAAATCCTGACCCGCGCACTCGGCATCGCCGCCCTGGCTGGCGCGCTGAGCCTGGCGGCTATTCGTCCCACCGATGGCGCTAACACGGAAACCATCTGGCAACCCTATTCAACCGCTCGCCTGATGGAGCTGAGAGAAGCAGGGCAAGCGGTATTTGTTAATCTCACCGCGGACTGGTGTATCACCTGTCTGGCCAATGAAAAAATCGCACTTAATTCCGATACTTTCCGCGCCGCCCTGCGTGACGGGAATATCACCTACCTAAAGGGTGACTGGACCAACCGTAATCCAGAGATTACCCATCTGCTGAACAATCATGGGCGCACCGGTGTCCCTCTCTATCTGTACTATGATGCCGTCGGTAACGCGCCGAAAATCCTGCCTCAGTTGTTAACGGAGACCATCGTTTTAAAGGCTTTTGGCCAGACCACCCCCTGAACCACGCTCTCGCGAATGGGCGCGACCCAGGGCAGACGAACAGACCTACCACGCAAAACAAAGCCAGCCAACTGCACCGAAAACCGTCATATCATCGGCAAAAATCCCGAAAACTGGACAAAACCCGCATCCTGATGCACACTGCGCGCCATTCCCCGAGAGCAACTCAAAAAAGAGGTGAAATGGCGACCATTCTGGTGCTACACGGACCCAACCTGAACCTGCTGGGAACCCGTGAACCGGCCGTTTACGGTTCCGCCACGCTTGAAGACATCAACCGCCGCCTGACCGAGCGCTGTATTGAAGCGGGCCACCATCTGCTGGCCCTGCAAAGCAACGCCGAATACGAGCTGATCGAGCGCATCCACGACGCTAGCAAGGAGGGGGTTAATTTCATTCTATTCAACCCGGCCGCCTTCACCCATACCAGTGTCGCGTTGCGCGATGCCCTGCTGGCAGTCTCAATCCCGTTTATTGAAGTGCACCTGTCCAATGTCCATGGTCGCGAGGACTTCCGCCAGCATTCCTATTTCGCCGACATCGCCCAGGGCACAATCAGTGGCTTCGGGGCACAAAGCTACATACTGGCGCTGGAGGCGGCGCTGGAACATGTAGCCCAATAACTCCACCAAGCAACCCTTTCCCGGTAAGGAAAACTTTCAATGGATATACGCAAAGTCAAAAAGCTGATCGAATTACTGGAAGAGTCCGATATCGCCGAACTTGAAATCAAGGAAGGCGAGGAATCCGTGCGCATTACCCGCAATAAGGCTGGCGCCGCCATTGCGGCCCCGGTAGTCGCGGCGGCTCCGGTTGCGGCGCCCGCACCCACTCAGACTGCAGACCCGGTTGCCGAAACCTCGGCTGCCCCTACGGCGATTGACGGTCATGTGATCAGCTCTCCCATGGTCGGCACGTTTTACCGGGCGCCGGCGCCCGGGGCGCCCCCCTTTGTTGAAGTGGGTCAATCAGTCAAGCCCGGCGATGTCCTGTGTATTGTAGAGGCCATGAAAATGATGAATCAGATCGAAGCGGACAAGGCAGGTACTGTCAGTGCAATTCTGGTTGAAGACGGTGAAGCTATCGAGTTCGACCAGGCGCTGATCACCATTACCTGAGTGATCCCATACACCGATCACACTCCCCCAATGCTTAAGGAAGCCTACCGGCCATGCTGGAAAAAGTCTTAATCGCCAATCGCGGCGAGATCGCCCTTCGTATTCTCCGCGCCTGCCGGGAGTTGGGCATTAAAACCGTCGCCGTCCATTCCAAGGTGGACGCCGACTTAAAACATGTGCGCCTGGCTGACGAAACTGTCTGCATCGGCCCCAACTCGCCCACCGAAAGCTACCTGAATATTCCCGCCATCATCAGTGCGATGGAAGTTACCGACTCCGTCGCCGTGCACCCCGGCTACGGCTTTCTCGCCGAAAATGCCGACTTCGCCGAGCAGGTGGAACGCTGTGGCTTTACCTTCATTGGCCCCAGCGCAGACGTAATTCGCACCATGGGTGACAAAGTCGCGGCCATCGCCGCCATGCGCAAGGCCGGCGTACCCACCGTACCCGGCTCAAACGGAGCCCTGGACGACGACAACGAACGCAGCCTTGCTATCGCCAGGGACATTGGCTACCCAGTGATTATCAAGGCTGCAGCCGGTGGTGGCGGCCGCGGCATGCGGGTAGTGCACACCGAAGCGCATTTAATTAACGCCATCTCCATGACTAAACTGGAAGCAAAAACCGCTTTCGGTGATGACACTATCTACATGGAGAAATTTCTCGAAACACCGCGCCATGTCGAGGTGCAGGTGTTGGCCGACACCCATGGCAATGCCATCCACCTGGGTGACCGGGACTGCTCCCTGCAACGCCGCCACCAGAAAGTTCTCGAGGAAGCGCCGGCCCCGGACATCGACCCTGAAGCGCGACAGGCGGTATTCGATGCCTGCGTTGCCGCCTGCAAGGAGCTAGGCTACGTGGGTGCGGGCACCTTCGAATTCCTCTACGAAAATGGCAATTACTACTTTATTGAGATGAATACCCGGGTACAGGTGGAACACCCGGTCTCGGAAATGATTACCGGCGTAGACATCGTCAAGGAACAACTGCTGATTGCCAGCGGTGAACCCATGAGCTTCAGCCAGGATCAGATTGTCTTTCGCGGCCATGCCTTCGAATGCCGCATCAACGCCGAAGATTCGGTAACGTTCATGCCCAGCCCCGGCAAAGTCACCACGTTCCACCCCCCCGGCGGCAATGGTGTGCGTGTCGACTCACACCTCTACTGCGGCTACGTAATACCGCCTAACTACGACTCCCTGATCGCCAAAATCATCACCTATGGCAAGGATCGGGAAGCGGCCCTGGCGCGTATGAAAACCGCGCTGGACGAACTTTTTATTCTTGGCATCAAAACCAATACCGACCTGCAACGGGACCTGGTCTCCGATGCGGAATTCAAACAGGGCGGGGTTAACATCCACTACCTGGAGAAGAAACTGGGCCTCTGAGCGCACACCAACCCCAGGGAACGGAATTTCGTGCAATTTGGCAGGGACCGCGGCGCGATATGAGCTGGCTACAATTACACATTGATATCAATCGAGATGCCGAGCAGCAATTTGAACAAATCTTGCTCGGTCTCGGCGCCGTTTCGGTAACGCTTTCGGATGCGAGCGACCAAGCCATTCTGGAACCCGGCGTCGGCCAGACGCCGCTGTGGAATCAGCTCACGCTCAGCGCCCTGTTTCCCTCCGACACCGACACCGACACCATCCTTCTGCAGCTCTGCGCCCAAACCGGCGCCAGCCTCCCCACCTGGCGCTGGGAAACGCTGGAGGATGAGGTTTGGGAAACCCGCTGGCAAAACGACTTCAAACCACTGCAATGCGGCCGCAGATTGTGGATCTGCCCCAGTTGGTGTGAACCGCCACGGCCAGACGCCGTAAACCTGCAACTGGATCCGGGTCTCGCCTTTGGCACCGGCACCCACCCCACCACCTTCCTCTGTCTCGAGTGGCTGGAAGGTCTGGTGCTAGAGGGCAAAACATTCATTGATTACGGCTGCGGCTCCGGGGTTCTGGCCATCGCCAGCCTGGCGCTGGGAGCCGACCACGCCAGCGCCGTGGATAACGACCCCCAGGCGCTCTCGGCAAGCGCGGACAATGCCCAGCGCAACGCTATTGAGCCCGAGCGCCTAACCATCAGCACGCCGGAAACGATGATTGCAAACCCGTCTGACTACCTGGTAGCAAATATCCTGGCCGGCCCCCTGATCGAGCTAGCCCAGACACTGGGCGACCTGGTCAAAAACGGGGGGGCAATATGCCTGTCGGGAATACTCACCAGCCAGCACAATGCGGTTTCCAACGCTTACAAATCCGCGTTTACCCTGGAACCTCCAGTCGAACAAGACGGCTGGCTACGGCTGGTGGGCTACAAACGTTGATGGTCTGGCGGTGAATACTGAAGTTGAACAGACCCGTTGTCCCCACTGCAATATCGCATTCCATGTTAATGCTACACAGCTGAAAGCGGCCCAGGGGACCGTTCGTTGCGGCATCTGCCTGAACCTGTTCGATGCCGCCGAGCATGGCTTCCAGGCACAACCTTCCCCACCCACGGAGCACACTTCCGATAGCGCGGAACACACCACAGCGCTTACTGAAACGAAAACACCAGACGAACCTGACGAGATCGCGGATATTTCTGATTCATTGGAACACGCCAGTAACGTTGAAGGAGCTGTCAGCGACATTGACGACCGTCATGAAGTGGAAGACGCTTCCTCAGTCGAACCGCGATCACCAGAAAGCATCGAACCGGGATCGCTGTCACTGGATCTCGATAAGCTGGCGAAGCATCTTGCCCCGGCCAGAAACACCAAGCTTGACGCCAACGCCGGGGGCGAGACCCCGCTCCCCGAGCCTGTCCCATCCCCACGCCAGCAAGTAACGCGCCTGCTAGGTTTTTTCGCCAGCGCGGTACTTCTGGCGGCACTATTACTGCAGTTATTATTCCACTATTCCGCCCACCTGAGCCTCAAACCCGGTTACCGCCCAATGGTCGAGCTTCTGTGCAACCAACTCGGCTGCCCCGTGGCGGAATTAAGAGACCCCAGTTTAATCAGCGTCGAAGCTCTCTCGATCCAGAAACATCCCTCCTTAAAAAAGGTGTTGACCGTGGAAGCAATTTTGGTAAACCGCGCGACCTATGCCCAGCCTTTTCCGGACACAACATTACATTTCATGGATGTCCGCGGCCAAACGCTGGCCCAGCGGTCATTTGATCCAGGCCAATATTTGCCCGAAACCATGAAGGGTATCAAAGTCATGCTGCCCTCCTTCGCTTACCAGATCCGACTGGAGTTGTTAGCGCCCGACCAGGAAGCGGTATCCTATGCCCTGATAGTCGATGAATAATAGAATTAGTTGGCCAGGACACCTTTCTCCATCGCCTTTCACCAAGTATGATGGCCGGCCCTTATTAGATACCGGCTAGCGTTTTTTCGAGAGGGTCATCGTGATTCAAATCGGCAAACATTCCCTAGACAATGTCGCCGTGCTCGCGCCCATGGCGGGCGTCAGCGATCAACCCTTTCGGGAAATATGCCAACGCCACGGCGCCGGCAGCACCTGCGCCGAAATGCTGACCGCCGACTGGCGGTTATGGTCTTCCAGAAAATCCAGCACTCGTCTACCCGCCCCTCACTGGACCGAACCTCGGATCGTTCAGATCGCCGGCACCGAGCCGGAACAACTGGCCGAGGCGGCGCGCCGCTGTGTCGGTCACGGCGCGCCGATTATCGACATCCACAATGGCTGCCCGGCAAAAAAAGTCTGCAAAAAAGCCGCGGGCTCGGCGTTGATGAAGGACGAAAACCTGGTAGCGCGGATACTGGCGGCAGTGGTCAAAGCCAGTAGCGTGCCCGTGACCCTGAAAACCCGCACTGGCTGGAGTCCGGAATATCGCAACGCGCCAGCTATCGCCGGTATCGCCGAGGACTGCGGGATTCAGGCTCTGGCCATACATGGGCGCACCCGGGCCTGCCGCTTTGACGGGCTGGCCGAATACGACACCATCGCGGAAGTCGTCCGGCAGGTGAACATCCCGGTGTTTGCCAATGGCGACATTGAAGGCCCCGAGCTTGCTGTGCGGGCATTGACCCACACCGGTGCGGCGGGTGTCATGATCGGGCGCGGCGCCCAGGGCCAACCCTGGCTGTTCGAACAAATCCGTTGCCGACTTGAAACCGGCATAACCCCGCCCACGCCGTCACCGGAAAAAATCCTTGAATGCATCGCCAGCCCCGTCCGCGCCATCCGCGCCCACTATCCGGGTGATGTGGCGCTGGGCTATTGCCGAAAACATGTGGGCGCCTACCTGAAGCGCCTGGGCTTTTCTCGCTCCGCGATCAAAAGCTTTAATCGCCAGGGCGCAGCTGAAGAGCAGGATGAGTTCCTGGCCCGGCATTTGCGTCCCCAGCTTATCGGGCAAGCCGTGGCAGCCCAAGCAGCTTAATTGAATGCTAGACGTTAACCTAAGTTTGAAATCACTGAACTCTATAATAAAAAGTCGGACCCAACACTGATGAGCGATAAAACCACCTTCACCCTCACATCAAATGAGGAAATTGAACCCCAACCGGTTCTCGGCCACAGCCACCGCTCACTGCGCAGTTGTGTGGAACATGCAATGGCGGACTATTTTCATCACCTGGATGGCCAGGACTGCACCAACCTGTATCAGATGGTATTAAAGGAAGTGGAGGCGCCATTGCTGGAAGCGGTTATGAACTATACCCGCAACAACCAGTGCAAAGCCGCGGAGATGCTTAATATCAACCGCGGCACCCTGCGTAAAAAACTGAAACTTTACGACCTGCTTTGATTACCTCACTTCCCAACCGACCGCCGCCGGAAATGGCTCCTGCTTCCGGGCCACCAGCACGAGGATTCTATGAGCGACCAAGCCGTTCCTGTTAAAACTGCGCTGATCAGCGTCTCCGATAAAACCCGTATTGTGGAGTTCGCCCAAGGTTTGAACGCTGCCGGGGTAAAACTGCTGTCCACCGGTGGCACCTTTCAGTTGCTAAGGGAAGCGGGCATCGCGGTCACGGAAGTTTCGGAATACACCGGCTTTCCGGAAATGATGGATGGGCGGGTGAAAACCCTGCACCCAAAAATTCACGGCGGCATTCTCGGCCGACGCGGCCAGGACGAGGCGGTAATGGCCGAGCACGGCATTCAGGGCATTGACATGGTGGTGGTGAACCTCTACCCCTTTGAGCAAACTGTCGCCAATCCCGATTGTTCCCTGGCCGAGGCCATCGAAAATATCGACATTGGCGGGCCGACCATGGTTCGCGCCGCCGCCAAAAATCATGGCTCCGTGGCGGTTGTAGTCAACGCCGGGCGCTACGATGACATCCTGCGGGAGATGCAGGCCAACGGCGGCGCCCTGACCCAGGCTACGCGCTTTGACCTGGCTGTCGCCGCGTTCGAACATACCGCCGGCTATGACGGCGCCATCGCCAACTATCTGGGTAGAAAATTGCCCCCAGCCGAAACGGCGGAAGGCGACAACACTGATGCCAGCGAAGACGAGTTTCCGCGCACCTGGAACCTCCAGTTTCACAAGGCCCAGGTGATGCGTTACGGGGAAAACCCGCACCAGCGTTCGGCCTTCTACGTGGAAGCCAGGCCTAATGAGGCATCCATCGCCACCGCCACCCAGATACAGGGTAAGGCGCTTTCCTATAACAATATTGCGGACACCGACGCCGCCCTCGAATGTGTCAAACAGTTCGAGGAACCCACCTGCGTGATCGTCAAACATGCCAACCCCTGCGGTGTGGCCGTCGCGCCCTCGCTGCTGGCAGCCTACGAAAAAGCTTTTGCCACCGACCCGGAATCCGCCTTTGGCGGCATCATCGCTTTCAACCGGGAACTGGATGGCGAGACCACCCGCGCCATTGTTGATCGCCAGTTTGTGGAAGTGATCATCGCACCCAGCGTCAGCGAAGCGGCGGTGGCCATCGCCGCCGAAAAGAAAAACGTGCGCCTGCTCGCCTGTGGCCAGTGGCAACAAGAAGCCAGCCATGGCTGGGACTACAAGCGGGTCAATGGCGGCCTGCTGGTACAGGATCGCGACCAGGCGGTGACCACACGGAAAGCGCTCAAAGTGGTCAGCAAACGTACGCCCAGCGACAGCGAAATAAACGACCTGTTATTTGCCTGGCAGGTGGCCAAGTTCGTTAAATCCAACGCCATCGTCTATGCACGCGATCTGCAAACTGTTGGTGTCGGCGCCGGTCAGATGAGCCGGGTCAACTCAGCTCGTATCGCCGCCATCAAAGCTGAACACGCGGGCCTGGAAGTGGCCGGTTCGGTGATGGCCTCGGACGCCTTTTTTCCCTTCCGGGATGGGCTGGACAGTGCCGGCGAACGCGGCATCCGGGCTGTGATTCAGCCGGGCGGCTCAATTCGTGATGACGAAGTGATTGAAGCAGCCAACGAGCACGACATCGCCATGGTGTTTACCGGCACCCGGCATTTTCGTCACTGATTGCGACCGTCTCTGCCGTTTACAGGGATTCGAGGTCACCTTCTTCCGCAGCCACCCAGACGAAGCGCGGCAATAGACGACCATCCCGCTCGATGGTTTCGCAAAACATGGCCAGCGGCCTGATCCACAGGCCCCGCTCACCATACAGCGTCCGGTAAACCACGTGCGCCTCTTCCGTCTCGCTATGCCGAGCCACGCCAATGACCTGATAATGCTTACCCTTGTAGTGTCGATAGATACCGGTTTTCAGGGCTTCAGACACATGCGACTCCTTGATTGATTGCACCATTCTTTCTCTGTCAGGGATTATAGGCGGCTACAGGTAACCCCCTAAATGCATCCCTCGCAAAAAAATGCATCCATCGTTCCTTTGCCGCACCCAGACCAGCCCGGTACAATTCGCGGCTTCGCGTTTTACGAGTATCGACGATGAATGTTCTTTTGATTGGCGCCGGCGGCAGGGAGCACGCCCTGGCCTGGAAGGCCGCCCAGAGCCCCCTGGTGGAAACCGTCTATGTCGCCCCCGGCAATGGTGGCACAGCCCTTGAGGCCAACATCGAGAACGTCGATCTGGCCGTGGATGACTTCGATGGGCTGGCCGACTTCGCCCGGCAGAACAACTGCGGATTGACCATCGTCGGCCCGGAAGTACCGCTGGTGGACGGCCTCGTCGATCACTTTCAAAGCCGGGGCCTGAAAATCTTCGGCCCCCGGCGGGGCGCGGCCCAGCTGGAAGGCTCGAAAACCTTCACTAAGCATTTTCTCGCACGCCACAATATTCCTACCGCCGCTTACGAAACTTTCACTGAGCTCGATGCCGCTTTGGCTTATGTGCGCAAGCAGGGTGCACCCATCGTTATCAAAGCCGACGGCCTGGCTGCGGGCAAGGGCGTTATCGTCGCCATGAGCCTTGACGAAGCCGAAGCCGCGGTCAATGACATGCTAGCGGGCAATGCCTTTGGCGAGGCCGGACACCGGGTCGTGATCGAAGAGTTTCTGGAGGGGGAAGAGGCGAGTTTTATTGTCATCGCCGATGGCGTTCACGTACAGCCCATGGCCACCAGCCAGGATCATAAGCGGGTGGGCGATGGCGATACTGGCGCCAACACCGGCGGCATGGGGGCCTATTCACCAGCCCCCGTGGTCACGGATGCGGTTTACCAACGCATTATGGACGAGGTGATATTGCCCACCATTCGGGGCATGGCCGCCGAAGGCAACCCCTACACCGGCTTTCTCTACGCCGGCCTGATGATTACCGCCGACGGCGCCCCCAAGGTCATCGAGTACAACTGCCGTTTCGGCGACCCGGAAGCCCAGCCCATTATGATGCGCCTGCAATCGGACCTGGTAGCTCTGTGTCTGGCGGCCCTGGATGGCGGTTTGCAAGACATGATCCCGGCATGGGACAAACGTAGCGCCCTGGGCGTGGTGATGGCCGCCGGGGGTTATCCCGGCGCCTACGACAAAGGCGCCGACATCAGCGGCCTGGGCAACGACACGGAAGCCACCAAGGTATTCCACGCCGGCACGCAAATACAGGATGGGGCGGTCGCCACCAACGGCGGTCGCGTACTTTGTGTCACTGCCCTGGGCGATACAGTTAGCGAAGCCCAGGCGCGGGCCTATCAGGCAGTGGAGCAAATTAGCTGGCGGGACGCATACTATCGCAAGGATATTGGCTATCGTGCGATCGCCAGGGAGCAAGGCAACCGCGAGTAAAACCAAGCGCCATGGTACGACTCGCAGCCAATCGTGGACTTATTTTCCAACCCCGATTAATCCCGAACCCTGGCATCGCGCTCCAGCACCCAGCAGCGGGGGTTATGGTCATAGCCAATCTGTTGGTAATAGGCATTGGCCGCTGGCGCGGCGATCAATATCAACCTGCACCGGGGGCCTAACTGGCTTTGGGTAATAGCCTGTAAGCGCTTGCCTATGCCTTGTTTCTGGTGGCTCCGGGAGACAGCCAGATCCGACAGGTAACAGGCATAGTGAAAATCGGTCACGGAACGGGCTATGCCAACCAACTGCCCACTCTCCCAGGCGCTGACCATCAGATTGCCATGGGCAAGCATGCCTTCCATGCAGGTACGATCTTCAATGGGCCGGCGCTGACCCAGCGTGGAGTTCGCCAGCAAGTCGATAAACTGATCGGTACTGACTGCCGCGTTTATTTTGTAATCGATATCCAAGTGCTGCCTCTTACGGCTCGCCAAGCACCACGGCGCTGCTCACCCCCAAACCACACTACCCTCCCCCGCCCCGGCCCCCCGCTGACCGAAGCTTGTGCGTAAGGGGCG
>OBIY01000533.1_pt1 | contig 14560 bp, 16 predicted proteins | sample 1519841 | NCBI WGS metagenome assembly OBIY01 (sample SAMN03019774, study PRJEB22545) | beach sand metagenome | biome: beach; feature: sea beach; material: beach sand | place: USA: Municipal Pensacola Beach, FL | collected 2010-07-30 | depth 30-40 cm m
GAAAAACGTAGCTGGTATCAGCGCCTCGGGCGTCGCCTCGGCTTGGTACTTGTCTTTCCATTCACCGTAGGGCATGCCGTAAACCCGCTCGCGGGCGGCATCATAATCCACCGCCACACCACGCTCCTCGGCCGCGGCCACATACCATTTCGACAAGCAGTTGCGGCAGAAATCCGCCAGATTCATCAGTTCGATATTTTGTACGTCCTTGTGGTCATCGAGATGCTGCAAAAAGCGGCGAAAAACCGCTGCTTCGATTTCAATTTCCGTGGTTTTGTCTGTAGTCATCAGGTGATCTCCTCGCCCTTTGCCTGACGGTCCGCATGGTAGGAGGAGCGCACCAGCGGCCCGGAGGCGACATGTTTAAAGCCGATCGAGTCGGCATATTCCCGGTACTCGGCAAATTCGTCGGGGTGGACGTAGCGCTCCACCGGCAGATGATTCCTGGAAGGCTGCAAATACTGACCCACCGTCAGCATATCCACCCCATGCTCGCGCAGATCATCCAGGGTCGCCAACAGCTCATTCTTGTTTTCTCCCAAGCCCACCATCAGGCCTGACTTGGTGGGAATATCAGGCAGGCGCTCTTTATAGGCCTGCAACAGCCGCAACGACCACTGATAATTGGCGCCCGGTCGCGCCTGGCGGTAGAGTCGGGGCACGGTTTCCAGATTATGGTTGAAAACATCCGGCGGCGTGGCACAAAGAATTTCCAGAGCAGGCTCCATGCGCCCACGGAAATCCGGCACCAAAATTTCGATTTGTATATCGGGGCATGCGACGCGGGTGGCGCGAATACAATCGGCAAAATGACCCGCGCCGCCGTCGCGCAGATCATCCCGATCCACCGAAGTAATGACCACATAGCGCAAACCCATGCCCGCGATGGCTTTGGCCAGATTAGCCGGCTCCTCGGTATCCAGAGCCAGCGGCTTGCCGTGGCCGACATCGCAAAAGGGGCAGCGTCGGGTACAGATATCGCCCATAATCATGAAAGTGGCCGTGCCACCGCCAAAACATTCACTGAGATTCGGGCAAGCAGCCTCTTCACAGACAGTGGCAAGCTTATGTTCGCGCAATATGGATTTAATGCGCTGAACTTCGCGCCCATGGTCGAGGCGTACCCGCAGCCAGGGTGGCTTGCGTAGATAGGTTTCGGTGGGCACAACCTTGACGGGAATGCGTTCCACTTTATCGGCGCTGCGCAGTTTTTCACCCTCGCGTAGCCGGCGCGTTCGCCGTATCGGGGTTTTTATGCCGTCATTTGCATCATCCACTTCTTTCATACTCTCAACCGCTTGCCTTCATCGGGACACTTTGTCGGCGGTGTCCAGATAATACCAGCCATCATAACCGAGCTCGGCACTGAGTCTGTCGAGCAATACGGCGATCAGTTCACCTTTTGCCGGCATGCTCCCGGCGGGGAGCAAATCGGCCAGGCGCGTCATTTCCAGCCCCGGATAACCACAAGGATTGATGCGGCTGAAAGGTTCAAGATCCATATCGGCATTGAAGGCCAGACCATGGTAGCTATTGCCCTTGCGAATACGCAGCCCCAGAGATGCTATTTTAGCGCTATCCACGTAGACCCCCGGCGCTCGATCACGAGTCTGCCCTTCAAGCCCGTAATGGACCAAGAGCTGCTTGATACTGGTTTCGATAGCACACACCAGTTGCCGGACGTTAAGCGATACCCCTTTCAGGTTGACCAGCACGTAAATCACCACCTGACCCGGCCCATGGTAGGTGACCTGACCACCGCGGTCAGTTTTTACCACGGGAATATTGCCAGGCATAAGCAGGTGTTCGTCCTTACTCGCCTGACCGAGGGTAAAAACCGGTGGGTGCTCCACCACCCAGAGTTGATCCGGGCCGTCTGCACCGCGCTGTTCGGTGTAGACCTTCATGGCCTCGAAGACCGGACCATAGTCGCACAGCCCCAGGGATCGAACCCCTATGTCACGGCTAGCCATGGCGCTTCCAGCATGGCGGAAAAGCGGGGGAAAACAGACATCGGCGCAGGCCTCACAGCACCATCTGCACCAGTGAGCTGGCTTTTAAATCGATGAAAATCGCCTGAAGTTGATCTTCCCCGGTGGCGGTAATGGTGACGGTCAGGGACTGGTAGGTACCTTTTCGGCTGTCGCGGGTAGTTACCTTCATGACGTCAAAACCCGGCGCATGGCGCTCCATCACTGTCAGCACGTGAGTGCGAAAAGCCTCGCATTTATTGCCCATAACTTTGACCGGATAGTCACAGGGAAACTCAATTTTCGGCGCTTCCGGCTCGCCCTTGCTCTCACTCATCCGCCAAACAGACCTTTAATTAACAACAGCAGGTGATCCCAGATACGGGCAAAAAAACCGGCTTCCGCGACAGGTTGGGCAACACGCAGGGGCATATCGAGTAGTTGCTCATCCCGATAGGCGATCGTCAGTTGCCCAACATCGTCGGTCGCCATCAGCGGCGCCCGAATAATCTCATCAATGTGCACCTCGGCTTTGAGCTGATCCCTGGCTCCACGCGGATAGGTAAGGAAGACATCACGGCCGACCACAAGATCAAAATTATCCCGCTCGCCAAACCAGACGCGGTTTCCCGACTGAATCACGTCGCCAGCGCTGTAAAGCTTGTTAGTCTCGTAGTAACGAAAACCATAGGACAACAACTTCTGGGATTCACGCGCCCGCGCTTCTTCACTTTCAGTACCCATGACTACGGAAATCAGCCGCATACCGTTGCGCTCGGCCGAGGTTACCAGGCAATATCCCGCCTCTTCGGTGTGCCCGGTTTTAATGCCATCAACGGAATTATCCCGCCACAACAAGCGATTGCGATTGGGCTGTTTAATGCCGTTGTACTCGAAGTATTTTTCGGCGTAAAGCCGGTAGTGCTCCGGATAATCCCGAATCAGAGCTCGGGCCAGTAGCGACAGGTCGCGGGCAGTGGTCAGATGGCCCTCGGCGGGCCAGCCGGTGGCGTTAACGAAATAGCTGTTGGTCATACCCAGTAGCGTCGCTTGTTGATTCATCACGTCGGCAAACGCTGATTCACTACCCGCCACATGCTCAGCCAGCGCTACCGTCGCGTCATTGCCGGACTGAATAATCACGCCCCGCAACAGATCACCAACCGAGACTTCCGTTCCCTCGCGGACAAACATTTTCGAGCCACCCATCCGCCAGGCGGTGACGCTGATCGGCGCCTTGTCGGCCTTGGATATTTTTCCACTTTTGACTTCGCCAGCCACGACATAGCTGGTCATCATTTTGGTCAGGCTTGCCGGAGGCAAAGGCTCGTCGGCATTCTGTTCGACCAGTATTTTTCCGGTCTGGGCGTCAATCAGTATCCAGGATTTGGCGGCGATCTGCGGCGGCGCGGGGATCAGAATTTCCGCCCGCGCGCCGGCTACCCCCATCGTGACCATGACCAACACTATCAAAGGTCTCGCTACCGACCCCATTACCTGTCTAACTCCGGGCATAACTTTCAATCCTGTTAATCATGGGCTACTGGTTGTATCTGCTGGGCTATTCCCTTGCTGGTGGCGCTCACGCCATCACTCAGGATCCCCATACCTGCGCATCGTAGACCACAAAGGACTTGAATAGCCCCAGGGTTTCGAGGCGCCGGCGCACCTGCGCAAGCTGCAAGCGGTCAGCGATAGGGCCAACCATCACCTTGAACAGGGATGTTTGTTCTACGGGCGTTTGCGTTTTGCTGATATTCACGGGGTAGCTGGTAAGGCCGGCAATCTGATCCCTGTACCGAACGGCAGACTGATAACTTGTATAGGCGCCAATCTGTAGAAACGCAGGTTTCTCAGAGCTGGGATCCCTAGCAGCGATTTCCGCAACCGGGTTAGCATTCGGCCGAGGGCCTCTTCCCTCACTGGCATCACTGAGCGCGGTCCGCTGTGGCACGGCCGCGGCTGTTGCGTCCACCAGGGCTGGGGCCTGAACGGTATTGGGTTGATAATCCTTCGGATCGATGGCCGTCACCTCTACCCGCGCGGTGCCGTGCTTCTCATAACCCAGTTTTTTGGCCGCCACATAGGACAGGTCGATAATGCGGTTATCGTGAAACGGTCCCCGGTCATTGACCCGAACAACCACGCTGCGTTTGTTATCCAGGTTTGTCACGCGCACATAGCTGGGAATGGGCAGGGTTTTATGGGCCGCCGTCATCCCGTACATGCTGTAGGTTTCGCCGTTCGCGGTTTTGTTGCCATGGAATTTGCTGCCGTACCAGGATGCAACACCCACCTCCTGATAACCTCTGGATGTTTCGAGCAGGTGATAGGTCTGGCCCAGTACCGTGTAGGGATTCTTGTTACCAGCGCGTCTGATTGCCTCCACCCTTGGCACAGCGTCAGCGACACCAGACACATCGACATCATGGAGCGGTGGGCCATCAGCCGGGGGCATTGCTCCCCGAAAACCCGCCGTACAGCCAGCGAGCGCAATACTGATCAGCATCACGGAAATTAGAAGCGGTTTAAGGCGCCGCATTTGCCATTTGCTCTAACAGTTTTTCGCTCAACTGGTTAACGGCCATCGCATAGCGGAAACTGGTGTTATAGCGGGTGATGACATAGAAATTATGCAGGCCGAGCCAGAACTCCACACCCTTCCGCCCCTGCAGCTTCAGGGGAATAGCACGAGTATCGGCGCTGAGGCTTTCATCCACTGGAGTGAACCCCTGATCCGCCAACGCCGATAAATCCATATAAGGTTTAACCACTTTGTTGATATTCTCGGGTTGATATTCGCCTGCTATTCGCGCACGTACCGCAACCTCATCGCCTGTCCGCCAGCCATGTCGGTGAAAGTAATTGGCGACGCTGCCAATAGCATCGACCGGATCGGTCCAGATATCGGCAACACCATCTTCGTTGTAGTCCACCGCGTATGCCCGGTAGCTACTGGGCATAAACTGTCCAAACCCCATGGCCCCGGCATAGGAACCTTTAAGGTTAAGGGGGTTGAGACCTTGCTCCCGGCTGAGTAAAAGAAAATTTTCCAGCTCGCGGGTGAAAAATTTGCTGCGCCGGGGATAATCAAAGGCCAGAGTGGTGAGGGCATCGATCACCCGGTAACTGCCGGTAATGCGTCCGTAATAGGTTTCCACCCCTATAATGGCAACAACTATTTGCGGGGGTACGCCAAATTCAGCCTCTGCCCGTTCCAGGGTAGCCCGCTGAGCCTGCCAGAATTCGATACCCTGACGCAGCCGTTTTTCGGTGACGAATATCTCGCGGTAATCCTTCCATTCCTTGACCTTTTCCGCCGGCCGATTCATGGCGTCAATGATTGACTGCTTATAGGTAGCCTCGCCAAGTAGTGCCTGTAAGTCGACCGCCTCGAAGCCATGTTCGCGCACCATGTAGTCAGCGAAATCCCTGGCCTGGGCGTTCTCGGCGTAGTTACGGCTGGTCTCGGCCTGCCCTAAAAGCGGTAACAGCAGAAACACCAGCAATATAATGTGTCCCGTTTTCACGGCTAACTACCCATCCTTTTTTCTTCGGTACTGACAGACATCAGCATACCAAAGCCCAGCAACAAGGTCACAATGGCGGTACCCCCATAGCTCACCATGGGCAACGGCACCCCCACCACCGGCAACAAGCCGGCAACCATGCCCATGTTGACAAAAATATAGACAAAGAAAGTCAGTGTAATACTGCCCGCCAGCAGGCGCCCGAAGGTACTCTGAGCGGCGAGACTGATATAAATACCCCGGAAAATAACCGTCAGGTAAAGAGCCAGCAACAGCATAACCCCCCGAAAGCCCTGCTCCTCGGAAAGCACCGCGATAATAAAATCCGTGTGACTCTCCGGCAGAAAATCCAGTTGGGACTGCGTCCCCGCGAACCAGCCCTTGCCGGAAAAGCCGCCAGCGCCGATCGCAGTCGTTGATTGTATGATATTCCAACCCGCACCCAGCTTGTCGGACTGGGGGTCAAGCAAGGTCATAATTCTCAACTTCTGGTAGTCACGCAGCAGATAGAACCAGAACAGCGGCGCCGCCAGCAGGGCGCCCAACACCGCACCAAACAGGTAGCGTTTGCGCAGGCCGGCCAGAAACAGGACAAAACCGCCCGCGGCAAAAATAAGCAAAGCGGTGCCGAGATCCGGCTGCATCCCCACCAGCACCGCAGGTATGGCGATCATCGCCACGCTGATCACCACCGCCCCGAAGCGCGGCGGCAGTATACGCGCACCCAGATAGCTTGAAACCATTAAGGGCACGGCGATTTTCATTAACTCCGAAGGCTGAAAGCGAAAGCCACCGAGCGACAGCCAGCGCTGCGCTCCCTTGGCCCCGACACCGAAAAAAATAACCGCAATCAGCAGGGCCAAGCCCGCACCGTAGAGAAGGAACGCCCAGCGCTCCAGGAACCGTGGCTGAATTTGGGCCACCACAAGCATGCCCACCAGGCCCACGCCCATGAATACCAACTGACGTTTCAGATACATAATCTGTTGACCGCTGGCGCTATAGAGAACAAAAGCGCCAGTGGCCATAAGCAGGATGAGCAAGGCGAGTAAAAAATAATCAATCCTCAGGCTATACCAGTGGCGCCTATGAACATGGATGCTCGAACCATGTTCGCGAAGCTGACGATCAAATTCCGCCATCGCTCACCTCGTTATCCGCTGGGTAGCCCAGGTAACCGTCAATCACCCGCCGCGCCACCGGCGCTGCGGTAGAGCTGCCATGCTCGCCGTTTTCGACAATTACCGCCACCGCGATGCGCGGTTGGTCAGCTGGCGCGAATGCAATAAACAGGGCGTGGTCGAGCTGAAGTTTAGCCAGCTTGCTGGCGTCGTATTTTTCATCCTGCTTGATACCCACCACCTGGGCAGTACCGGTTTTCCCCGCCATCTGGTATTCAAGCCCGGTCACCGCCCGGCTGGCGGTTCCCTTAGTACCGTGGACAACCGCCACCATGGCATCGACCACTATCTGCCAGTGCCCGTCCCGAAACGAAAGCGGCTCTTCTTCCAAAAGCTCGTTCTTGAGAGCGGTTGACATACCACCCATTACATCACCCGCATCAGCATCCGCCGCTTCCCCTCGCCCCATCACCAATCTCGGCACTTTGCGCACACCCCGATTGGCCAGGTGAGCGGTGGCGACCGCCAGTTGCATCGGCGTGGCCAGCATAAAGCCCTGACCAATGGAGACGTTGACAGTATCGCCGGGATACCAGGCCAGCCCCTGTGCCCCCCGCTTCCACGCCCGCGAAGGCATCAGGCCCTTTGCCTCGCCGGGCAAATCCACGCCCGTCGCGCGGCCAAAACCGAACAGCGTTCCGTATTGATGTAGGGAATCGATACCGGTTTTGAAACCCACGTCGTAATAAAAAGTATCGCAGGACTGCTCAATGGCTTTATGCAGGTTGATACGACCGCCATGGCCCCCGCGCTTCCAGTCCCGGTATTTGTGCTCGTCATTTTCCAGCTGATAGAAACCGGGGTCATAAATGCTGTAGGCGGGCGCAATAACACCGGCATCTAGCGCCGCCAGCCCGAAAAAGGGTTTTACCGTGGAGCCGGGCGGGTACTGGCCCCGCAGGGCGCGATCAAAAAGGGGCTGGGCCGGTGACTGGCTGAGCGCTGCATAATCCGCGTGGGATATGCCAGAAACAAAGAGGTTGGGATCAAAAGACGGACCGCTGGCCATGGCCAGTACGCCACCAGTTTCGGTGTCAATGGCCACCACCGCACCGCGCTCCTCACCCAGGGCTTCGGCGGCAATCGCCTGTAAACGACTATCCAGGTGCAGGTGTAGGGTATCGCCGGGCACCGGGTCAATGCGTTCCAGAACCCGCATGACCCGGCCCCTAGCATTGGTTTCAACCCGCTCATAACCCACCTCGCCGAGCAGGGCGTCCTCATAATATTTTTCCAGCCCGGTTTTGCCGATACTGTGGACGCCACGGTAGCGCCTGGGATCGATGCTCCGCAGTTCCCGTTCGTTGATTCGCCCCGTGTAGCCAACCACGTGGGGTAACAGCTCACCAAGGGGGTAATGACGAATCAGGCGAGCCGAGACCTCAATGCCTGCCAGCAGGTGCTCGTTGACCGCCAGCACACTCTGCTCTTCCTCGCTCAGTTTGTCGCGTAGGGGCACGGATTCATAGGGACGCCGCTGCCCGGCCAGTTTACGAAATCGCTCAATTTCTTCGTCTTCCAGCTCAAGCAACTGGTCCAGTGCGGCAAGTAGCGCTTCCAGATCATCGCTGCGCTCCACCACTATGGACAGCGTGTAACCGGGTCGGTTGTCGGCCAGAAGTACGCCATTGCGGTCATAGATCAGGCCGCGAGCAGGCGCCACTGCCCGCACATGGATGCGGTTTCTATCCGCCACAGTGGTGAATTCCTGGTGGCGACTGATCTGCAAATCGTAGTAACGCCAGACCAGAACGCCGGTCAGAATCAGAAGAACCATAAGCGAGAAGCTGATGCGCACCGCGTACAGGCGCGCCTCCCACAGCTTGTTCTTTAGGGCCCTTTCTTCGCGCATAGAGTGACGGAGTCTCAGCAAGCTCTAACGGTGGTAGGGATGACCGGCATTGATTGACCAGGCCCGATATAACTGCTCCGCAAGCAGTACCCGCACTAGTGGATGGGGCAGGGTCAGAGCCGATAGCGACCAGCGTTGATCAGCCCGTTCCAAACACTGGCTGTCGAGTCCATCCGGGCCTCCGATCAGCAGACACACATCCCGGCCACCGGCCTGCCAGTTACTCAGGCGATCAGCCAGTTGCTCCGTGCTCCAGGGCTTGCCGTCCACCGCCAGTGCGATAACGTGATCGTCGGTTTTCAGGTTTTTGCAAAGCTCCCTGCCTTCGCGGGCCATGGCCCTGGTGGGCGCTTCACCCTTGCGACGCTGACCCAGGGGTATTTCAGTCAGTTGTGGTGTTAATTCCGCAGGCAAGCGTTTGGCGTACTCGTGGTAGCCGGATTGCACCCAGCCGGGCATTTTTCCGCCCACCGCCAGGATTTTAATCTTCAAGGTGATTCAATCCCCGGTGCTATTGGCGCCGGGATCGCCATCGGCGCTTGCCTGGGCAAGATCGCCGGGACGCATGGACCAGAGACGTTCGAGATCATAGAAGGCACGCGTGTCCGGCAGCATGATGTGGACTACCGTATCGCCCAGGTCAACCAGCACCCACTCGCCGACATCCGTGCCCTCGACACCCAGCGGGCGAAACCCCGCTTGCTTGCAGTCTTCGACAACGGAATCAGCCAGGGCTTTGACCTGACGCGCGGTATTACCGCTCACCACAATCAGGCTATCCATCACATCACTTAATTCGGTGACATCCAGGACGGTGATGTCCTGGCCTTTTACATTTTCCAGGGCTTCGATAATCACATCATTCAGGGCGCTGGTCATAGTCCTCCCGTTCCATACAGTTGATAACGCAAGATGTAGTCGAGCACGGCGTCGGGCAGCAGATAACGGGCCGAAAGCCCGGACGCCAGGGCGCTTCTGATCTCGGTCGAAGATACCGGTAGCAGCATCATTTCTCTGATCAACACCTTACCCGATGGTTCGCCCGCCAGGGCTGCCGCGTCGTCGGTCAGTTTATCATCCAGCCACCGGGCGACGCTGCCTTCGCCTGGCGCACACCAGCCAGGGCGCGCCACGACGACAATATGGGCCAGGTCTATTAACGCCTGCCAGCGATGCCAGCTGGCCAGGTTAACCAGGCTATCCATGCCAATGCACATCACCAGACTGGCATCGACCCCCAACTCGGCTCGCAGTTCCACCAAAGTATCAATAGCGTAGGAAGGCCCGGATCGGCGCAACTCGCGATCATCGGCCAGCAAACCTGGCTCGCCGTCTATGGCCAGTCGCAGCATGGCCAGGCGATGCTCGGCGCTGACCCGGGGCGCATCCCGGTGAGGCGGAATAGCATTGGGAATCAAATGAATTTGCGCCAAACCCAAGTGCTGGCGCAGCTCGACGCAGGTGCGCAGATGACCGATATGAACCGGATTAAAAGTGCCACCAAAAACGCCGATCGCTTTCAAGCCAACCACTTTAATTGCTGAACGCTCGCCTTTATTCGCAAAGCACTATTCACGGATATGTCCATCTCCCAGCACAATGTATTTCTGACTGGTCAGACCTTCCAGGCCAACTGGCCCACGCGCATGGATTTTGTCGGTGGAAATACCGATCTCGGCGCCCAGGCCATATTCAAACCCATCGGCAAAGCGCGTCGATGCGTTAATCATCACCGAGCTGGAATCCACCTCGTTAATGAAACGCCGCCCGGTGCTGTAGTTCTCGGTGACGATGGCTTCAGTATGCCGGGAGCTGTAGCGGTTAAGGTGATCCATGGCGCCATCCACATCGTCCACCACACGGATGGCCAGCACCGGCGCCAGGTACTCTTCATGCCAGTCGGCCTCGGTCGCCGCCTGACAATCCAGGCCGGCCCCTTCGATCAACACCCTGGCCCGGTCACAGCCGCGCATCTCGACGCCTTTTTCGGCGTAGACCCTGGCCAGGCCAGGTAGCACCTTGTCAGCAACACCCGCCGCAACCAGCAGGGTTTCCATGGCGTTACAAACACCATAACGATGAGTCTTCGCATTCAGGGCAATGTTATGGGCCTTATCGAGATCGGCTTCGTCATCGATATAAACATGGCAAACACCGTGTAGATGTTTGATCACCGGCACCCTGGCCTCGGCGCTGATACGCTCGATCAAGCCCTTGCCACCCCGCGGCACGATAACATCCACATATTCCTCCATGGTCACCAGGTGACCCACGGCGGCGCGATCGGTGGTTTCTATTACCTGCACCGCCTCCACCGGCAAACCGACCGTTTCCAGAGCGCTGGCGATACAGGCGGCGATGGCCTGATTGCTATGAATGGCCTCGCTGCCGCCCCGCAGTATGGTCGCGTTGCCGGACTTCAGACACAGGCTGGCGGCCTCGACCGTCACATTGGGCCGGGACTCATAAATAATCCCCACTACCCCCAGAGGCACACGCATTTTGCCTACCTGAATACCGCTAGGGCGATAATTCATATCGGTGATTTCACCGACCGGATCGGGCAGCGCCGCCACCTGTTCGAGGCCCTCGATCATGCCGTCGATACGGGCGGGCGTTAGCTCCAGGCGATCCAGCAGCGCCGCTTCCAGACCGTTGTTACGACCATGTTCAAGGTCCAACTCGTTAGCCTCGGCCAGTGCCTGTCGCCGCTGATCCAGCACCCCGGCAATGGCCAGCAAAGCCTTATTTTTGGTATCGGTGCCCGCCCGACCCAGCGCCAATGCCGCTGCGCGCGCCTTGATACCGACGTTTTGCATATACGAATTCAGATCTTCCACACTAAACCTGCTAATTACTTTTGTACTATGAGTGTTTGTACTACGAATGTTTGTACTACGCGTGATCGATTTCCGGCCTGTGGCCAGCCACCAACCATATTATCAACACGCATCCCTGGCCGGCGTTTATTATACAACCGGACACGGGGCTAATCAGAATCAAAAGTCTATGCCAAGATTCCAGTAAAGCCTTTGTTTGCACCCCCTGGACTTTTGCTTCACCATCCCCGAGCGAATTATTCAGACCATGTTGGCAAACAGTTCGAGGAACAAGATGAAAAAAATTGGTTGCGGCTTTTACTGGCAGGACGTTCAGGTCGGGGAAAAATACGAGACCTGGGGCAGAACGGTACTGGAGGCGGACATCGCCAACTTTATCAACCTGATGGGTCTGCACGAGGTGGTATTTTCCGATCGGGAGTTCCTCAAAACCAAGTCGGTGATCAAGGAACCCTTCGCCCCCGGCGCCCTGGTCTATAGCTTTGCCGAAGGCCTGCTCCTGCCCACCATGCAGGGCACTGGCATGGCTTTTTTGAACATGGAGCTGGATATGAAACGTCCCTGTTTCGCCGGCGACACCATCCATGTGGAGTTTGAAATTATAGAAGTGCGTAAAACCAGCAAGGGCAACCGCGGTCTGGTGCGCACTTTTAACGACGTAAAAAACCAGAACGGCGAGACCATCCTCACCTATAACCCCCTGCGCATGCTCAAGGGCCGCCCGGAAGAGGACTGAGCCTCCAACTCGGCACGCCCATGGGCTTTTCCGTCTTTAACCAGCTCTGGCCAGCATCTTGCCGACCATCGTCCGCGCCTTCTCGATGCTAGGGGCGAACACCTCACTGGCAAAATGGAAGTCGGTGTAGCGGGCGCGGATTTATCTTTTCGTAGCCCTCGGGCAAGGCAAAGGGCGAGACCGGCGCCATGTCGTACGCCAGAGCCTCCAGCTGCATAACCAGATGCACCTTGCGGACAAAGGGCGATAGCGGTGCGCCGATAACGGTATAGGACATGATTTACCCCCAAGGTTATTATTGATTTATAGAAACAGTGATACTGACCGAGTTCGTTCGAGGGGGCAAACCGGGGAAGTTGCGCCCCCGGCTAGAGCCATGGCAGCCAAACGACACCCACAGTGTTAGTAGGGCCGAACTATCTCTGCCCCCGCATGCGCATTTCCACCACCCACTTTTTCACTTCCAGCAGACGAGCGTCCACATCATCCATGGCCAGCAGGGACATTTTCAGCTCTCCCTGCACCGGCAGCACGCCCGCCAGGCGCCAGGCCACCTTGGCCCGGGTGATGTCCTTGAGAAGCACCTCGGGGCCGACGCCCATGTGCTTGGCCAGGCCTTCCAGCATATCGACCAGGTCATCCTCGGCAAAAGTGATGTGATCTTCGGGGTCCGGGTCGTAAATCTCGACATCGGCAAGCATCAGACCGTCGTCCTCGACGCGGGTGTCCTTAACCTGAATTCGCTGATCACCACTGATGGTTATGCTAAACAGTCCATTGGGTAACTGGTCGAAATCCTTAATGTTAACCAAGGTGCCCCAGTTAAATATCTCCGGCGTGGCGCCAGCCTCGCTGCCCTCAATGATAGGCACCACCCCAAAAGGTTTGCTTTCGGCCATACACTCTCGCACCAGGCGCAGGTAGCGTTGCTCAAACACCTGTAGGCGCGTGGCAATGGTCGGGTACAACACTGTCTGCAGGGGGAACAGCGCGATTTCGCTTGTCATAATTTATCCCGTCTCTCATTCACTAAGCCATTAACAAAGCCCACACTCCCAAGCGCGCAGCCCTAGGGCCTCAGAAGCAAACTGTACATTAACATACGGATAAACTAGGCTCGCCGGGCTGGCATCAATCAAAGCAACACTATCGCCAGCCATGACTTCCCTCGTTTACTTGGAGAATAACAATGAACGATGCCCTGGAAATGAGTACGCCCCTGATCGCCCTGGCGGGCTTCGCCGGCTGGACACTGTTACTGGTGCTGACCACCGTCGGTGCGCGTGTGGCCACCATCTTGCGCGGCTCGGACATCCCACTGAACAAGTTTGCCCCTGGAGGGGAAGATTTACCCGGCTTTGGCCAGCGGGTAACCCGGGCCCATCTCAACTGCGTGGAAAACCTGCCCGTGTTTGCCGCCGTGGTCGCCGCCGCGGGTTTGTCTGGACAGTTTTCCGTGATGGAAGGCACCGTGATGTTTATCCTCTACGCCCGTATCCTGCAATCAACCGTGCATATGATTTCCGGCTCCATGGCCGCCTCCATGATTCGGGGTACGCTGTTTACGGTGCAAAATTTGCTGATGCTGTACTACATAATAAAAATGCTGTTCTGATCACGACACATCGCCCGGAGCCATGGCAGGGCCTGGCCCGTGGACCTCGACCGAGACATGACGTCAAAAGGCTCGCAAACACTGATTGGCTTTCTATTGATCCGGGTTGATTGCTTCCAACACCAATAACCGGTCATATAAACGCCGAAGCCATTAACCCGCACAAGGAGGCAACGGTGCGCAAAACGGCAGTTTTGATTCTCGCGGTCTGCCTGGCTGTCGCTGGCTACTGGTACCTGAGCCGGGAACAGCCGGTTCAGGTCTATCTTGCCACTGTCGATCGAGGCCCGGTGGAAGCCACTGTTGCCAATACCCGGGCCGGCACCATCAAGGCCTGCCAGCGCTCTCGGATCTCGATGCCAGTGGGCGGTCAGGTGGCCGAACTCATGGTGGATGAGGGCGACGAAGTAGCCGCGGGGCAAACACTGATCCGGCTCTGGAACGAGGATCAGGCAGCGCGGGTCGCCGAAGCCAAGGCCCGCCTGGCTGAGCATAAAGCAGCGGCCAGGGAAAACTGCGATCGAGCCGCCCACGATGGTCGCGAGCTGGACCGCCAACGAGGGCTGGCCGCCAAAAAACTCATCTCGGATGAAAAACTGGACGCCACCGAAACCCAGGCTCGGATATCCACCGCTGCCTGCGCACGCGGTAAAGCCGGGATCACCACGGCTGAATCCTCACTGGCGCTGCAATCAGCTCTCTACCAGAAGACCCTTCTGAAAGCGCCCTTCGCCGGTGTGGTAGCGGAGATAAACGGCGAAGTGGGCGAGTACATTACCCCGTCCCCGCCCGGCGTTGCCACGCCCCCGGCGGTGGATCTGATCGGTGCCGGGTGT
>OBIY01000535.1_pt1 | contig 14528 bp, 10 predicted proteins | sample 1519841 | NCBI WGS metagenome assembly OBIY01 (sample SAMN03019774, study PRJEB22545) | beach sand metagenome | biome: beach; feature: sea beach; material: beach sand | place: USA: Municipal Pensacola Beach, FL | collected 2010-07-30 | depth 30-40 cm m
CAAATTCGAAATCCAGCAGGCTGCCCTGCTCCAGGTCCAGGCTGCCGTTAACGGTAAGCGCCCCGATACCCTCACCCGGTGCCAGAGTACCGCCAGGCAGCACCGTGGTATTGCCCAGCGAACCACTGCCGCCCAGCAGACCACCAGCGTTCACGATAAAGGCCACACTATCCATGTCACCGTTCACCAACATGCCACCGGCATTCACCGTGGCGTTGCCCGTCATGGAGTGATCGGCAGAGAGAATATAGTTGCCGGCACCGTTCTTGATCAGGTTGCCCGCGCCGGAAATAACGCCGTCGTAGAGATAGTCATTGCCGCGATTGATTTCCAGGGTGCCGGACGCGCCCAAAAACTGCACATCCCCCTCAATGGAACCGGTATGGCCCCCGGCCCCCAGGGACAGGCTTGCACCATGGTAAAGCAAGGTCGGGCCAGTGAAGGTATGGTCCCCCGTCCAGGTGACCTCCGAGCCATTCAGAATGAATCTCCCCCCACCCGAGATCAGCCCATCATACCGAGCCGACCCGCCTACCGACCCGACGATAATTTCTGAGCCCGCCTCAATCTGAATGTCCCCGGCAAAGGTATCTGCAGCATTAATATACGCTTGTGAATTATTGATAATACGGGTCAGGCCGGTATAAAGCTGGGGATTTGACACCGAAACCGTGCCGGCAGATGTGGCATTCCATGAAACACTGCCGTCGCCACTAATCACCCCCAGATAAATGTCATCCAGAGGAGCAGCAACAACCTCTACATGTGCATCATTCAGAATATTGCCGGCAAGACTCCGTGGGTTCCCCTTTAACACCCCCTCGCGTACCCACCAGTCTCTTGCCACATCGCCATACAGATTCCAGGTTCCCGATCCCGTTTTTTCAAAGGATTCAAAACCCCTGAAAAGGTCACTGGATGAAGGACCGATTTGAGAGGTATCAAAATCCGCCTCAGCGCTTCCCCCCAGCGCCAGCACATCATTACTGCCGTTGGCCAGCACATTGCCGCCCAGGCTGTAGCCACTCTCCAGGGTCAGGCGGTTATCGCCGCCGGCGAAATGGATCGCCGTGGCCTGGTTGGCCCCGGCATTCACCGTGCCGGCGAGGGTCACATCGAGATCAGACCCGGTAATACCGTAGCCGCCAATGCCATCGGCCCCGGCCGTGCCACCAGCGCCGCCCTGGCCGCCATCACCGCCGGCCACAAGCGCACCGCTATCAATGATGATGTCGGCACTTGCATCGGCCTGAATACCCGCGCCGCCGTCTCCGCCATCGCCGCCAATGCCTTCGGCTCCCCCCGCACCGCCGTCGCCACCCTTTCCGCCAAGGAATTCCGCTCCGTTGAACAGAGTGAAGCGATCCCCCGGGGAAGCGATAAGCAATCCGACCCCGCCATTGCCGCCGTTACCGCCATTACCGTAAAAGTAATCCGAAAAGCCGCCCGCACCGCCATCACCGCCAGCGGTATCAAAAGTGAAGTAATAATCACCGCTACTTGGTGACGTTCCCCCCCCGCCGTTACCACCATTACCCCCATGGCTGAAGGGGCGGGCAGCATTGCCCAGTATTCCCGGCAGCCCCGAAAAGTGGATGCCAGTGGACGAAAAAGGTGTGCCCGTAATATTGCGAATCTCTAATGCCAGAAAATTCTGGCTACCATGAATTTCCAGCTGCCCATCGGCTCCAGGGGGAGCAGCATCAATGTGAGTTCTCATCCCGAAGGGGGCAATGATCTGATCGATCTGTGCCGCCAGTTCCTCCAGGGTGTCACCGGTGCGGATGGTGATCCTGTGGACCGTCCCATCCACAGTGACAGAAAGCTGGTCACCATTATTGATTCCCGGCAGCGCGGTAAGATCGGTTGTATCCGCATCAATACCTGTCGTAGTTGAAACGGAAACCTGCGCGCTGTCCGTGTATGCCAGACTCACCCCGTCGCCGCCATTCCCCCCATCATCAAACAGCCCGCCGTCACCGCCATCCTCACCGCGCCCACCGGTAACACCGTCATGGCCGCTGCCATCAGCACCGTCGTATGCGGCCATTACTCCGGATGAAAAAAACAACAGGAAAGGCAAGATCGACCCGAAAGCCAGGAGGTTGATAACCCCGACACGGCTGCGCCCCCCAGGAAAGCGCCCGGTAAACAGTGGCATGATGCCCCCACACATGATTTTCTGTTATGAGCCCTGTAGGGTAGGAGCCGTGATTATGGATAACCAGTTCTCACTTTTATCACTTTCTCGGGTTTTATCATTTTTTGCCCCGCGTCTCTGGGACACGAGCGCAGGGCCTGTGAGAACAACGCAACGCTCAACACGACTGGTGCCACGTGATGGAAAGAAAGGAGCCGGTTTCATCGCAAGGGTGCATCCATACGCTCAATATGGATGGCGGCGAAACGTTTGCTATTCCTGGAGTGCGCGGCCGCATGGAGCGCCTGCCTTTTTCCTCTGGTGTCATTCTTTACCGGTTGGAGTATGAAGCACTGGAAGACTGCTCTCTGGAAATGCAGGGCGCATTTTCCGAGCCCTGGATTGGCAGTGCCTTGCATATTCAGGGGCAGTCAGAATTGCTGTGTCCTAACGGTGATCGACACACTCTCAACGCCGACACCGCAGTACTGATGCGCATTGACCCACAAGGCTCGCGTTTTCAGCTTAAAAAAGGGCAACTGGTGCGGCATGTCGGTGCATCGTCAACGCTTTCCTCTCTCCGGGCTCGTTTCGGGGGAACCCTTCCTTGCAGCCTGGACGACTTCGATACGCCCTTTGGTAACAGCGTTACCATCAAGGCGCTCTCTCCCAGCACACGGCTTCGTCAACTGGCATCAGGGTTATTCTCACATCATGCCAACGGGGCATGTCGGGCACTGAAACTGGAAGCCATCGCCACCCTTTTCCTTTCTGAACTGATTGAAAGTCTGGACAACCCAGCCTCTACCGGAAGTCCTCTCCCCCTATGGGAAGAACAGGCCTACCAGGATTTATCAGATCAGATACAGGCTTCGCTAGGCAGTGCACTTTCCATTCCTGCGCTTGCTGAGCACGTCGGCCTCAGCGAAAGTCGCCTGGACCAGATTTTCAAACTCAAACATGACCAGACCTGTGCCGAATTCATTCGGCACGAGCGGATGATGTTGGCGCAACGTTTACTGGAAACCGGCAAACACCCGGTGAAGGTGGTGGCAGACAAGGTGGGCTATGGCCACGTAAGTAATTTTTCCCGTGCCTATCGCGCCCGCTTTGGCGAAACCCCGGCCCGAACCCTGCGGCGGGCCAGCGCGTCGGATACTTGATGCCCTCATACCAGAGATTCCCTCGGCATCTGCGACCTGCGAAACGGCCCCCCCTGTTGCGCAGGAGCGTCGCTAGCGGCGCGATGCCATAACGACAAATCGGGTTATTGCGCCGCAAGCGACGCTCCTGCAGAAACACAAAAGCCCCGCGAATGCGGGGCTTTTTGCATGGCGCGTGTTGCCGCAGTGGTGACGCTACACGCCCCACTTGAAGAAGCCGCGCTTCTCTTTCAGATAGAAACGGGACAGCACCATCTTGTGCACCTCGCTGGCGCCGTCTACCAAACGGGCCTGACGGGCATAGCGGTAGATCCACTCCAGCAGGGTATCCTTGGAGTAACCGCGAGCACCGCACAGCTGAATGGCGGTATCCGCGGCCTTGTGCAGAGTATCGGCCACGTGGATCTTGGCCATGGAAATTTCTTTCTTGGCGAAGTCACCCTGATCCAGCATCCAGGCAGCCTGCATGGTCAGCAGACGGCCCACTTCGATTTCCTTGGCCACATCACCGAGCATCCACTGCACGCCTTCGTGCTCGGCCAGCGTGGTGCCGAAGCTCATGCGGTTTTCCACATAGCCTGCCGCTTCTTCCATGCAGCGCTTGGCCAGACCCAGCCAACGCATGCAGTGGGTAAGACGGGCCGTGCCCAGACGGATCTGGGTAACCTTGAGACCGTCGCCCACTTCCAGCAGGCGGTTTTCGTCCGGAATCACCAGCCCATCGAATTTCAGTTCACAGTGACCACCGTGCTCTTCCGGACCCATGATCGGGATACGACGTACCACTTCCCAACCGGGCTGGTCGGCATCAAACAGGAACGCCGTCAAACCCTTGCGCGGATCGTCGCTGGTCTTGGCGATCAGGATAAAGGTCTGCGCTCCTTCGGCACCCGTAATAAACCATTTGCGGCCATTGATGACCCAGTTGTCACCGTCTTTGGTGGCGGTGGTATAGGTCAGTGACGGGTCAGAACCGCAACCGCCATCGGGCTCGGTCATGGCAAATGCGGAACGCACCTTGCCGTCGATCAACGGCTGCAACCAGCGCGCTTTTTGTTCGTCGTTGAGAATCTTGTTGAGCAGGATCATGGTGCCGTCATCCGGCGGCGCGCAGTTGAACACCACCGGGCCAAACGGACTGCGAGCCGCTTCTTCATACAGCACGGCCATGCCGGCCACACCCACGTCCTGGCCACCACGTTCTTTGGGCAACTGGAAACCCCACAGGCCCTGGGCCTTGGCTTTGTCGCGCAGTGCGTCGACCACGCTTTCCTTGAAGTTTTCGTGCTCGTCGTAGTTCGCCTTGTCGCTTTCCAGCGGCATGATTTCCGCTTCAACAAACGCCGCCACTTTCTGACGCAGGTTTTCGATTTCCGGGCTCAGGGAGAAATCCATGATCTGTCCTCGGTGAATTCAGTGAAACGCTGTTTACAGCGTATTGCAGAGGTGCCCGCCATCCACGGCGATGATGGCACCCGTCATGTAGGAAGACGCATCCGATGCCAGCAACAGCAGCGGGCCGACCAGTTCATCGATTTGTCCGAGACGGCGATAGGGGATGCGCTTGAGCATTTTTTCTGCCTGCGGGCTATCGAAGAAATCCTTGTTGATATCGGTTTCGACATAGCCGGGGCAAATGGCGTTACAACGAATGTTGTAGCGGGCAAAATCCAGTGCCAGGGATTTGGTCAGCTGCACCACCGCCGCCTTCGATGCGGTGTATGCCGCAACACGGCCACCCACACGCAACCCCAGAATCGAGGCAATGTTGACGAGGCTGCCAGGACGCTGATCCTGCTTCCATTTCTGGATCGCAAACTTGGAGACCGCCCAGACCCCTTTCAGGTTGGTGTCCACTACCGCATCCCACTCTTCTTCGGTGAGACTGTCAGTAGGGCCTTCGTGGGAAATGCCCGCGTTATTCACCACCACATCCACTGGCGGCATGCTGTCGAAGGCGGCACCCACACTGGCGTGATCACTCACGTCCATGGCCACCACCGTGGCCTCACGGCCAAGCTTGCGCACCGCCTCTGCGGTCTGTTCGAGCTTTTCCACTCGACGGGCCGCCAGCACCACATCCGCCCCTTCCTCTGCCAGGGCAACGGCAAAGCGGGCACCAAAACCACTGGAGGCACCGGTAATCAAAATTCGTTTGCCGGCCACACTGAATCGCTGGGTCATAACGCTCTCAACTCTTTCCTGCTAGAGGGGGAAACGCTACCCAGCGGCACCGTGGATCACAAGGACGAAAACGCTCAGAAGGTCGATGACAACAGCAAGGAAAGGGCATGGCGGGTATCCGGCGTTGCCTCCGGCAGGGCCAGTGCCTGGCTGGCTGACATCCACTTCACGTCAACCACTTCGTCACTCAGGGACACCGCCTGCTGACAGACCGTTACCGACGCCAGCGCCCCCCAGACCTGATGGTGCGGATTGGCGAACCAGAACCATTGCCAACGGGAAAATTGGCGGCGCACACCCAGCTCTTCATGCAATTCCCGGCTGAGCCCACGGGCCACGGATTCATCCGGACGCATCACCCCACCCGCAGCAAGATCCCAGCCGCCCGGGTAGAAGTGCTTGTCTGCCGACCGTTGCTGCACACAGATGCGCCCGGCCAGATCCTGCACCACCACATAAGAGGCACGATGCATCAACCGCTGACGCTGCATGCGCCCGCGCTGGCAACTGCCAATGGGACGATTGTGTCGGGAGACCAGCAGGACGGGTTCGTGATTGCTCATGGTCGTTGTTATTCACGAGGGTGGACGGGCCACACTAGCGTTATGGGCGAGTGATTGCCAGATGAGACTCTCTGCGCGTCAACCACCGTGGCAGCGGTCGTTCGACCGCGATACCCACACATTGGAAAAGATCGCGGTGGGACCACCGCTCCCACAGGACAAAACGGCCCACAAAGGAAAACGGTTTTCCACAGCCGTCTCTGTGTGGTGCGTGAAGATACGAATCAGGGCTGGAAATGGCTCGGCGGATGACCGGTCCACTTACGGAAGGCTCGGGCGAAGTTGCTGGGGTCGGCATAGCCCAACCGCATGGCCACCTGTTGCACGGTGATGTTGGCCTGCAGGTAGCCCATGGCCTTGGTCATGCGGACTTCTTCCAGCAGCGAGCGATAACTGACACCCAGGGCGTTCAGGTACCGGCGTAGGGTCCGGGAGGTCACATGGAAGTTACTGGCCAGCTGTTCCAGGCTGGGCAGCATGCCTTCGGCCTGCATCAGACGGGCGCGCACCCGGCTGGCCCAATCCTGGTCTGCCTCCAGGCGCTGCAGCTCTTCTTCGCACTTCTGCGCGGCCATCTGCCGGGAGGCCGGATCCGACAGGGTGAAGGGCTCGTCCAGCAAGCGCGACGGCAGACGCAGCGCGGCGACGTCGGCATCGAATTCCACGGGCATGTCCAGAAGCTGGTGATACCGCTCCGCATGGGCCGGCGCCGGATACGGCAGCTCCAGTACCGCGCCCCGGAACCGGTCGCCCAGCAGGTAGCGAATCCCGCCAACCACGGCGGCCACCACCACTTCCAGATACGTCTCACGGATGTCGCCCAGCGGTACGCTTTCGATCAGGCAGAAACGCACCCCGGCATCCGTGGGCTCAATACGCGGGACACACAAACGGGTGCGGGTGCGGAAATAGCGCTCCAGCAAGCGCAGGGCATCGCCCAGATCCGCACTGCTGATCGCCGCATAGCCCAGCAGGCCGTGCGCCGTCAGTGTCAGCTGCTGGCCCAGAGCCAGGCCCAGCGCCGGGTTGCCGGTCATCTCGCGGGCGCCCACCATCACCCGGCGGAACTGCTCAAAGCGCAGTGCCGGCTCCGGGTTGTACACCTCGGCTTCGTTCAGGCCAACGCGATTGAGCAGGCGGCGGGTGTCCACACCCACGTCCGCAATCAGCTCCACCAGGTTCCGTACGTAGTTGACGGGAACCGGTGAACGGCCAGTGCCGGGGTCCAGTTGTATGAAGCGTTCGCGACTCATGCCCTCTACTATACGCTACTTCTACCCCTGTCCGAAAATGACCGAATACTGTCCAGCCCTGCACTTCGCCTGAATACGACTGTTCACCAAAATGCGCAGCATCAAGATTCCCTGCCGGTGCTCGCACCAAGGACCGAAGATGAACAGCAACCAAGCCAGCTACAGCCGCCAGTTTGGCGCCGACGACGCCCGCGCTATCCGTGATGCCGTGAAAAAGGATCTGGGGCCGGACACCTTCCGCGCCCGCCCCCGTCGCGCCCTGTGGTTCATCCCCATGACCAGCATCATCGTGGCCAGTCTGACCGCCATCCTGATGCTCGACCTGCCCTGGTGGGGCAATCTGCTGCTGAGTCTGTTGGCGGGGCACACCCTGGCCTGCCAGGCCCTGCTGGCCCATGAAGTGCTGCACGGCGCGCTGGGCATGAGCCGCAAGATGCAGGACCTGCTGGGCTGGATCGGCTTCGGGCCGGCGCTGGTGCCGCCGGAATTCTGGCGCCGCTGGCACAACGTGGCCCACCACGCGCACACCAATCTGGGCGACAAGGACCCGGATTCGTTCGGCACCCTGGTGCGCTACGAAAAGCACCCCGGCACCGCCAACTTCACCAAGCTCGCCCCCGGTGGACGTACCTGGTACAGCTACCTGTTCCTGTTCTATTCCTTCATGTTCCATGCCCAGCTGGTGCTGCGCATGCAGACCCGCAAGCGTGAGGAGTTCAAGGGATTCAACCGCACCAAGGCCATTCGCCAGTCGTACCTGTGCATGGCGGCGTGGATTGCCCTGGCCATCCTGTCCGGCCCGCTGGCGGTCTTTACCGTGCTGATTCCCATGGCGATCATCAACTTCATCGGGCAAAGCTACATTCTCACCAACCACATGCTGCGCCCACAGATGGACAACAACCACCCGGTGGATAACTCCATGAGCGTGCGCGCCTGGCGCTGGATCGACCCGTTGCACTTCCACTTCAGCCACCATGTGGAGCATCACCTGTTCCCGAAAATGGGCTCGGACCAGGCACCGAAAGTGCGCGCCTGGCTGCAACAGGAAATGCCGGACCGTTATGTCTGCCCCAGCCATGTGAAAGCGGTGGCGATGCTCTACAAAACCCCGCGCGTTTATAAAGATGCCAAAACCCTGATCGACCCGCTCAACCCGGAGCGCACCGTCGACGTGATGGAGCTGCAGGGACAGCTGGGGTAAAACGCACTTTCTGCAGGAGCTGGCTTGCAAGCAAGCTCCTGCAGTGAGAAACAGCGATCAGCCCATCACACGCCAGCGATCTCTTCCTCGGTGAGCTGACGGTACTCACCGGGGGCCAAGGCGGCGTCGAGGGCGATCTCGCCGATCTGTTCGCGATGCAGCCCGATCACCTTGTTGCCCCGGGCCGCCAGCATCCGCTTCACCTGGTGGTAACGCCCCTCGGTAATCGTCAACAACAGCTCCCGTTCGCTCACCCGCACTGCCGTGGCCGGCAAGGTAGGCTTGTCTTCGCCGCGCAACAGAACGCCGTCACGCAGTGACTGCAGGTCTTGCTCACTCAGGGGATCTGCACAGCGCACCCGGTAGCGTTTGGCGCAGGCATGATTGGGGGACGTCAATCGATGGGACCAGTCGCCGTCGCTGGTGAGCAGCACCAGCCCGGTGGTGTCCCTGTCCAGTCGCCCGGCGGGGTGCACATCACGGCGCAGCTCCCCCGGCAGCAGATCCAGCACCGTACGATGCTCCGGATCATCCGTGGAACACACCACCCCGGCAGGCTTGTGCAGCATCAGATAGCGCGCCCCCGGCAACGTCACCGGCTCGCCGCGCAACCATACCCCTTGCCCGCTGATCAGCGGGGTATTTGCTTTGGGCCGGGGCTCGCCCTCCACCTGCACCTCGCCACGGCCGATCAGCACCTTGACCTGCTTGCGACTGAGGCCAGTACTGTGGGCAAGAAAATAATCCAGGCGCATGGTGGGTCCGTTCACGACAAGTGGGCGATCAACTGACATCCGGTATCTGGAGTGCAGCCACGACGCTGGTATCATACCCGCCTTTGCCCCACTCCCGAACCGGACTGCACCCCATGAGCAAACTCAATCCCCGCCAACAGGAAGCCGTGCACTACGCCGATGGCCCCTTGCTGGTGCTGGCCGGGGCCGGTTCCGGAAAGACCAGCGTGATCACCCGCAAGATCGCCTGGCTGATCCAGGAGCGGGGCATGTCGGCGCGGCACATCGCGGCGGTGACCTTTACCAACAAAGCCGCCCGTGAAATGAAAGAACGGGTGCAGTCCCTGGTGAGTCGCGACCTGACCCGGGGCCTGATCGTCTCCACTTTCCACAATCTGGGTCTGCGCATTCTCAAGTCCGAGCTGAAAGCCTGCGGCCTGCGCAATGGCTTTTCCATTCTCGATGGCGCCGATAGCAAGGAGATCCTCAAGGAAATTCTTCGCCAGGGTGACTCCGAGCGGGACCTGGACGCGGTGGACGTGATCCACAAGCACATCTCCGACTGGAAGAACGCACTGGTATTGCCGGAGGAAGCGGTGAGCACCGCCGACTCCGACGAGACCCTGCGGGCCGCCATGGCCTACGGGGGTTACGACCGCATGCTGCGGGTGTGCAACGCGGTGGACTTTGATGACCTGATTTTGATGCCGGCACGCATGTTCAAGGAGCAGCCGCGCATTCTGGAAAAGTGGCGTAACCGTATCCAGTATCTGCTCGTGGATGAGTACCAGGACACCAATGGCGCCCAGTACGAGCTGGTAAAAATGCTGACCCTGCCAGAGGGCAAGTTCACCGTGGTGGGCGATGACGATCAGTCCATTTATGCCTGGCGCGGAGCCCGCCCGGAAAACCTGGCACAGCTGCAGGAAGACTGGCCCGCACTGAAAGTCGTCAAGCTGGAACAGAATTACCGCTCTACCGGCCGCATTCTGAAGGCCGCCAATACCGTCATCGACAATAACCCTCACGTATTCGAAAAAACCCTGTGGTCCGATTACGGCTACGGCGAACCGATTCGCTTTTCTGCCCTGCGCGATGAAGATGCCGAAACCGAATGGATCGCCAGCGACATCTTCCACCGCCGATTGCAGCACGGCCTCAAGTGGAAAGACTTTGCCATTCTTTATCGCGGCAATTTCCAGTCACGCATTCTGGAAATGAAACTGCAGAGCCTGTCGATCCCGTACAAGGTATCCGGCGGCACCAGCTTCTTCTCGCGCAGCGAGATCAAGGACCTGATGTGCTACCTGCGGCTGCTGGTCAACCCGGATGACGACAATGCTTTCCTGCGCATCATCAATACGCCACGCCGCGAAATCGGCCCGACCACACTGGAAAAGCTGGCCACCTGGGCGCTCAAACGTGAGCAAGGCCTCTACCATGTCTGCGATGATTTTGCGCTCAGCGAGGTGATGGCACCCAAGTCCGCCGAGAAGCTGCAGAAATTCAAGGCATGGCTGGATGCCAAGCGCGAGTTCTGCTTTGGCCAGAACAGTTTGCAGGCCGTTAACGAACTGATTTCCGACATCGACTACGAAGGCTGGCTGATGCAGAACGCCTCCAGCCCGCGCATTGGTGAAAAGCGCATCGAAAACGTCTGGCAGCTGGTTCGCAGCATTGAACGTATGCTGGAAAAGCAGGAAGAGGAAGACGACGGCGCCAGCGACCTGGAGGCCGTGATCAAGAAACTGGTGCTGCTGGACATGCTCGAGCAACAGGAAGAAGAAGACGATTCCGACCGGGTGCAACTGATGACCCTGCACGCCTCCAAAGGGCTGGAATTTCCCCACGTTTACATGATGGGCGTAGAAGAAGAGCTGTTGCCGCATCGCACCAGCATCGAGGAAGACAACATCGTCGAAGAGCGACGCCTGATGTATGTGGGTATTACCCGTGCCCGCGAGACCCTGGCCATGACACAGGCCCTGACCCGCAAACAGTACGGCGAAAAAATCGATACCGCCGCCAGCCGTTTCCTGGAAGAAATTCCCCAGGAAGATATCGACTACCTTGGCATCGGCGTACAGAAAGACGAAGCCAAAGAAGATGCGGTAGCCGAAGCCAGCATCGCCAACCTGCGCGCCCTGCTGGATTGATCACGTTCTGTTTGGTGCGCTGCGGGGTCGTGGCTGAAGCGATTTTCAGGCAAACGACGCCACCAGAAAATCCACAAACTGCCGGACCTTGGGTGACAGGTGACGGTGGCGCGGGTACACCACCCAGACGGCAGTGTGGGTGCACGCATACTGGTCCAGCACACTGACCAGCGCGCCACTTTCCAGATCGGCTTCCACGTAATAATCCGGCAGCTGCACCAGCCCTAACCCCTTTCGCGCCGCATCCAGTAACGCCACCCCGGAGTTGCCCTGCCAGTTCCCCTGCACTTTCAGGTGACGGTGCTGGCCATCGACATCAAAGCTCCACTGGCTGGCGGACCCGCGCAAACAATTATGCCGGCCCAGCTCACCCAGGGTATGGGGGCGGGCATGGCGTTGAAAGTAGCCTGCCGACCCCACCACATACTCCCGGCGGGCACACAGCTTGCGCGCAATCAGCGACGAATCCGGCAAGGCGCCCGTGCGAATCGCCACATCGAACCCCTCATCAACGATATCCACCCGGCGGTTGGTGAAATCCAGCTGCACAGACAACTGCGGGTGCCGGTCCAGAAAGTCATTCACCAACGGAGCGATAAAACGCTCGCCGAAAGTGGTCGCACAGGTAAGCTTGAGCACCCCGGTGGGGCTCTGCTGGAAATCACTGATTGCTGCCAGGGCCTCCTGAAAGCCATCGAACAACTGGCCACAGTGCTCAAAGTACACCTGGCCGGCATCCGTGAGCGTCAGGCGGCGCGTGGTCCGGTACAACAACTGGGTGCCCAGCTGGGTTTCCAGTCTCGCCACCAAGCGGCTGACATGGGAACTGGACACGCCCAGATGTCGCGCCGCATGCGCAAAAGAGCCGCGACGCACCACTTCCACAAACGCTTCAATTCGGTCCCAGTGCTGCATAAAGCCCCCGACCCGCTCCTGGACAGGGCGGGTGAATGAGAGATGGAAGGTCGGACATCAGGCAAATTGCTCTGCGTTATTATTGCTCAGCAGCAACAATCTATTGCCATATTGTGCCTTATCCCTCCATTCGTGTCTGCGTATAGTGAATCCATCACTCGCCGGCCATGACAGGGCGGACATCGGCACCGACCGATCGCCACCACCGCCGGCTCTCCCGACCCTCGGTTATTACTGGAGTTACCATGAAGTCACGCGCCGCCGTTGCCTGGGAAGCAGGCAAACCCCTGGTCATTGAAGAAGTCGACGTGGCCGGCCCCAAGGCCGGTGAAGTGCTGGTACAGATCGTTGCCACCGGCGTGTGCCACACCGATGCCTACACCCTGTCCGGCAAGGATCCGGAAGGGATCTTCCCCTCCATCCTCGGCCACGAAGGCGCCGGCATCGTGCAGGAAGTGGGCGAAGGGGTGACCAGCCTCAAGCCGGGCGACCATGTGATTCCGCTCTACACCGCCGAATGCCGCCAGTGCAAATTCTGCCTCAGCGGCAAGACCAACCTGTGCCAGGCGGTGCGTGCCACCCAGGGCCAGGGCTTGATGCCCGACAGCACCAGCCGCTTCTCCATGAATGGCAAGATGCTGCACCACTACATGGGCACCAGCACCTTCTCTGAATACACCGTCGTGCCGGAAATATCCCTGGCCAAGGTGAGCAAGGAAGCGCCCATGGACAAGATCTGTCTGCTCGGCTGCGGTGTCACCACCGGCATTGGTGCCGTGTTGAATACCGCCAAGGTGGAGCCCGGGTCCACGGTCGCCGTATTCGGCCTGGGCGGTATCGGCCTGTCGGTGATTCAGGGTGCGGTGATGGCCAAGGCCGAGCGCATCATTGCCATCGACGTGAACGACAGCAAGGAAACCATGGCGCGCCAGTTTGGCGCCACCGACTTCATCAACCCCACCCAGTACAGCGACCCGATTCAGGATGTGATCGTGGAGCTGACTGATGGCGGTGTGGACTATTCCTTTGAGTGCATCGGTAACGTCAATGTGATGCGTTCCGCGCTGGAGTGCTGCCACAAGGGCTGGGGCGAATCCGTGATCATTGGCGTGGCCGGTGCCGGCGAAGAAATTGCCACCCGTCCGTTCCAGCTGGTCACCGGCCGGGTCTGGAAAGGCTCTGCCTTCGGTGGCGTTAAAGGCCGTACCGAACTGCCGGGCTATGTGGATCGCTACATGAAAGGCGAAATCAAACTGGATGAATTCGTGACCCACACCATGGGCCTGGAAGACATCAACAAAGCCTTTGATCTGATGCACGAAGGCAAGAGCATCCGCTCTGTCATCTTGTTCTAGAACACCTACACGCAACACGCTTCACGCTAACACGCCCATACGCGTGACAGCGTGAGGCGTGCCAGCGAGGGATTATTCATGTCCGATATCGAACTGGTTTCCGCCACCAAGTCCTTCGGTGGCTGGCTGAAACGCTACAAGCACCGCAGTACCGTACTGAACTGCGACATGATCTTTGCCATTTACCTGCCCCCTGCGGCAGAAGAGCACCCCGTACCACTGCTGTGGTGGCTCTCCGGCCTTACCTGCACGGACGAAAACTTCATGCAGAAAGCGGGCGCACAACGCACGGCGGCAGAACTTGGGTTGGCCATCGTCTGCCCGGATACCAGCCCCCGCGGCAGTGACTTGCCGGGCGAACACGACAGCTATGATTTTGGATCCGGTGCCGGCTTTTATGTGAACGCCACCCAGGCTCCGTGGAACCAGCATTACCGCATGTATGACTACGTCACCAGCGAATTGCCCGCCCTGGTGAGCGCGCACTTTCCGCTGAATGGCAAGCAGGCCATTAGCGGTCATTCCATGGGCGGACATGGTGCTCTGATCTGCGCGCTGAAAAACCCTGGCCGCTACACTTCCGTCTCGGCCTTTGCCCCCATCTGCAATCCGGGCCAATGCCCGTGGGGCGAAAAGGCACTGGGCGGCTACCTGGGAGACAACCGGGAACTGTGGCGTGAATGGGACAGCTGTGAACTGATCAAGGCCCAGGGTAGCGACCTGCCGTTACTGGTCGATCAAGGGGACGCTGACAACTTCTACGTGGACGGGCAACTGCGCCCCGAGGCCCTGGCCGCCGCCTGCGAAGAGGCCAGCGTGCCATGCACCCTGAGACTGCAACCGGGCTACGACCATTCTTAC
>OBIY01000536.1_pt1 | contig 14523 bp, 11 predicted proteins | sample 1519841 | NCBI WGS metagenome assembly OBIY01 (sample SAMN03019774, study PRJEB22545) | beach sand metagenome | biome: beach; feature: sea beach; material: beach sand | place: USA: Municipal Pensacola Beach, FL | collected 2010-07-30 | depth 30-40 cm m
TGTGGCACCGGTGACCATGGCATGAGATTGACCAGCTTGGCGGAACGGCGCAGGCCTACAGCTGCGATGTCTCCGATCTCAACAGCGTGGATCAGCTGGTCCAACAGGTGATTGCCGACCACGGCCACGTGGATGTACTGGTCAACAATGCGGGCCGCTCTATCCGTCGTTCCGTGGTGCACTCCTTTGATCGCTTCCACGATTACGAACGTACCATGCAGCTCAATTATTTCGGCGCACTGCGGTTAATCATGCAACTGATGCCCGCCATGATTGAGCGCGGCGGCGGCCATGTGATCAATATCTCCAGCATCGGCGTACTGACCAATGCCCCCCGCTTTTCTGCCTACGTGGCATCCAAGGCGGCACTGGATGCCTTCACCCGCTGTGCATCCAGCGAGCTGGCGCACGAGGGGATTCGCTTTACGACGATCAATATGCCCCTGGTACGCACGCCGATGATTGCACCGACCAAGATCTACAACCACGTACCCACCATCAGCCCGACCCAGGCGGCCGACATGATCTGTGACGCCATTGTGCGCCAACCGAAACGCATTGCGACCAACCTGGGAATCATGGGCCAGGTCATGCATTTCCTCACCCCCAAGGTCACGGAAACGATCATGAACACCGGCTACAAACTCTTTTCGGATTCCGCCGCGGCGCTCGGCGGCAAGGAAGGCACACCGAAAAAGATCAGCCGGGAACAGGCCGCCTTCTCCCGCTTGTTCAAGGGGATTCACTGGTAACAACACTTACTGCGCAGGCACCAAAAGAAAAGGCCCCGACACGCGGGGCCTGAAATGTTCCGGAGACAACCGGAAGCATACGCAGCGGGACCATGTCCCGCAGCTATAGTCGCTAACCGCCACCACTCCTGCATTGATTCAGATCAGTTTCCCGCTACTTTCAGAGACGGTCTATTCTTACCCCGCAGCTCTCTCCAGCACCTGCTGCAAATCTGGTGGGGAATAGTCTGGCCCCTTGAGGACCTTGCCACGGTCATCTTTCACCGGTTTCCCATCGGCCCCCAACTTGCTCATGTTACTGCGATGCACTTCTTCACAGGTGGCGTTAAGGTCAATCCCGAAGGTATGACCCGCACCATAGGTCACGTAGTTGATATCCGTCAGCGCATCGGCCACTTCCACAAGATCGACATTGAAGTCGGTCAGCAACTCAAGCTGCTCCCGGGCACGCGACAGGGTATCCAGGAAGGCACGCTGGGCAGCAGAGGGCTGCTGGCAAGTGGCATCCGCCAGCTCATGAAACTCTTCCAGCAGCAACGCCAGACGCAACCGGATAGTTCGATCATCCGGCACGACAGGCCGAGACTCTACAGGCAGGGAAAAGGCCTGATGGAACTCACCCACTCGGTCAAAATTACTGCTATCGGCCACCCTCAACCTCCTCAAGAAACGCCAGAATTTCCCGGTTTACTTCCGCCGCCTGCTCCATTTGAATCCAGTGACCACACTGATCGATCAGCACGGTACGCAGATCCGGGACATAATCCGGCATGCGCTGCAGCGCCTTCTGTCCGAACTGGATGACCGGGTCCTGCATTCCCCCAAGGAATAAAGTGGGCACCGGGATTTCCCAGTTGTCATCATCCCGCTCTTCTTCCCATGAGAGGTCCATCGCCCGGTACCAATTGATCGGCCCGGTAAAACCGCTGTGCTCGAAACGCTCAACGTAATAGGCGAGATCTTCGTCGCGCATCCATCGCGGCTGCTCCTCCGGTTCTGGCATCCCCTGCAAGAAGGCCGTGTTATCCGGCGCCGGACGATAGTCCTGGATACCCTCTGAAGAGAGACTGTGGAACACCAGCTTCAGGCTACGCGTCACATCCTGTTCCAGCTCCGCTTCAGGCACCGCCGGTTGCTGAAAATAGAGCATGTAGAAGAACCCGTCCCTGAACAGCTTGTGCATGGCCACGGTTGGCGCCACCGGGGCGGGACCTCCATAGGGAACAGACATGCCGACGAGCGCATTGATACGCTTTGGGTATCGTCTTGCCACCTGCCAGGCCAGCCCACATCCCCAGTCATGGGCTACCAGGATGGCACTGTCATAACCCAGGGCATCGATCAGGCCGATGACGTCTTCGACCAGCTGGCTGTTACGGTAGGCAGCCACGTCTTTGGGGCCACCGGTATAGCCATAACCACGCAGATCCGGGGCCACGGCGTAGTAACCCGACTGAGCGAGCACCGGCAGTTGATAGCGCCAGGAAGCCCAGCACTCCGGAAACCCGTGCAGGCACAACACCAGTGGCTTACCGGGCTCACCCGCTTCTGCCACAAAGAATTCAAGGCCGTTGGCGGCCACCTTTCGCTCCTGCGTAAATGCCATACTCTCTTCCTAATCTGAGCCCAGTTCAAAAACCGTCAGACGGCTACTTACCCGCCCCGACGAAAATGCTATTGTTAGCATAAGAAACAAGGGTGACCCCATTGAATGTGACAGCATGCCTGCCGCCAGGCAAGCCTGTCGCCTACTCGTTTAGGCATGAAACAAGGATGCGCCGTGACTGACGAGACAGGACAGCAACACACACTGCGCACTCGCCTTGGCGAGTGGGTGGCTCCCTATGTGCCCGATTATTTTCCCGTTGCGTGGAAACTGGGCCTGTCCATTTCCTTGCTGATTCTTTGTGGGATGACCATCCTCGGCACCCTGCTACTGAACAATCAGCTCAGCCGTATGCGCGATCAGGCTGACAGCTTCGGGGCTGCTATTGCCCAGCAACTGGCCAATACGGCCCGCGAACCCCTGCTCGCCGACGACACCTTTTTCCTGAAGGTCCAGCTCAATAACCTCACCCGCAGCGAAAGCGTGCGTGGCGCCGCCCTGTTCAACCGCGAAGGCGGCCTGATCGACAAGGCAGGCATCCTGCCGCTGGCGGCAACCCCCCTGCAGGAACCTGTGCGCCGCTGGAACCTGGAAAACGAACCTGTAACTACCTACTACTCCCCGATCCCGGTGGGAGAACTGGTGGCAGGGTACACCGCCATTTCCCTGTCTGATCGTCCCATCATGGCGGCCAGGGAAGCGGTACGCGATACCATGATTACGGCCACCCTGATCATGAGCATCATCGCCATCATCGTCGCATTCGTAATCAGCCGCCGGCTCGCCCAACCGATTCAGGATCTGCTTGCCGCCACCAGCGCCATGCGCAAGGGCGACCTGAATTACCGTATTCAGGACCGCCGCAATGACGAAATCGGCGGACTCATAGAAGCCTATAACACCATGGCTCACGGGATGCTCGAGAAAGAGCAGGTGGAGCGGGTCCTTCAGCGTTTTGTCAGCCCTTCCGTCGCACGCAACATGATGGCAGACCTGGACCAGGTACAACTGGGTGGACGCGATGTTCAAGCCACCGTGGTATTTGCCGATATCGTCGGCTTTACCCGCCTGTCAGAAAGCCTGGCGCCAGACGCCATCGCCGATATGCTCAACGTCTATTTTGATGCTATCACCACCGCCACCAGCTTTTATCGGGGCACCATCGACAAATACATGGGCGACTGCGCCATGATCGTGTTCGGCGTACCGGAAAAGGACGACGAACACCTGTTCCACGGACTCTGCTGTGCGGTCATGATCCAGCGACTGGTAGAACGCCTGAACGAATACCGGCAGGCCAACGGCCACACCACGGTAGAATTCCGTATCGGCATCAACTCTGGCGATATGCTGGCTGGCAATCTGGGCTCACGGGACCGCATGCAGTACACCGTCGTTGGCGATGCGGTCAATCTGGCCTCTCGCCTTTCCAACATGGCCGGCGGCAACGAAATCATCGCGGCCTCACCGCTACTGGCCAACCCCAATATTGCTTCCCGCGTGCGGGCAACAGAGTTCGGCGCCATGCGCATTCGCGGCAAGACCGACCCCGTCAGCACCTTCCGTATTGATGGCGTCCATGCGCTGTCCGAAACCCTCATGGAACAGCGTATTGCGCAGTTTCTGGCAAGACTGAGTGCGGAGCATCAACGTGCACAAGGCGAGTAGTCTGCTCTGCGCGCTGGCCTTAAGCGGCTGCGCCACCCTCGGCAACCCGGAACAGGACGTCAGCGACGCACTGGCAGAGCATGACTATGCCCGGGCCGCCAGCATCGTCGACAACACCAGTCCCAAGCACGCGCAATACGAAATGCTGCAGACCCAATACGAGGGCATCCTTCTGGCCAGCAAGGAGTACCGCCAACGACTGGTCATCGAAGCCGAAGCCCTGGGTCGCAAACAGCAATGGGATGATGCTTTCGCCTTGTTGCAGGGCCACCGTGACAAGGTGATCGACCCTTCTGCCATCGACGAGCTCACTGCCACCCTGTCTCTATGGGAGGGCGCCCAGCTCAATCAGTTACTGGCAGAACGACGCGAAGCACAGGCCCGCTCCATGCTGGAAACACAGCGTCTTGGCGAACGACTGGCCAGCTTTCATGACCCTCGAGCCAAAGCAGAAAAACACCGCCTTGATGAGGAGCACACCCTGCTCGTGGCCGACCTGACCCGCCTCGGCGAATACTTTGCCGACCGTCAGCAGTGGATCCAGGCACGCGACCTCCTTCGTTACGCGCATCAACTGGCTCCTGATCTCCCTCCTTCGCCGCAGTTGGCTCGCGCCCAGCAAGTACTCAACGACGCCGATCAACAAGCACGGGCAAAGCGCAACCGCGCCCTGCAAACCGAGGCTGAACTGCTAATGGCCCGATACCAGCGCAACGGCCAGCTCCAGTCACTGCTTGCGGCGCGCAGCTTTCTCGACAAGCATCGAGATAACCCTGCCCTAACCAGCCATCGCCAACGACTGGAACAATGGGCTCGCCGCCGCTTCGCTGAAGAAATGAATACCGGTGAAGCCCTTTATGCCCGCGGTCAGTACAAGGAAGCCTACCGAATCTGGAAACAGGTCGCCCCGCTCTACCCCAACGATGAAGAGCTGAACAAGAAACTGGAGCGAAGCCGCCGGGTGCTTACTAACCTGCGCAGCTTGCAGCAATCCTGACGCTTCCTGAGGCTGCACTGCCAGCGGCCCTGCCCACACATGGCATTTACCAGTGCCCATAAAAAAACGCGCCTATGGCGCGTTTTTTTATGGGCAACTGCGGGCTTAATTCTCCGCCGGAGCCTCCTCAACCCCTGAGGGAGAAGTCGGCGGGGTTTGATCTGCCTCAAAGGCATCCTTGAATTCCGGAGTCACCGGGTCGCGACCATCAAAGACCTTGTCGATACTGGACGGCAGCGGGTGCTTTATCACGCGTTCCAGCTTGCCATCACCATTCACCTCGAACTGCAGCGCCGTAATCCCCATGTATTTCTCGCGGCTCATCTGCACCAGGCGATCATTGTCTGCCAGAATCGTCGGGCGCAAAAACACCATCAGGTTACTTTTCTGACGTGAATTGGTCGTCGTCCGGAACAGGAAACCCAGTAGAGGAATATCCCCCAGCAGCGGCACCTTGCGTACCACCTTGCGGATGTCGTCCTTGATCAAGCCCCCCAGTGCAATGGTCTCGCCATCATCCGCCAGCACCGTGCTCTGTAATTTGCGGGTCGTGGTGACAATATCAACCGCATCACCTGAGGATTCCTTGACCGCCGAATTTTCCTGCTCCAGCTCAAGACGAATGGTGGACAATCCCGCCACATGGGGCGTCACCTTGAGCGTCAGCCCCACATCTTCACGCTGAATCGTTGTAAACGGATTGGATACGCCAGACCCTGTGTTGGTGCTCTGCCCTGTCACGAATGGCACGTTCTCACCCACAATAATCGACGCTTCTTCGTTATCCAGCGTCAGGATGCTGGGCGTGGAGAGCAGATTGACATCGGAAGAGGAGGCCAGTGCCTGCATCAATGCTCCCCACTTGAGATCGCCATTGGAATCGGTTTCACCCAGCCCAATGGCAACCCCGTCATTCAGGGAAAGGCCGGAAGGATCATCGGTAGCTAACGCCTGGAGAATAGAATTAACGCTCAATCCAGCGTTGTTGAAATTCACCGCACCCACACCGGATTCATCACTGCCGCCGACATACTGGAAGCCCAGCGATTTGGCATTTTCGCCCGTCACCTCAACAATCGCCGCCTCGATAAGGATCTGGGCACGACGCACATCCAGCTGGCTGATAATGGACTGCAGCTCATTCATCATGCCCGGCTCAGCACGAATCACCAGCGCATTGAGAGACTCGTCCGCCTGAATGGAGACTTTGCCATTACTACTGGAGGAAGACACCGCCTTGCCATCAGCACCCGGTTTTGCAGCAGAGGCACCGTCAGCAAAATTCTTCAGGATTTCTGCAAGCGTCTTGGCATCTCCATGGGTCAAACGGACAACTTTGACCCCCGAGCTCGCACTGTCCGCAGTGTCCAGACTTTTCACCATCTGGGCCATACGCTGACGGGTAATCCGGTCGCCCTTGATGATAAGCCGGTTGGTTCGCTCATCGGCGACCACCGTGACACTACCTTCCTGAGTCTTGCCCCGGCGACCACCGGTTTGTGGCGTAAGCGTCTCGAGCATTTTCACCAGATCACCCGCAAAAGCATGCTCGAGCTTGATCACCTGAACATCTTCAGATTCAGCGTTATCCAGGCTGGCGATAATGGCTTCCATCCGGCGGATGTTGTCCAGATGATCACTGATAATCAACGCATTGGCGGAGCCAACGGCGGCAAGATGACCATACTGCGGCACCAACGGACGCAACACCGGCACCAGCTCTTCCACCGGGGAATTCTCCACAGGAATGACCCGGGTCACCAGCTCCTCGCCGGTGCCCTGCCCCTTGTCTACCAACGGCAGATTGCTTTGCTTGGCCGTCGTGTTGGGGACGATTTTAATAATATCGCCTGCTGGAACGGCAGCGTAACCGTGTACCTGCAGCACAGACAGGAACAGCTCATACACTTCATCCGCCGATAGCGCCTTGGTCGACACCACCGTCACGTCCCGTGCCCGAACCCGAGGGTCCACCACAAAATTTTTCCCGGTCATGTCGGCGATCTGGCTGATAAACGCCTGAATATCCGCATTGCGGATATTCACCGTCCAACTCTTGCCATCATCACTGGCCTGCACCTGATTACTGGCCGCATGGGCAGACACCACCACCACCGTCAGACAGGCGACCAAAAGGGTTTTAAGCGCAGAGGCTCTTAAACGGAACATCATAAACACCACCTAGGGCGGATAATTCACAGTAAATTGCTGATCGCCACGCTGGACGACAATACTGGCCTGCTGGGTCTGTTTGAAAGACTCCAGAGCAGCCATATCACTTTCCTCTGTGCCCAGCCCATGGCCGTTCACTGACAAAATTACATCACCTGGCGCAAGCCCGACTTGTGAGAGCAGCTGTTTAGGCGCTCGCTTACCCAGGGTATACCCCTGTGTGCTGCCATTACTTACCGGGCTAAGGGCAAGCTGCTTTATAATGGTTTGCCGCTGTTGCATCATGTCGGCGTCATCACCTTCCGCCTGAACCGGCTGGGGCTGAGAGCGGACCTGCGGTCTAACTTCGGTCACTCCTCCCAATGCAGTATCCGACCACCTCAACGTTTCGAGCCGGCCGGCTCGACGCAGAATGACCCGGTCTGCATAGACTTCTTCCAGAGAGGCATTGCCCGGAATACTGTCGCCAATGTGATACAACTCTGCTTCCTTGCCTTTCTCGGCAATGATCGCTGTCGCTTTCTGCGGATCGGAGGTCTGAAAAACCCCCAGCAACTCCAGCCGCAACCGGGTATCGGGGGCATCTGTGGGCTTGTTGCTTGCCTCACGCGGTTCCGCCTGATACTCGCCAAATAGCTGCCATCCATCTACCTGCGTCTGGGATAGACTGGTGGCCGTGCTGCTGGACGCCACTTCAAGTCGGGTTTTTTCGGTCGCGGGGATAGGATCATTGGGCCCATAAAGCAGAAGCCAGACGGTTTCAGCCAATACCCAAGCAAGTGCGACCACCAGCGCAATAGCCAACAGCCACCGCACCGGCCTGCCCCAAGGGTAAGCCTTTCCCCACTCTGAAAACTGCGACTTCACGGCCCTGCTCTTCCTTTATCGTTTTGGCTGGACGTGTTTACAACCCCGGACAACGAGCACGAAGGCTAACGAATTCGGGCGCCCTTTTATTGCTTAATTCTGTAACGGCGCGGGGAAGAACTACTGCATCCCTGCCTGCCCCAGCGCAAAGGGCTGAGACATCTGGAAAACCACATCATCGGGCTGACCACCCTGGCTCACACCAAGCAGTATGGGCCATGCCCGAAAGACTTCCAGCTGAAAACGCCCTTCTGACAAACGGGCATTCATCAGCTGCCGCCCCTCAGGACTCGTCACCTCCAGCACGGGATCCTCGCCCTCCATGCTCACTCGGCCCTGCAGCACCGGCACCACCGCCGAACCACTGCGGCCCCAAGTCACAGTGCCACCACCGTATTGCAGGGTTGCTCTCGCCTCGGTCACCCGACCATCCTGAACGGCGAACTCCATGATCGAAGCGTCCGCTCGGCCATCAGCCCCGCCCTGGGGAATACGCTCTGCGACCAGGGACACAGGCACCGACGCGCGCACCTGTAGTAACCGCCAGTTCTGTGTGCCAGAACCGCCAAGCCACCCGGCCAGACGCAGATCGCTTCCAGCAGTGGTTCGCAAGGAAACATCCAAACCCGGCGTGAGCCCCCGGAAATCCAGCATCCACCCCAGTGTGCCCTGCTGCTGTTGCCAGCGCCAGTCAACTTGACCATTCCACCAACGGCCGCGGGCATTCTCCAGCACCAGGGAAACCCCTCCAGGGCGAAGCTGAGGCACCCTTTCCACCAAAACGGCAGCGGGCATCAGCACCACCAAAAACAGCAGCAGGCAGGCCACGAACACCAGAGCGAGAGTCAGCTTGCGAGGCATCAGGCGCTCTTAAAACGGGATATCGTCGTCGAAATCATCGGCAGGGCCACTGAACCCCCCACCCTGATTCGAGCTGCCACCTTGCTGGGGCGCATTGCCTCCGCCGAAGTCGCCGCCCCCCTGGTTCTGGTAACCGCCCTGATTGCCCTGTGGCGCAAAACCACCGCCCCCCTGGCCACCACCTTCACCCCGGCCATCCAGCATCTGCATCTCGCTGGCCACGATTTCGGTGGTATAACGGTCCTGACCATCCTGCCCTTGCCACTTACGGGTACGAATGGCGCCTTCAATGTAGACCTTGGAACCTTTCTTCAGGTACTCGCCGGCAATTTCGCCAAGCTTGTTGAAAAACACCACCCGATGCCATTCCGTTCGTTCCTGCATTTGGCCGGTCTGACGATCCTTCCAACTCTCACTGGTAGCCAGCCGCACATTGGTGACGGCTCCGCCGCTGGGCATGAAACGAGTTTCTGGATCTGCCCCAAGATTGCCAATCAGTATTACCTTGTTTACACCGCGCGCCATGTTTTTCTCCGTGCCCCTGAAGGGCTTTAATCAATCATTACCGTGCTTGCTGCTGGCAGCAAAACCGCCATTGTGTCAGCTTTGAGCGATACCGGCGACCCCTTCAAGACGGGCCTCATCCAGCTCTCCTGGATTCACTTTCAGCAATGCCAGGCCTTGCTCTTCCACGATAACGGCCTCAACAACTCCGGGCACATCCTGCAGCTGGGTGGCCAGCGTTTTGCCATCCTGCCCCGGCTGCAGCCGCAACGCCCGATTATCCAGTTTTGCCGGCTCCTTCATGCCCGAAAGCACGAGCAGCCAGACCAGTGCCAAGGCCATACAACCATAGAAGACCGTTGCCGCGCCCCACCACTGATACAGGGCTCCACCAAGCTGCCCCCCCACAAAAACACCCAGGAACTGACTGGTGGAGTACACCCCCATGGCCGTGCCGCGGGTCCCTGCGGGTGCTGCCCGGCCAACCAACGAGGGCAACAGGGCCTCAAGCAGATTGAAGGCGGCAAAGAATACCAGCAACGCCACCACAAAGTGCCACACCTGAGCACCGGCAAACGCCAATAATAACTGGGACAGCGCGAGCAGTATTACGGCCAGCCGCTTGACCGGCATGGCTCCTCGCCGCTCAGCACGAATAATCAAGGGCACCATCGCCACAAATCCAGCCAGCAGCACGCCAAGATAGAGCAGGCTATGACTGCCCAGACTCATACCAAGGCGCTCGCTCAGCAAAGCGGGCACCACCACGAAAGACGCGGTCATAATCAGATGCAGACTGAAAATACCCACATCAAATTGCAGCAATGTCTTACTGCCAAGTACGCGGCGGAAGCGCTCCCTCGCTGGCAACGCTTCCCCCTGCAACGCTCGAGGGGCGGGCACAACCATGGCGACAATCAGCGCAAACCCGCCTAGCACGGAGGTCATCCAGAATAACCCGGACAACCCAAGCCATGTCGCCAGCAGAGGCCCCATAATCAGGGCCAGAATGAATGCCCCCCCGACAGACATGCCAATCAATGCCATGGCCCGGGTACGGTGCCGATCACTGACCACATCCCCGATCAAGGCCATGATCACGCTGGCAATGGCTCCAGCTCCCTGCAAAGCCCGTCCGGCAATGACACCGGCAATGTGGTCGCTCATGGCCGCCACCGCACCACCAGCAATGAACAACAACAGGCCAACCAGCAATAACGGGCGTCGCCCGAAACGATCAGACAACATGCCAAAAGGTATCTGTAATAGCGCCTGCATCAGGCCATAGGCACCGATGGCCGTACCGATCAGCAAAGGCGTGGCACCTTCTAGTTGCTGCCCATAGACAGCAAAAATCGGCAGGATCATGAACAGCCCGAACATGCGCAAGGCAAAAATGGTGGCCAGATACCCGGTGGTTTTCAGTTCCGTGCGCTGCAATACATCAGGAACAGGGGATGCAGATGCCGTCATGTAACGCTGATACTCCTCACCGGGCGGGCTTGCGGGCCGTCTATCGACAAAAGGTCAGGCAGTGTATCAGATTCGCCGCAGCTCCGGGGATGCCTAATCCTTAGCCGTGCGGCTACCTTTAATCGTGAAATAGGTAAAACCCGTAAGTAAGCAGCATCAGCAAATTGAACCCCCGCCAAAGCGGTGATAAATTGACAGGCTGGTAGGTTTTTTTTCTTAGGCAATATGCCTAGGGAGTCGCTGCCGCAACAGCGTTAACCGGGGGGCGGCACTCCCAACAGTCATGGACGGGCCAATGAACACCCAACAACACAACCAGCAGGTATATGTCGTCGGCAGCCAACAACTGCAAAACGCCCTGCTCACCGAATTCCTGGTAAAAGAAGAGATCGCCGCACGATCCATCCCTTCTGTTAGCGACATCACCGTAGCGACCCTGAAGGAATTTGATCAGAGCCTGTTTCTGGTGGATTACCACAGCGTCGACGTGAACGAGGTCATCGCTCACCTACTGGAAGCCGATCAGGAAGTCGAAAACGACGTCCTGATCGCAGTATTCAATGTGGATTCGGACGAATCGCTCTCAAAACTGGCCGGCCTGCCCATGGTTAACGGCGGCTTCCAGCACGACTGCCCACAGGCCTTATTAAGCAAGGGCATCAAGGCCATCTTCGATGGCGAACTATGGTTCCCCCGTGCGGTACTGCAGGCTTATCTGATGAAGAGCCGAACGTTTAACAAGACCTTCTCGCGCAGTGAAGTGAACCTCACTGATCGCGAGGTGGAAGTGCTCAAGGTCATGGCCACTGGCGCCAAGAACTCGGAAATCGCCAGCAGCCTCAACCTGAGCCCGCACACCATCAAGACCCACATCTACAACATCTTCAAGAAGATCAACGCCTCCAACCGCCTGCAGGCGGTGAACTGGGCCCAGGAAAACCTCTAACCCCTTCCACCTCACGCAGCACGCGCGCCCTTGCCGTGCCTGCGTGACGCGTGTTGCGTGCAAGCGGCTTCTTTCTTTTCCCCTTCACAGTATTTCGCCTATACTGCCCTGTTCATTTTGACAGTACTCAGGGGCAGTTGATGGATACCATTCTGGTTCGTGGCGCACGCACCCATAACCTGAAAAACGTGGACCTGGATATCCCCCGGGACAAGCTGGTGGTAATTACCGGTCTGTCCGGGTCTGGCAAATCCTCTCTGGCCTTCGACACCCTCTATGCCGAGGGCCAGCGCCGTTACGTGGAGTCCCTTTCCACCTACGCCCGTCAGTTTCTGTCGATGATGGAAAAACCCGATGTGGACCACATCGAGGGGCTTAGCCCGGCCATTTCCATCGAGCAGAAATCCACCAGCCACAACCCGCGCTCCACCGTGGGTACCATCACCGAAATCTACGATTACCTCAGGCTGCTGTTTGCACGTGTCGGCGAGCCCCGCTGCCCGGAACACGACAGCCCGCTGGCCGCCCAGACCATCAGCCAGATGGTGGACCAGGTTCTGGACATGGAAGAAGGCAGCAAACTGATGCTGCTGGCGCCGGTGATTCGCGAAAAGAAAGGTGAGCACCTGCACCTGTTTGAAGAACTGCGGGCCCAGGGCTTTATTCGCGTACGCGTGGATGGCCGCATCTACGACATGGATGACACGCCCGAGCTGGAAAAGAACAAGAAACACACCATCGAAGTGGTGGTGGACCGTTTCAAGGTGCGCGGCGACCTGCAGAACCGGCTGGCGGAATCCTTCGAAACCGCCCTGAATCTGGCCGATGACATTGCCATCATTGCCCCCATGGAGGGGGAAGAAGGCGAGGAGATCACTTTCTCTGCCAAATTCGCCTGCTCCCATTGCGGCTACTCCATTCCTGAACTGGAACCACGACTGTTCTCGTTCAACAACCCGGCCGGCGCCTGCCCCAGCTGTGACGGGCTGGGCATGAAGCAGTTCTTCGACGAGGACAAGGTAATCAACTCGGCAGAATTGTCCCTGTCGGAAGGTGCCATCCGTGGCTGGGACCGCCGCAACGTCTATTACTTCCAGATGCTCAACTCCCTGTCCCAGAGCATCGGCTTCGACATGGACGTGCCCTTTGAGTCACTGGACAAAACCGTCCGCAAGAAAATCCTTTACGGCACCGGCAAGGAAAGCATCGAGTTTCGCTACCTCAACGACCGCGGCGACATCATCAAGCGCAACCATCCCTTCGAGGGGATCATCCCCAACATGGAGCGCCGTTACCGGGAAACGGAATCCGATGCCGTCCGTGAAGACCTGCTCAATTACATGTCCACATCCAGCTGCCCCAGCTGTAACGGCTCCCGGTTGCGTGAAGCCGCACGGCATGTCTTTATCGAGCAGACCACTCTGCCGGACGTGGTACGCCTGGCTGTGGGCAAGGCCCACAACTACTTCAGCGAGCTGAACCTCCCCGGCAGCAAAGGCGAGATTGCCGACAAGATTCTCAAGGAAATCCGTGACCGCCTACAGTTCCTGGTGAACGTGGGGCTGGAATACCTGACACTGGAACGCAGCGCGGAGACCCTGTCCGGTGGTGAGGCGCAACGTATCCGGTTGGCCAGCCAGATCGGGGCGGGCCTGGTGGGGGTCATGTACGTACTCGACGAGCCCTCCATCGGCCTGCATCAGCGAGACAATGAGCGACTGCTCAACACCCTTACCCGACTACGGGATCTGGGCAATACCGTGCTGGTGGTGGAACACGACGAAGATGCCATCCGGCTGGCTGACCACGTCATTGATATCGGCCCCGGTGCCGGTGTCCATGGTGGCAGCGTCGTGGCCCAGGGGACTGCCCAGGAGGTGGCCGACAACCCTGCCTCCCTGACCGGGGATTACCTGTCCGGACGCAAACAAATTGCCGTGCCGGAGCAGCGTCGCCAGAATCAGGATGACCAGTGGCTGACCCTTCACGGCGCCACCGGCAACAACCTCAAGGGGCACCCCCTGAACATTCCGGTGGGCCTGCTGACCTGTATTACCGGCGTGTCCGGCTCTGGCAAATCGACCCTGATTAACCGCACCCTCTATCCGCTGGCGGCCACCCGACTGAACAAGGCCACCACCCTGAAGGCATCCCCCTACGACTCCATCGAAGGGCTGGAGCACTTCGACAAGGTCGTCGATATTGATCAGAGCCCCATCGGCCGTACCCCGCGCTCCAACCCCGCGACCTACACCGGCATCTTCACACCGGTTCGCGACCTGTTTGCGGGCACCCAGGAAGCCCGCGCCCGTGGCTACAAACCCGGTCGCTTCAGCTTCAACGTCAAAGGGGGCCGCTGCGAAGCCTGTCAGGGCGACGGGGTCATCAAGGTGGAGATGCACTTCCTGCCGGATATCTACGTGCCCTGCGAAGTCTGTGAAGGCAAACGTTATAACCGCGAGACCCTGGAGATCACCTACAAGGGCAAAAACATCTTTGAGGTACTGGAGCTCACCATCGAGGAAGGACGCGAGTTTTTCGATGCCGTCCCGTCCCTGGCTCGCAAGCTGCAGACCCTGATGGACGTGGGGCTCAGTTACATCAAGCTGGGACAGGCCGCCACCACCCTTTCAGGCGGGGAAGCACAGCGGGGCAAACGGCGAATAATTGCATTTTT
>OBIY01000543.1_pt1 | contig 14280 bp, 11 predicted proteins | sample 1519841 | NCBI WGS metagenome assembly OBIY01 (sample SAMN03019774, study PRJEB22545) | beach sand metagenome | biome: beach; feature: sea beach; material: beach sand | place: USA: Municipal Pensacola Beach, FL | collected 2010-07-30 | depth 30-40 cm m
CAGCATGTGGGCGCCGTCTGTAACTGGAGTTCAGACGTGTGCTCTTCCGATCTCGACGGCGCCCACATGCTGGCCGGCCAGCCTTTGGCAGCCACCATTGGTTTTGGCACCAAAGCCCACATCATTACCCCCTTCAGCATGGATTTGAACGGCAACGGCATCACCGTTTCCAATGCCATCTGGGAGCAAATGAAAACCCATGTGCCGAAGCAGAGCGACGGCAAGCCTGTACATCCCATCAAGGCAGACTATCTGAAACCAGTAGTAGAGAAATATCGCGACGAAGGCAAACCCTTTAACATGGGTATGGTCTTTCCGGTATCCACCCACAACTATGAGCTGCGTTATTGGTTGGCAGCCGGTGGTATTCACCCCGGCTACTACGCGCCCAGCAAGGGTGACATCAGCGGCCAGCTGGAAGCCGATGTCCTGCTGTCGGTAACCCCACCTCCACAAATGCCGGCCACGATGGAAGCCGGCACCATCTACGGTTATTGCGTGGGTGAACCCTGGAACCAACAGGCGGTATTTAAAGGCATTGGTGTGCCCGTGATTACGGATTACGAAATCTGGAAAGACAACCCGGAGAAAGTCTTCGGCATCACCAAGGAATTCGCCGAAAAATATCCTAACACCACTGCCCGCCTGGTCAAGGCTCTGATTCGCGCCGCCTACTGGCTCGATGAAAACAACAATGCCAACCGTCCCGAAGCGGTGAAATACCTGAGCCAGTCTAACTACGTGGGCGCGGACTACGACGTCATTGCCAACAGCATGACCGGGACCTTCGAGTACGAAAAAGGCGACAAACGTTCGGTACCGGACTTCAACGTATTCTTCCGCTACCACGCCACCTACCCCTATTACAGCGACGCCGTTTGGTATCTCACGCAAATGCGCCGCTGGGGTCAGATCGCCGAGCAAAAGAGCGATAAGTGGTATATGGACACTGCAAAATCTGTCTATCGCCCGGACATCTACGCCGTCGCCGCCAAGTCACTGATCGAAGATGGCACCTTTAAGGCTTCCGACTTCCCGGACTTCGCCACGGAAACCGGCTTCAAGCCGCCCCAGCCGGAATTCATCGATGACATCACCTACGACGGCACTAAACCCAATGCCTATCTGGATCAGTTTCCGATCGGCCTGAAGGGTGATGCCACCGTTAAATAAACCACAATGATTAAATAACTCAGGCGCCCGCGCCCCGGCGCGGGCATTCTTCTTGGAGGGAGAAATATGAGTCAGGCAGCGAGTACATCAAGCGGTCCGGACGATACCGATACCACGGCGAAAGCCGCCGCAGAAAACCCGTCACCTCAGACAATGGCAACAGACGAAAAAGTAGTACCCATGAACAAGCAGACATCAGTTGGCAGTTCCTCTGAAGCGCCTACGGAAAAGACATCCCCCACCTCAACCCCCGCGACAGCGCAATCAGCTCCAGGGCCCACGGGTGTTCCTTTGTATGTGCGCATTAACAAATTTCTCACACTGGTCGGCCTCACCTGGTTTGTTCCACTGGTTAGCATGGCCGGCGGCGAAAACCCAAAGGCTCAGTTCCGCGAGTTGTTTCGCATTATCGGCGTGCCAGTGTTGTTTTTTCTGGTTTTTCTAGCCTTCTGGGACTGGGGTGCGGCGAAAATTCAAACCAGTCTCGGCGCGGTGCCCGGCCCGACCGCGGTCTGGAGTGAGGCACGAGGACTGCTGGAGGAACACGACCGCGAACGGGAAAAAGAAGTCGCTTTCTATGAACGCCAGGAAGTGCGTAACGCCAAAAAACTGGAAAAAAACCCGGATGCGGAAATTAAAATTCGTCCCTACACCGGCAAACCCACATACCTCGATCAGATTGTCACCAGCCTCTACACGGTATTTACCGGTTTTGTACTGGCCACCCTGCTAGCCGTGCCCGTAGGCATCATTTGCGGCATGAGCGCTACCATTAACACCGCCATCAACCCCCTGATTCAGATATTTAAACCGGTCTCGCCCCTCGCCTGGTTACCCATTGTGACCATGGTGGTCAGTGCGGTTTATGTCACCAGTGATGACAGCTGGTTTGAAAAATCCTTCCTTACCTCGGCAATTACCGTCACCCTTTGTTCCCTGTGGCCAACCCTTATTAATACATCCGTCGGTGTTTCCTCCATCGACAAGGATCTGATCAACGTGGGCAAGGTACTGAAGCTGAAGAAAAGCACGCAGATCACCAAGATCATACTGCCCTCCTCCCTACCATTGATTTTTACCGGCCTACGTCTGTCACTTGGTGTCGGCTGGATGGTATTGATCGCCGCCGAAATGCTGGCCCAGAACCCCGGCCTCGGTAAATTTGTCTGGGACGAATTTCAAAACGGCAGCTCCCACTCCCTCGGTCGCATCATGGTCGCGGTATTCACCATTGGCGTCATTGGCTTCCTACTCGATCGCGTAATGCTAACCCTGCAAAACATCTTTTCCTTTGGCGAGAACAAGGTTTAAACCAGGAAGAAAGAGGAGCAATAACATATGACCATTCTCGCACTGGATAATGTCTGCAAAAGCTATGGTGAAGGCGCGTCACGGACTTCGGTTCTCAAAGACATCAATCTGCAAATTGAGGAAGGGGAGTTTATCGCCATTGTCGGCTTTTCCGGCAGTGGCAAAACCACCTTGATCTCTACCATCGCCGGACTTGTGGCCCCGGATGCCGGCAGTGTCACCAAGCAGGGCCAGGTCATCACCGAGCCCGGACCGGACCGAGGCGTGGTGTTTCAAAGCTATTCACTGATGCCCTGGTTGACCGTGCAGGGCAATGTAGCCCTGGCAGTGGATCAGGTATTCAAAGACTGGCCAAAAGCCAGGCGCGCCGCCCACACCCTGAAATATGTGGAGATGGTTGGCCTTGGTCCCGCCGCCCACAAACGACCGGCGGAGCTATCTGGCGGCATGCGCCAGCGGGTCGCCGTGGCTCGCGCTCTGGCCGCCAGCCCCGATATTATGCTGCTGGACGAACCGCTAAGTGCCCTGGATGCCCTGACCCGTGCCAATTTGCAGGACGAGATTTTGCGGATCTGGGAGCAGGATAAAAAAACCGTAATTCTTATCACTAACGACGTTGACGAAGGCCTGCTGATGGCTGACCGGGTCATACCACTTAAACCCGGCCCCGACGCCACTTTCGGCCCGGAATTTGTCGTCGATCTGCCCCGCCCCCGGGATCGCACCATGATGAACCACGATGAGCGCTTCAAAGCCCTGCGTGCGGAAATCACCCAATACCTGATGGACATCGGCATCGAGGCCAGTAGTGGAGAAACCACACTCACCCTGCCGCCTGTGCGACCCAACACCAGCACCGACTGGAAAAACGACACCACCGCGCTGAAACCCATTAAGGACGATATCGGTCGCGAACGCTATCTGGAGTTCACTCAACTCGACAAGATCTACCCGACGCCGAAAGGCCCCGTTGCGGTAGTTGAAGACTTCAATCTGAAAATGAAAAAGGGTGAATTTATTTCGCTCATCGGCCACTCCGGTTGTGGCAAATCCACCGTACTGTCGATGTGTGCCGGTCTCAACGAAATCAGTAACGGCGGCATTATTCTCGATGGCAAGGAAGTTGACAGCGCCGGTCCAGATCGGGCCGTGGTATTCCAGGCGCCCAGCCTGTTCCCCTGGCTCACCGCTTTTGAAAACGTCTCCCTCGGTGTGGACAGCGTCTACCCTCATGCCCAACAGAGCGAACGGGATGACATCGTCGAATATTACCTAACCCGCGTTGGCCTGGGTGATGCCATCCACAAAAAGGCCGCCGACATGTCCAATGGCATGCGCCAACGGGTGGGGATTGCACGGGCCTTTGCGCTGTCGCCAAAGCTGTTATTACTGGACGAGCCCTTCGGCATGCTCGACTCCCTGACCCGCTGGGAGCTCCAGGAAGTGTTGATGGAAGTCTGGGAGCGTACCAAGCTCACCGCCGTCATGGTCACCCACGATGTGGACGAAGCGATTCTCCTCGCCGATCGGGTGGTAATGATGACCAACGGCCCCCAGGCCAAAGTCGGGAAAATCATAGACGTCGATCTACCCCGCCCTCGCACGCGCAAGGCCCTGCTGGAACATCCGGATTACTACGATTACCGAGAGAGCCTGATTTCCTTTCTCGCCGAGTGTGACCAACATTAATCGGTAACGGTTCTAGTTCGTTTTCCCTCCACCCCGCGGCTCGATGTTTGAGTCGCGGGGTTTCTTTATTGGCTCCATTAGAAGCGATGAATTGGGCGAAGTACGGATCCGAGATTACTGAGGGAGAGCCGCGCCAGCATCTGGTCTATCCCAAACCAGGCTCTGGCACATCTGTTTTGTCCGCATTTTTGGCGGCGGCCACCGCAGCGGCGAAGGCTTCATCATTGTCATCCGCATTCAAACCATGCTGTTTAGGCGCGTTTGCTGGAGTGAATGACAGCCGCGTAAAGAGCGGAAAGTGATCGGACCCAATGGCTGGCAAACGCTGGATACTACGCACCGTAAAGTGATTGCTATGGAACAGGTGGTCAAGCGGCCACCTCAGGAAAGGATAATCCACATGGAAGGTATTAAACATGCCGCGCCCAACCCGAGGATCAAGGAGACCACTCAGTTTTCTGAATAACCGCGTGGTACGCGACCAGGCGACATCATTCAAATCGCCCGCGACAATGATCGGTTGGTCGCTATCGGCAACACTTCGGGCGACAATGATCAACTCAGCGTCGCGCTCTGCCGATTTCGGGTTTTCCGTCGGGCTTGGCGGCGCGGGGTGCAGAAAATGGACTCGCACTCGAGTGCCATCGGGCATCTCCAGAATGGCGTGTATCGATGGGACGCCGTCTTCAACCAGGAAGGAGATTTCTTTTTCATGCAGAGGTAGTCGCGAATATACGTGCATACCATACAGATTGTCCTGGGGACACTTGATGGTTTCGGGCATGCTGACTTCGAGCCCGCTTAGCTGATTCTCCCACCACTCATCGGATTCAAGCGTAACAAGCACATCAGGCTGATGTTTCTCCACCAGCGACATGAGTTTCCGAACCTCATGGTTTGGTGTTAACACATTGGCGGTAAGGATGCTGATTTGCCGGTTCGGTTCAATATCTCCCGATGCGTTGACTTCAACCCTCCACAGCCTCGTATAAGGTAATATCCACCATAATTGCCACGCACAACACAATACCGTGGCGGCGACAATGGACCACCCGTCGGGCTCGGCGAGGTCAAGAAATATCAGTTGTAGCAGGAGCAAAAAGGCCCCAAGGCTTGCCAATTGTAATCTCGGAAAATCCAAGCCTCTGACCAGCCAATGAGAATGACGTGAAAAGGGTAAAAGAGTCGCGACCACTAGCCCGCTGGTGGCGAGATAAATCAGAATATCCAATCACAACTCCTCTTTGATTTTCTTCAGCGGTTCAAGTGTCCCCTCGACATACCCTCTGCCCGCGACACCCTCCTGTCCAGGCACACTCACAATGCATCAGCGGGCGCCTCTGCGCAAAGGCGTTGGATCGGAGGATTTCACAGCGCTGAGGTTAACCTATTTTGTCATGGGAGTTAGACTTTGGTGGAAAGCACATGGTGAAAAACAAGTCACCATGGGTAGTAACGCTGGCTTAAAATATGGAGTGAATCATCGCGTGGTAACTATCTGCTGCGCGATCCGATCGATGACTGGAAGTGACATAGACTGGGACGGACGATAAAGAAAAAGGCTGTGGCGGTACCACAGCCTTTGAGGCTAAAGCCGTATTATGACGCTGGATCAGGCCGCTTTGGCTTTCCCATTCGCCGGCTCATCGGCTTCATGTTCGAGCACCTTGCTATCCGAATCCGTCTGAGTTATCGCGATGGTTTTCGGCTTCATCGCCTCCGGCACTTCACGCACCAGATTGATCGTCAATAAGCCGCTATTGAGCGCAGCGTCGACCACTTCCACATGATCGGCAAGATTAAACTTGCGTTCAAAAGTCCGATCAGAAATGCCCTGGTGCAAGAATTTGCGGTCGCTTTGAGTGGATTTTTGCCCGCATACGCTGAGTACGCCTTTTTCCACCTTGATATCGAGTTCATGCCTTTCAAATCCCGCTACTGCGAGGGTGATCGCGTAGCGGTCATTATCGAGCACCTCGATGTTGTAGGGCGGATAGCCCGCCGCGACCGGTTCAGCCGACAGCGCGTTGTCAATCAGCGAAGCCAGCCGGTCAAAGCCAATGCTGCTGCGATACAGCGGAGAAAGGTCTATTGAGCTCATCATTTATCCTCCTAATGTAAGAAGCGATATCTACAATTTCAACAGGATCTGGGGATAGCCCGCGGGAGCCACCTCCGTCACATCTCACTAGGTAGGGATGGCGCGCATTTTTTCAAGGTCTGCATCAATGATTTCAAGGCAGCAAATATATGCAAAACTATTTTAAAAACATCCCAATTTATACATTTTTACCAGTTTGGATTCGTACGATGCTGCCGGTTTGACGGCAATGGCCTGATTACGGACATTAGACTAGACTCGCCCCTGGCAAACTTTTGGAGCAGTAGATTGGAACAATTCGTCACCGCGGCCGGACACCGGCTTAACACTCTGCTTCTTGGCAAAGTGACCTCGGACCAACCCACATTGGTATTTGTCCATGGCGGACTTGATTGCATCGGCATGTGGCGTAGCTTTCCCGAGCAACTGCATCGCGCAACAGGTTATCCCTGCCTAGTTTATGATCGTTGGGGCCACGGCAAGTCGGAGGCGCTAACCTTACCCCGCGATGGCGACCCCCGTGAAGACGAAGCCGGACAGCCACTGGCCGACTTATTCGATTATTTTGGTATCGACAAAGTCGTACTCATCGGCCACAGTTTTGGGGGCGCTATTTCCCTGATTGCTGCGGGTTTGCATGATTCACGCATCGTTGGCGTGGTTTCCATCGTGCCGCAGCTAATCTTTCACAATGCCTCCAGAGATGGCCTAAAAGCTGCTGTCGCGGCCTATGACAACGGCAAACTGCGGGACAAGCTCATCCCCTTTCACGGGGATAAAACCGATACTTTGTTTCGCAACTGGTCGGGAATGGCCGATAGACCCACGACGCCGACAAAACCCTACGAGCAGTACCTGCAGGCAGTGCAATGCCCTGTTCTGGCGATTTTCGGCGAGTTGGATAATTATGGTTATCACCCTAACCTTGAATTCGTTAAAGAAAACGTTCACAGCGAACTCGGTATCCTGGAGATTAACGACGCGGCACACTATCCGCACCTGGAAACCCCGAAAGTCGTTATTACATCCATTTCCGAATTTCTCGGCACCCAGTGTCAGTCAATCTAATGGAGAGCGAGTGCTGCCGCAAAGGCGTAGGGTCACATCCTATTCGTCACTCGCTACACTTCCTGTCTTGCTGAGAGGAATGTTGGCAACTAGAATGTCAGAATGAAAAAGGGACTTCCCGCAGCCATTAAGCTTATACCCATCCTGTTCGCCTTGCTGGCCGGGCAGGCGGGAGCGCTGGTTCATGACGTCGAGCACCCCTTCCATGAATACACCGCAGTCTGTGATGCTTTTCTGGCGCTGGATAAAACAGACCACACACCTCTAACCAGCACCAATGAATTTGTTTTCCCGGGCGAGCATCCGCTTGCCCGCTTTGACGCCACCAACAGGATCACCTCCGGGCCGGTAAGCGCTTATCAGCCCCGCGCTCCGCCCTTCTCTCCCTAGCCCCAAAATTAGACCGACGCGCGGCCAGATGTCGCGTGTCTACCTATTCTATTTTCGGTTATGGGAGTAAGTTCCATGCGTATGCAAATTGTTGCAGCCACAGTGGTGGCTGCGTTATCTATCTCCGCGCCCACGCACGCAGAAATCAGCGAGTCAGATAATCAGGAAATCAAACTTTTAAAACAGCAATTAGACAGTTTGAAGCACGACTATGAGTCACGTATTCAGGCGCTTGAAGCACGGATTGAAGCGACAGCTATCAATGCTCAGGAGGCCCGGTCACAAGCGCAACAGGTTTCCCAGGAGTTGGCACAAAAGCCAGCACGGCCTGAGCAAGGCAAAGTATCCTCCAACAGCTTTAACCCGGCGATCAGTCTGATCCTGGACGGGCGCTCAACCAGTACTTCCAGTTCAACCTCCATGCTACCCGGCTTCCAGCTAGGTGGCGAGGCAGGGTTACCCGAAGACGGTTTTGCCACCGGCCACAACGAGTTGGTCATATCGGCCAATGTTGACAATACGTTTTATGGTGAACTCAGCACTGCGATTGTCCGCGAAGCCGGTGAGACGGAGGTTGAACTGGAAGAGGCGTTTATAGAAACCCTCGCCCTGGGCCACGGCCTCACACTTAAAGCGGGTCAGTTTTATTCCGGCATTGGCTATTTAAACGACGTCCATGACCATGCCCACGATTTCGCCGATCGCCCTCTCGTGTATGAAGCGCTGTTAGGCGGCCATCTGCTGGATACCGGGGTGCAGGTCAGCTGGCTGGCACCAACCGATACCTATTTGCGCTTTGGTGCGGAATTTCTTTCCGGTAGCGAATACCCCAGTGGCGATAATGGCAGTAATGCCGAAGGCTTTAGCCTTTTCGCGAAAACCGGTGGAGATATCAACGCCAGCTCAAGCTGGCAGCTTGGCGCCAGTTACTACACCGCTGAATTCGATGTCCGCGAAGCAGGGGGTCACCACCACCATGGTGGCGAAGAGGAATCTGGCGCTGACAATGAATTGCTCAATGGAGAAGTCGAGTTGTATGGCGTGGACTTTGTTTACAAATGGGCGCCCCAGGGAAACCCCCGCGAACGCAACTTCATCTTTCAAGCCGAGTATTTTTTCCGCGATGAAGACGGCGATGCCGAGTTCGTTGAAGGCGCTGACTTTGCGGAGGCCTACTACGACGGCGAACAGTACGGTTACTACGTGCAGGCCATTTATCAATTCATGCCCCGCTGGCGAATCGGTGCCCGCTACGACTATCTCAACGCCGATAACGACATCAGCGACTATGTGGATGGTGGTATTCCTCTGGATGAATTCCTCGAGGAATCCGGTCTCGGAGATGAGGGTAATCCGGATCGATACACCCTGATGCTGGACTACTCGCCCAGCCATTTCAGCCGTATCCGTCTTCAGTACAGTCAACTCGATACTGGTCACGAGGGTGCGGATGACAACGACATATTGATGCTGCAATACCTGATGTCCCTCGGCTCCCACGGCGCACATAAATACTAGGAGTAATGCGAATGTCTCTTAAAAATGTACGTTGGGTAATCCCTGTTGTCAGTGTTTTACTGATGGCAACCATGTTTGCCAACCCGGCCCATGGCTCGTTGCGGGTTTTTGCCTGCGAGCCGGAATGGGCGGCGCTGGCCGAACAGCTTGGCGGTGATCAGGTGCGAGTGTTCACCGCCACCACGGCGTTTCAGGATCCCCATCACATCGAAGCCAGGCCGTCTTTGATCGCCAAAGCCCGACGCGCCGGCGTACTTATTTGCACCGGCGCCGAGCTGGAAATCGGCTGGTTGCCGCTGTTACTACGACAATCGGGTAACGCCGATATTCAGCCCGGGCAGCCCGGACATTTCCTTGCCGCGGAACAAGTCGAACGTTTGGAGGTGCTTGAGAATGTCGACCGCAGCGCCGGTGATGTTCACGCGGCGGGCAATCCACACGTCCACCTTGACCCTTATCGACTGCTGCGCATTGCCCGGGCCTTTGCCGAGCGTTTAAGTGAGGTGGACCCCGATCAGGCCAATGTTTACCGATCCAATTTCGCCACCTTTAAACAGCGTTGGCAGGAGGCAATACAAGGTTGGGAGTCGATGGCTACAGCGCTTAAGGGTAGTCGCGTGGTGGTTCACCACAGCAACTTTAGCTACCTGCTGGATTGGCTTGACATGGAAGTCGTGGCTGACCTGGAACCGAAGCCGGGTTTGCCACCCACCACCGCCCATCTCGTGCGTGTGCAGGCAACCGTAAAGGCGGAGAAACCAGCAGCCATCCTGCTGTCCACTTATCACAACGACAAGCCCGCCCGCTGGCTGGCGGACCGCAGCGACCTGCCTCTGGTGCGGCTTCCCTTTACCATCGGGGGCAACGACGACGCGAAGGATTTGTTTAGCCTGTATCAGACAACGGTTTCTCTTCTACTGGAAGCGCAATCCCAGACTGGACAGATCAATGACTGATAGTCTACTGCCCTACCTGAACATCCTCTGGCCCGCTTTTCTGGCGGGCCTGTTGGTGCTCAGTACGCACGTACCACTGGGCCACGAAGTACTCAGGCGCGGTATTATTTTTCTCGACCTCGCCATCGCTCAGGTGGCGGCTTTCGGCCTGGTGGTGGCCGGTTCTCTCGGCTTCGAAATGCACGGTGGTGAGGATGCGATCATGGCTCAGGCCATCGCCATCCTTGCCGCCGTGACCGGTGCCATGGCTTTGTATCGCCTGCGTGGTTTAAGCCCGGTCATCCAGGAAGCATTGATCGGCGCGTTGTTTGTGCTGGCATCCACCGGCAGCATACTCCTGCTGTCGGATTCCGCCCACGGCGGTGAACAACTCAAGGCTCTACTGGTCGGCCAGATACTCTGGGTAAAACCCGTCGACCTACTACCCATCGGGGTCATCTACGCCCTGATTCTCTTTTGCTGGTTTGGCCTTCGCAAGACACTTGGCGAATGGATGTTTTACCCGCTGTTTGCCGTGGCCATCACCCTATCGACACAACTGGTGGGGGTCTACCTGGTTTTTGCCAGCCTGATTATTCCCGCCCTGACCGCCAACGGACTAAGACGCCCATTGCGTGCGGCCTATGCCCTGGGCGCCATGGCCTACCTGCTTGGCTTGCTCTTGTCGGTGATCTTTGATGTGCCATCCGGGGCGATGGTAGTCTGGTGTATGGCACTTGCCGGTGGCTCATTGTTCCTGCTGCGCTGGTTGAACAAACGCGGTAATGTATGAGACTGTGCGAGGCATCGGGATAAAAACTCCAGCTGGGATAAAGTTTTTAGCATGCTGATAACCTTCAGGGTTAGTGGTGTTTAACCAATTTCTTCACGAGCATTTCACGATAAAAACCGGCTAAACTGTTTATAGAGCGCTGGATAAATGCTTGCCACAGCCATGGCAATCAACTCCCAATAGTTTTGATAGCAACCTCACTTGCCCAATGTTCAATCGCATTTCGAAACATCCAATATTATTAGCTTCACTATTGGGCTTCAGTATCAATTTAACTACCTCTACTGGAGTCAATGCCGAGCAAATAGCGACCCATCACGGTGCGGATGGTTACGTAAACCCCTACGCTGAGAAAAGAAAAACACGGTTTTTCAAGGCGCTCTGGTCCTGGTTGTTTACCGATGAATGGAAGGATTACGACCCTGAAAACGATCACGTGCCGCTTGCAGAACCCATACTCGCACCTGAAGCCAGCAGCAATGCCACCGTAACCTGGGTGGGTCATTCCACGGTGCTGATACAACACCAGGGCGTCAATGTACTCACTGATCCCATGTTTAGTGATCGCGCCTCCCCCTTTTCCTTCGCTGGCCCCAGGCGCTTTACCGAACCGGCGCTGGCAATTAGCGAACTACCGGAAATTCACGCGGTGGTGATTTCCCACGACCACTACGATCATCTGGACACCCGGTCGATTAAAACCCTGGGCAACAAACCCCTTTATTTTGTGCCATTGGGGCTAAAAAGCTGGTTTATTGCCAAAGGTATCGCCTCTGACCGTGTGATCGAAATGGACTGGTGGAATGAGCGGCAAATAGAGCTTGATGGTACAGCCCTGACTATCACGGCTACACCCTCGCAGCATTTCTCCGGACGCGGCCTCACTAATCGCGATGAAACCCTCTGGGCTGCCTGGAGCATCGCCTGGAATGATTTTCAGGTCTGGTTTGCCGGCGACACGGGTTATAACGAGGTTCAGTTCAAGGAAATCGGTAAGAAACTTGGGAAAGTTGATCTGGCGATCATCCCCATTGGCGCCTATGAACCGGCGGCAATGATGGCCACGGTCCACGTCGACCCAGGCGAAGCGATCCAGATACACCAAGATATTGGGGCAAAGGCTTCCATGGCTATTCACTGGGGAACGTTTGTACTCTCCGCTGAAGGGGTCATGACTCCGCTGAAAGCGCTAGAACGGGCGCGAGAAGCAGCCGGTATAAGTGAAATGGAATTTGCCACCTTTGCCATTGGCGAGACTCGGCACTACCAGGCCAGATAACAAACTGTCATTGCTCAGGCACTGGCGGCGGCCGGCAATTCAAACTCAAAACAGGTACCTTTGTTTACCTCGCTGGTGACGGTGATTTGGCAGGCGTGTAAATCCAGAATGCGTTTGACAATGGCGAGTCCCAGGCCGGTGGAATTTTTGTGCCCCAGACCGGCTGCCGTAATATTCCCCGGTGCCTTGCTCTGGCTTTTCGTGGCCTTGTTTACCGTGTAGTAGCGCTCGAATACGCTGTCCAACTGATCTGTGGGAATGCCACAACCGGTATCGGCTACCGAAACCGCGACGTGCTTTTCCCTGGCGCTGACGCTCAGACGTATTCGGCCACCATCAGGCGTCCAGTCGAGGGCATTGCGGAGCAGGTTTTCCAGAACACGCTCGACCAGGGCAATATCAGCCCGCACCTGCAATCTCTCCAGGCCTGGCTCTATGGTGATGGTGATATTCCGGTTACTGGCTTCCAGTTCAAACTCCTGGCTGACATCCTGTAATAACTCCGCCAGGGGAAACACCTCGGCATGGAGGGCTATGGTATTGGCTTCAAGACGGGACAGTTCAAACAAATCGCCAATCAGGGATTCAAGCCGCCGCGTGTGGTTGCGTACAGTTTTCAGGAAATGTTCCCGTTGCGCGCCGCTGAGTTCACCATTTTTTATTAACAATGTATCGACGTAGCCGAGCATGGATGAAAGCGGCGTGCGCAGATCGTGGGAGACATTGCTGATTAACTCCCGCCGCAAGCGGTCGGTTTCTTTCAGGCCGTCTATCAATTCCGAAATTTTCATGGCCATTGTCTGAATGGCCACCACCAGGCGGGTAATCTCGTCCTGTTCGCCGGGCTTGGAGCTATTCACCGCCAAACTGGCGAGAACCGCGCTTTGCTCGGCAGAAAAATCGCTATCGGTATAGCCCTGGACGGTATCGGTAAGACCGGTTAAGCGCCGTGTCAGCAACCCGAAAACAAGCAGGCCCGCTAAAAACGTAGCGGCGGCCAGGGCCACAATGGCACTGACGCTTACGGTTCCCGCGTAGCTGGAGCGAATACTGTCGGCCAGCTCATCATATTTACTGCCGCCGAGAATCACGTAAAGATAACCTTCGAGACGGCCATCCTTTGATACCGGATGGGCTGAAAAGACCTTATTGCGCGCGGGGTTTCGCGGATCAAGACCGCGGACAGGCATCTTACGCGTGCCCTCAATCAAGGCCTTTATGGGTGCCAGATCAACGTATTGGACGTTTACCGCGTCCGGCGGCAAACCGTGCCCGAGAATACGCCCGTCCTCCGCAAGCAGATACACCTCGACACTTGGGTTAATGATCATCGCCCGCTCGGCAAGGCGTTCCAGTTCTGCTTTGTTGATTTCACCATTGCTAATCAGCTCGGCCTGATCGGTGACATACATGGCGATGGGCGCGTTCAGTCGTTGGGTCAGTTCTTCGTGGTACTGGCGCGTACTCCAGCGCTCAATGACCAGAAAGCCACCACCGATAGTCAACAATAGCAGTAATAGCGCCAGTGACAGCCTGGCAAACAAGGATGAAAACAAGCGCCGCATCATGACCAGCCCGAGCCTGCTATCGGCGCCATTTAATTGAGCGCTAAACCGCGGCTAGCGACGGCGCGGCCAGTTTATAGCCCACACCCCACACCGTGACGATGTATTGGGGCTCGCCCTCGTCGCTCTCGATTTTGGCGCGCAGGCGGTTGATATGGGAGTTGACCGTATGCTCGTAGCCTTCGTGACCGTAACCCCAGACGTTATCGAGCAATTGTGTGCGATTAAACACCCGCCCGGGATGGCGTGCAAAATGGAGCAACAGGTCGAATTCACGGGCGGTCAAATCCACCGGGCGCCCATTGATACTCACTTCCCGGCTGGCCAGGTCGATATGGATACCGCCGACCTCGATGTTCTCCTGATCCGCTCCAGCTACCGGCTGGATGATCTCCACCCGCCGCAAAATGGCTTTCACCCGCGCCACCAGTTCCGCGACATATTGCCGATCTGGTGGC
>OBIY01000544.1_pt1 | contig 14242 bp, 15 predicted proteins | sample 1519841 | NCBI WGS metagenome assembly OBIY01 (sample SAMN03019774, study PRJEB22545) | beach sand metagenome | biome: beach; feature: sea beach; material: beach sand | place: USA: Municipal Pensacola Beach, FL | collected 2010-07-30 | depth 30-40 cm m
TTCTTTCTGCATATTCAGGACCGTGCCGAATTCGGCATGCGGCCCCATGGGACGGTCATCGGGCAGGCGTGACAACAGCGCGCAGGAGCGCGTGAATGCACTCAGAAATCCCGCGAAATCCTCAGCCTGCCATCCGGGCAGCGCGGTGATGGGCAACTGCTCAAGGGTAAAAGGGCTGTCGGTGGGGGCACCGCGCCATAATTCGGCAAACCAGGATTGGGCAAACCAGGGACGCAGATAAGGCGCGCTTAACAAACCGGCGGCAAAGAGCAATAATCCCGCAAGCCCGAGACCCGCAAACAACAAGCCGCGCGCGCGCGATTTCACCGGTTCAGACATGCGCCGATCTTCCGCCGCCAGCCATCGATCCGATCAGCCCGCCATCGCCCCGATCAGCCCGAAAGGGCGCTACTCGGCCGGGGTCGTTGCGATCAGCAACCAGTTTGGATCCTTGCTGCCGATATCGCGCGCAAATGTCCATAGCTCGCTGACTTCCTGGGGAACAGTGGGATGCCCCTGCAAGATCGCGCCATCGGCATTGCGGACCGCCGAGATCAGCTCGACCGAGAATTTGACCGTAATTTCCGCCATGGTGTCGTTCAGGGTGGCATCCGCCATCCGGACATCGGCCATCCGCACAAGCTCTGTTTCCATTGACTGGTTCTGGGTTTCCCGCTCTGAAATCGCCGCATCGAACTGCGCAAACACATCATCGTTCAACAGCGGGCGCAGCGTTTCGCGATCCCCCTTCGCAAAAGCGGAGATGATCATTTCATAGGCCTGCCGCGCACCGGTCAGGAAATATTGCGGGTTGAAACTGCGATCGATGAGCTGAATTTCGGTGAGGCTTTGCGCCAGCGGGGAATCAGGAACTATTCCCATGCTTTCATCGCTTGCCCAACCTTCCGTTTCGCTGCCGGGCAGGCGCACCACATTATCGTCGCGCCGTTCGTCGGGCGAGGGGGTTTTCTGCCGCCGGATCGCATCTTCGGGGCGTTTTTCATTGCCGGAGCGCGTGCCCAGCACACTGCGCAGCCGCAGCAGGATGAACCCGGCGATCAACGCAAAAAAGATAATGTCTATGAACTGAAAGCCCTGGCCCATTCGATCCAGCCTTGATTTTACACCCTAACTTACTGATTTTATGCAGATATTCCGAAAGCGAAAAATTTCCGGTTTGGCACCCTTCATCAAGGTGGCGCGCCCGCAAAAAATACCTGCCCGCACTATCACACCCTTTTAACCTCAAGGAAGTGTTACCACGTGCGGAGAAGGATTTACTCTAACCCCCAAGCACCGGCCCGGTCTAGGGCTTGTTCCGATTCGGGGAAGCAGATCCGACCATCGCATGTCATGTATCTGTGTGTCATGATAGTTAACAGGTAAGTGCCGTCCAAAGAAAGGGCAAGCGTGGGCCAGCTGATATTCTTTCTCTTTGTCGCGATTCCCATCATCGAAATCGCCATTTTCATTCAGGTCGGCGGTTGGCTGGGGGTTTTGCCGACGGTGGGGCTGATTGTACTCACCGCACTGGTCGGCACCTTGCTGCTGCGCTGGCAGGGGATGACCACGCTTGGCCGCGCGCGTGCGGCTATCGATCGCGGTGCGATGCCGGTGGCCGAGCTTGTACACGGGCTGTTTCTGCTGGTCGCCGGGCTGTTATTGCTGACACCGGGTTTCGCCACCGATTTGCTGGGACTGTTATTATTCATCCCCGCCATACGGCTGTCGGTCGGCGGTATCATCCTGCACCGGCTGATCCGCCAGCAACAATCAGGCAGCAAACAAGATCGCGGTGGGCCAATCGTCATTGACGGCGAATATGAGGATATTTCCCGCACCGACCCCCCCAAGGATCACCGGATCGACCGATGAGCGGGCAAAAACGGGCGGCTTCGGACTGCTATTGCGGCTTGGTTCCGCGTTCTTTCCATGCTAGCCAAACGATCACTTCAAATTGGCAAGCGGACCGATAGAGCAAATGAGCGACGAAAATCAGCAGGACACACCACCCCCCGCGGAGAACGGTCAATCAGCGCCCGAAAATCCGCCAAGGCTTGCCATTCTGACGCAATATGTGAAGGATTTCTCATTTGAAAATCCAAACGCACCAGCGAGCCTGATCCAGGGCAATCCGCAGCCCAATATCAATGTATCGGTCGATGTGCAGGCGCGGCGCAGCGGCGAGCAGAATTTCGAGGTCGATCTGCATATCGCGATCGAGGCGAAGCAGGGCGACAATGCGGTTTTTGTGACCGAGCTTGTCTATGCCGCCTTATTCGCGCTGGAAAATATTCCGGCTGAAAATCTGCAGCCGGTGCTGCTGATCGAATGCCCGCGGCTGATCTTCCCATTTGCGCGCCGGATTATCGCCGATGCCACCCGCGACGGGGGTTTCCCGCCCCTGATGCTGGATCCGATCGATTTCGCGCAACTCTACCAGCAGCAGATCGCGGCCGCGCAGGATGGCCGGGAACCGGGATCCGCGCAGGCACAGGCGGCGGAAGCCAACCAGCCCAATTAGCAAGCACGCAGCGGCGCGAACGGCCTAACGCTTCTTCCAGATTGCCGCGCCGGGGAATTGCGCGACAAATTCACGATGTGCGCGGCTTTCACTTTCAGTGAACCGCGGCGCAAGCGGCACCGGACGCTGCGGCTGGGTTTTCGTGCCCAGAGCGGCCTTGTCGCGCGGTCCCTGATCCCGGTTCCCGGCCATATCGACCGCGCCGCCGCTCCCCGCGACACCCGCTTCCCAGGCAAAACCGCGCTGTCGGCCGCCGATCAGCTCGAGATAAACATCGGCGAGCAATTCCGCATCAAGCAGCGCGCCATGAAAAGTCCGCGAGGAATTATCGATATTGAAGCGCCGGCACAGCCCGTCCAGACTGTTCTGCGCACCGGGAAATTTCCGCCGCGCAATCATCAGCGTGTCGACAGTGCGGCCCGGCGGTAACTTGCCATAGCCGATCCGGTCAAATTCCGCGTTCAGAAAACCCAGATCGAATGCCGCATTGTGAATGATCAACGGATCGCTTGCCAGAAAGCTGTTGAGATCATCGGCAATGACGGAAAATTCCGGCTTGTCCGCCAGAAAATCCTCGGTAATGCCATGTACTTCTATCGCCGCCTCGGCGATCTGGCATTTCGGGTTGATATAGCGATGAAAGGTGTTGCCGGTCGGAATATGATTCTCAAGCTCGATACAACCGATTTCGATGATCCGGTCGCTGCGGACATCAAGCCCTGTGGTTTCTGTATCCAGGACAATTTCCCGCATTATGTTTCCTTTTCGGCGGCCCGTAACCGGGCCTCGGTTTGCGCCCAGACCTGCGCGCGGCATGCCTTTAATTTTGGCAGTAATGCTTTTACCTGCGCAAAGGCCGCATCAAGTCCCTTGTCGGATTCAATGATAAAATCAGCCCGGGCGCGCTTTTCCGCATCGGGCACCTGCTTGGCCAGAATAGCGTCGAATTTTTCCGCCGTCATGCCGGGGCGCTCGAGCACACGTTGCTTCTGCAGTTCATAAGGCGCACTGACGACGACCACGCAATCGACCCGTGCTTCGCCGCCGGTTTCATAGAGCAGCGGCACATCGACCACCACAATCGCCTCACCAGCCGCCGCCGCATCACGCAGAAAGTTGATCTGTTCCTGGGCGACGAGCGGATGCACGATGGTTTCGAGTTTTTTCATGGCGTCGGGGTTATTGAGGACATGTTTGGATAATTCATCGCGATTGACCCCATTCTCATCGCTCACCCCGGGAAATGCCGCCTCAAGCGGGGCAACCGCCGGCCCTCCGGCTTCATAAATCCGGTGAACAGCCGCATCCGCATCGTAAACCCGCACTCCCAGTTCGCGAAACATACGCGCGGTTTCAGATTTTCCCATTCCGATCGATCCGGTCAGTCCGACAATCACCATTCCTCTGTTCCCCTTCCGCTTGTGGCCGCGACGATCATGTTATCACCCGGCTGCGCCGATATCGGCAAGCAGACGCGCCCTTAATGTCGCATCGACTTCCGGCTCGACACCGAACCAGGCGGCAAAACCCGGTCGCGCCTGATGCAGCAACATGCCAAGCCCGTCGACCGTGCGATTGCCGCGTGCAGCCGCTGCACGCAACAAAGCTGTCTGCAGGGGAGTGTATACGATATCGTTCACCAGCGCGGCCACCGGTAAAAGATCAAGCGACAAATCAAGCGCTGCCTTGCCCTCCATACCCAGCACCGAACTGTTCACCACAAGGTTCACATCGGCGCAGGCCTGTTCGCGCCGGTCCCAGTCATAAACCTGCACCGGGCCGCCAATATCGGCAGCCAGTTTCTCGGCACTTTTTTGTGTGCCCCGGTTGCTTTTCTTATTTTTTATATCGGCAGCCAGTTTGCGCGGTCAGAATGGCCCGCGCCGCGCCGCCCGCACCAATCAGCAAGGCCGGCCCGCCTTCCACGCGCCAATCCGGTGCCGACAGCCGCAAATTTTCCATGAAGCCGAACCCGTCGCTGTTCGAGCCGAAAAACCGCCCCTCGGCGTCAATCACCACCGTATTCACCGCACCGATACGGCGGGCATTCGCATCCACCGCATCGCAAGCGGCAAGCGCGCGTTCCTTATGCGGCACCGTGACATTGCATCCCACGAAACCGCGATCCGCCAGCGCGCGGAATTCGGCGTTGAAATTTTCAATATCGATCGGTATCGGCTCATAAGAACCGGCAATGTGATATTTTTGGAGCCAGTAGCCATGCAACAACGGGGAACGCGAATGCGCAATCGGCCAACCTACAACGCCCGCCCGTCTGACCCCGGTTCGATTGTCTTCATTTTTGTGCAAAAGGTACCTCATATTCCGGATACTGACGAAGGAACGACAATAACGGCAGCAATGGCAATCCGAGGATTGTGAAATAATCGCCCTGAATGTCGGAGAATAAATGCGCGCCAAGCGATTCGATCTGATATGCCCCGACGGACGCGCAGATCCCCTCGCCCGCTATCGTCAGATAATGGTCCAGAAACCGGTCACTGAAGTCCCGCATGGTCAGCCGCGCGCGCGCTTCATAAGACCACAGGATATTGTTCTGACGCGCCACGCAAACCGCACAGATCAGTTCATGCGTATCACCGCGCAACTTCATCAACATCTGACGCGCCGCATCCAGATCCGCCGGCTTGTCGCATTGCCTACCATCATGCACAAGAATCTGATCGGCGCCGATAATCAACTGATCCGCCAAGGATTGTGATACTGACAGTGCCTTTGCCTTTGCCAGTTCAAGCGCCAGTTCGGAAACCGGATAATGGCGCGCGCGCAAATCCTCTTTGAGCTGATCTTCATCAATCAGCGGTGTCATAACCTCGAATTTCAATCCGGCATCGGCTAATATTTTTCGCCGCGCCTGACTGGCGGAACCAAGAACAAGCCCGCTCATGACGCATCGCGTTCTGTCAGCAGATTAAGGATGGCGGCGGCAGTTTCTTCGACCGACCGCCGGGTAACATCGATGACCGGCCATCCATGGCTACAGATCCTGAAAAAGTGCGCCGGGTAACATCGATGACCGGCCATCCATGACGGGAGAAAAACCGCCGCGCAAAACGTATCTCTTCCGCCACTTTTTCAGGATCTGTATACTGACTGTCCTGCGGTTGGTCGATTGAACGCATCCTGTTGCGACGAATATCGACCAGAAGATCGGGGCTCGTTGTTAGCCCGACGATCAACGGCCCGCGTAAATTTTCAAGTGCGGCAATTTGCGGCGTACCAAGAACAATCGGGATATTGGCCGCCTTCAGCCCGCGATTGGCGAGATAAACACATGTCGGTGTTTTCGAGGTCCGGCTGACACCGGCAAGCACGACATCGGCTTCCGCGAGATCGTCGCCGAGTTGCCCCACGACATCGGCTTCCGCGAGATCGTCGCCGAGTTGCCCGTCATCATGGGCCATGGTGTATTGCAGGGCCGCGATGCGTTCGAAATATTCCTCATCAAGTGCATGCTGCCCGCCTGGCCGATGCGTCGTCTCCGCCCCGAGATAATTACCGATCATCGAAATCACAGGGTCAAGCAAGGACAGACAGTTAATACCCCGTGCCGCGCAATATTCTTCAAGCTGCATCCGCAGCGCATCATTCACCAATGTATAGATAACGATCCCCGGGGCATTGGCCACCTGATCAAGCACCCGCGCAAGATGCCGTTCGGTCCGGACGAGGGCATAGCTGTGGGTGATCGGAACGCCTGTGTCAAATTGCGCCATGGCGGCTTTTGCCACAGCGTTCAATGTTTCACCGGTCGCATCCGAAATCAGATGCAGATGAAAATAGATGCCAAGACGATTGGAACGGCGGCTAGGAACGGGCGCCATGCAACACTGCCTTTCGCCAAACCGGCTGTCCCGGTGCGGATTGTGAATTACGGGAATAACGGGGACAAGTAACCTGTTTTGCCGCGATCGTATTTTTCCTCACAAGAACATTCCCACTTCACCCATCGTCATTTTCACAGTGAATAGATTTATCGTCAGATTGTGGATAAAAAAATCGCCGCTTCGGGCACATGATGAACTCACCGATAATATGATTATCCGGGTTTGTTTTTGCTGATGAATCCGTGATCGGCAGGTTTGCTGAATTCATTTTAGCAAGCAATCGTCCGCTGATTGACTGTGGAAAAGTCCGGCATAATATTTTATCCCCATAATTCAGCGCCACAACAACATCATCATCTTTTTATATCTATATAATTGATATGACCTAAGATGGGGATAAAGCCTAAAAGCGTAAGTCACCTGACCAATCGAAAGATAATCCTATCTCTTCTCAGACAAAACTCTTGCTCGAAGCCTTACGGGGAAAAAAAACCCATCGTCCGCCAATCTGGCTGATGCGCCAGGCAGGACGGTATCTTCCCGAATATCGTGAGGTTCGCCAGCAGGCCGGCACTTTCCTGGATCTCTGCTATTCACCGGATCTCGCGACCGAGGTCACATTGCAACCGATCCGCAGGTTCGGTTTTGACGCATCCATATTATTTTCCGACATTCTGGTGATCCCCGATGCGCTGGGTCAGAAGGTCGAATTCAAGGAAAATATCGGACCTGTCCTGTCACCGATAATCAGATCCGCCGCCGATCTTGACAGGTTGCGCCCGGATGAGGCGATTGACCGGCTGGGACCGGTTTTTCAGACAGTTCGAAATCTATCCTCCAGCTTGCCGAAAGATGTCACGCTGATCGGCTTTGCAGGCGCACCCTGGACGGTTGCGACCTATATGGTTGGTGGCGAGGGATCGCGCGATCAGGCCGATACACGGCTTTGGGCCTATGCGGAGCCGGCGGCATTTGAACAATTGATCGAAACGCTGGTCGATACCACAGCCGCCTATCTCGTCGCGCAAGTCGATGCCGGTGCCGAGGTATTGCAGCTGTTTGATACCTGGGCCGGATCGCTGCCCGAGCGGGAATTCGAGCGTTGGTGTATTGCACCGGTCGCGCAAATCGTTAAGCAGGTGAGAGCGAAATATCCGGCCATTCCGATTATCGGCTTTCCGCGCGGCGCGGGTCTGCGCTATGCGGATTTTGCGCAGCGGACCGGCGTGAACGGGGTCAGCATCGATGTGACCGTGCCGCTGGATTTCGCAAAAAATACGATACAGCCCAACTGCGCGGTGCAGGGTAATCTCGATCCCTTGTTGCTCGTCAGTGGTGGCGCGGCGATGACACAGGAAGTCGCAAGAATTCTGCAGACCTTTGACGACGGGCCGTTCATCTTTAATCTGGGGCACGGGATCGTCCCGCAAACCCCGATCGATCACGTTGCTGCATTGGTTGATCAGGTCAAAGGCGTCAAAGGCTGAGCGCGGATATGGCTGTATCCAGACAGGCGCGAATTGCGGTCATATTGTTCAATCTGGGCGGGCCGGACAGTCTTGATGCGGTCAGGCCGTTCCTGTTCAACCTGTTCAACGACCGCGCGATTATCAATTTGCCGCAGCCGGCGCGTTGGTGTCTGGCGCAGCTTATCTCCCGTCTGCGGGCGGGTACGGCATGTGCGATCTATTCCGAACTTGGCGGCGCGTCGCCAATATTGCCGCAGACCGAGAATCAAGCGCAGGCGCTTGCAGCGCAGTTGGCATCACGAGGCTTTACCCACAGCAAATGTTTTATTGCGATGCGTTACTGGCATCCTTTCGCGGAAGAAACCGTTGCGGCGGTGCGTGAATTTGCGCCCGATCATGTGATCTAGATAGATCACATGATCGGGCGCTGCGCCCGATCATGTGATCTTGCTGCCGCTTTACCCGCAATTTTCGACGACGACGACACAATCCTCGCTTGAGCAATGGCGCGGCTTGAGTGCCGATCTGGCAGCGCGGGAGCATGTGATTTGCTGTTATCCGGAAGCCGCAGGCTGGATTGCGGCGCAAGCGGATCTCATACAAGCGTCGCTGGCAGGAATGGCCGCGGATGTGCCGGTGCGATTGCTGTTTTCTGCCCATGGCTTGCCAAAGAAAATCGTCGATCAGGGGGATCCCTATCCAGGGCAGGTTGCGCAAACGGTCGCTGCGGTCCTCGACAGGCTCGATATGGCTGCGCCGGTTGATTATGAAATCTGTTATCAAAGCCGGGTCGGACCGTTGGAATGGATTGGCCCATCGACAGAAGCTTGTCTGGAAAAAGCGGGTGAGGAAGGAAAGGCCGTTCTCGTCATTCCGATCGCATTTACGTCCGAGCATTCTGAAACGCTGGTCGAACTTGATATCGAATATCGCGCGGCGGCCGAGAGATTTGGCGTGCGCGAATATATCCGGGTGCCGACCGTCAGCAATCATCCCGCATTCATCGCAGGGCTTGCGGATCTCTGCGAAGCGGCCCTCGCCTGCGATGTGCTTTGCGGAATGAATGGGACGGATCGTAATTGTCTCGGTTAGAGAAACGGGATCGGAAGGCAAAGGTAAGTGCTTGATTTTCTGAGCGAATGGTATCTCTGGATCAAGAGTTTGCATATTGCGGCCGTGATTGCCTGGATGGCGGGCATGATGTATCTGCCGCGGCTTTTTGTGTATCACTGCGATGCGCCTGCGGGCAGCGCCCAATCGGAAACCTTCAAAACCATGGAACGCAAATTGCTGCGCGGGATCATCAATCCGGCCATGGTTGTGACATTTCTGTTGGGTGGGCTCCTGCTCGTGACGCCTGGTGTGATCGATTGGTCGGATGGTTGGATCTGGGTCAAGCTCGGTTGCGTCCTGGTGCTCGGGGCGATCCATGGGATATTCAGCAAGTGGCGGAAGGAGTTTGCGGCGGATCAAAATACCCGGCCGGCGAAATTTTACCGGTTGGTAAATGAAATTCCGTTTGTTTTCCTGCTGGTTATCATTGTCATGGTGATTGTCCGGCCGTTTTAAGCCGCAAAGGCATGGCAGGGCGACAGACAGTAATTACTGTTTGACTTTTACGCTATTCATCCTATTTATAACGGTAACCGGGTTTTCTCCTGGGCTTTTCCGATGTTCTCTATTGCGCCATGGCCACGCATCCGGCTGGCTTGGCGGGTAGGTACAATTTCTGACTTTCCGGCACTTCGTATAATCCGCTACATCGTCCCCCGTGTAATCCGGCGATCAGGTTAACGGAATGTCCGATTCCTAACAGTGATGACAGGGCCGATTATTTCCATGGATATTCAAGAGTTGAAGCTATCCGATCTTAAGGCGAAATCGCCGACCGAACTTCTTGCATTCGCTGAAGAGCTGGAAGTCGAAAATGCCAGTACATTGCGCAAGCAGGATATGCTGTTTGCAATTCTCAAGCAGCTGGCCGAGCAGAATATCGAGATTACCGGCATCGGTGTTCTTGAAGTACTGCAGGACGGATTTGGATTTCTGCGCTCGCCCGAGGCGAATTATCTGCCCGGTCCTGACGATATTTATGTCAGCCCCAATCAGATCAGGCGGTTTTCCTTACGCACCGGCGATACGGTGGAAGGGCGGATCCGCAGCCCGAAAGACGGCGAGCGGTATTTCGCCTTGCTGAAAGTGAATTCGATCAATTTTGAGGATCCGGATCGGGCACGGCACAAGGTACATTTCGACAATCTGACGCCGCTTTATCCCAATGAACGGCTGAAGCTCGAGATGGACGATCCGAAATCGAAGGATTTCACAACCCGGGTCATTGATCTTGCGGCACCGCTTGGCAAGGGACAGCGGGCACTGATCACCGCGCCGCCACGTACCGGCAAGACGATGATTTTGCAGAATGTCGCGGCCGCAATCGCGGCAAATCATCCCGAATGCTATCTGATTGTGCTGCTGATCGATGAGCGGCCCGAAGAAGTGACCGATATGCAGCGCTCGGTGCGTGGTGAGGTGGTGAGCTCCACCTTCGATGAGCCGGCGCAGCGCCATGTGCAGGTGACCGAGATGGTCATCGAAAAAGCCAAAAGGCTTGTGGAACATGGCCGGGATGTGGTGATCCTGCTCGATTCCATCACCCGGCTGGGGCGCGCTTATAATACGGTCGTGCCGTCATCGGGCAAGGTGCTGACCGGCGGTGTCGATGCGAATGCGTTGCAGCGGCCGAAACGGTTCTTTGGCGCCGCGCGGAATATCGAGGAAGGCGGCTCGCTGACGATCATTGCCACGGCGCTGATCGAAACCGGCAGCCGCATGGATGAGGTGATCTTCGAGGAATTCAAGGGGACCGGTAACAGCGAGATCATCCTTGATCGCAAGGTGTCCGACAAACGTGTGTTCCCTGCCATCGATATCACCCGTTCAGGTACGCGGAAGGAGGAATTGCTGGTGTCTCCAGCGGATCTTTCCAAGATGTTCGTGCTGCGCCGTATCCTCAATCCGATGGGCACGGTGGATTCGATGGAATTCCTGCTCGACAAGCTGCGCGGCACAAAGAGCAATGCGGAATTTTTCAATTCGATGAATACCTGAGAATACCTGACAAGCGAGCAGATTTGCGGCTTGTCAGCCAGCAGGCCTGGAAATGTCACGTCAGGCGGGTTTGCACGAAATTCGGGTATTCTGAATAGTTCAAAGGCGGTTTTGTCGAAAAAACCGCCTTTTTTGCTGTCTGACAGGAAATGATTGGCTAGTCGAAAGCGGATTTTGCTTTCGCTAACCCCAGAGCCCATTCCCGTGGGTCGATCGCATATTCCTGCCGGAAACGAGCGAGATGAACGAAACGGTCCATCAGGCCGTAACAAACGACGATTTCCTTGTCCGCGGGTTCCCAATAGGCATTGGCCTGACCACAGCTCCGGAAGATAATTTTCACTTCCTGGGGAAATTGGTACTGGCTGTCGATCTCGGTGATAAATGCCGGAAGGATGGACGCGTTCGTCAACCAGTTCTTGTATGTCGCCTGTTTGGGTGTGTCGGTCCTGTCGAAAATCAGTTTGAGCTGGCTGTCTGATTTTTCGTTTCGGAAGGTATTTTGCAGGAATTTAAGGCCTTTTTCGGCCTTCTGAAAGTCTTCGGGGCATAATTCTGCACGATCGACCGGAATCTCATTCGCGATGGCGAAGTCTTTGAGATGGTCGGGATCGCGGCCATAGGTCAGGCAGGAGAGGTCGTAAAGCCGCTGAATTTCGAGCGAATGCGGGTCCGAATAGGCAATTTCCATCTGATCCTGCTCGATAATCGTCCATTCAACGCGCCAGGCATCGATGATTGCCTGTAATTTGTCGATCATTGTCTGGGGCAGCGCGTCGTTGCCATCGCGGGTAAGCAACAGCATGATCGCCAGATGGTCGGCAAGATCTTCTTCGCGGCCAAGGACCGGAAAACCGATTTCGTCGATCAGCAAATGGACCAGCTCATGCACGACACTGAATTCGGTATTGGCAAGGATGAATTGCTGCAATTCCGGGTCCGTATCGTCGATGGGAGATTCCTGGGCCATTGCAGGGAAAAGACAGAATCCAAGCAAAGCTATCGAGAGAAGAAAAAAATGCTTTGCTGGTCTGATGATCCGCTGAAAGCGTGGCATTTGCCGCATGAAAGCGCATCCCCCGTAACCGGTGAGCGAAAAATTCGAATAGCTGTTAAAAAACACTGCTATATCAATGGGTTAATAAATAAATGTGCGATGCGGCCGGAAATTTCAAGAGACTGTGTTTGAACAAGCAGAAGGGGCGGCCGGATATCAGTTGTGAAATGATCCGGCCGCCCGGGAATCGGGTTGAATGCTATTTCAGATTCTTCTGGAAGAAATCCAGTGTCCGCTGCATGGCCAGCGCTTCTGCGGCAGCGTCGTAATGTTCGCCGCCTTTTCTGGCAAAGGCATGATCCTGTTCGGGATAATCATGCAAGGTGCAATGGGGGTTGCCGTCCAGCCCCGCATGCATGGCCTGTTGCATTTCCGGCGGAACGAAGCTGTCTTTTCCCGCGATATGCAGCATCAGCGGATTTGAAATATTGCCCGCTTCATCGATGAGGTCGGGAATATTGACCCCGTAATAACCGACGGAGGCATCCGCATCGGTACGCGTGGCTGCGAGGTAGGCCATCATGCCGCCAAGGCAAAAGCCCACTGTGCCGACCTTGCCGGTGCAACCGGACAGACCGCGCAATGTTGTAATGGTTGCGGCAACGTCTTGCGCACCCTTGTCCCGGTCAAACTGACCGAACAGGGAAAATGCCTTGTCCCATTCTGCCTTGCTTTGATCGGTGATGTTGACGCCGGGCTCGATCCGCCAGAACAGATCCGGACACAGGGCCACAAAACCCTTGGCGGCGAAATCGTCGGTTATGTCGCGCATGACCTGATTGACGCCGAAAATTTCCTGAATAACGACGATTCCGGGGCCCGAACCGGAGGCCGGTTTGGATAAATAACCCATGAAATCCCCATCCGGCGTTGAAATTGTGATCTCTTCTCCGCTCATATCTACCTCCCTGTTGTGAAATAGCGCCCGGCGCAAAGCCCGGTCCACTAACGCGTCGCGCGTCAAACCCGTATGCCCCGGCCGGTCCATATCCGGTCCCGGGTTTTGTTAGTCTAACGGGTAAAAGCCTCTTGTTTGAACCGGCAATTTGCGGCCGGGGCTTATCGATGCCTGTTTAAAAGCGTGCTGTGGTCGCTGGCTGCTCGCGGCGTTTGATCGGATCGATCGCGTCCGCAAGCATGCCCGGATCGGTCAGCGGTAACGAACAGCTTGTACCGATGCAGACATAGGCGGTGGCCCGATCGTCACGTTGCGTCTTGCCCCTGACCGGATGATAGCGGGGCAGATCCTGTCCCGGGCTGACGACGGTGACGACCTTGTCGGGCACACATTGGGAATAAACCGCTTGCAGCAAGGATTGGGTATGTTTGTCACCGCGTTCGCCGATGATGACGATTTGCACGCCCATTTCGGTGAATTCGAAGGCGTTGAGCAGGCTGGCAAGGGGCAGGAAGTTCTTGCGAAACTCGCCGCCGAACGCTTCCACCGTGGTCAGGGCGCGTTCGCGGTAATTGGCATCGCCCGTAAGATAGTAAAGCCGTGCCAGCACTTCGGTCATGACGCTGTTGCCGCTCGGGGTTGCCTGATCGGTCGCCTGACGGGTACGCGCAACCAGGTCGTCCGCATCCTCGGGGGTATAGAAATAGCCGCCATTGCGCGCGTCCCAGAACAGGCGGTTCGCGGTATCCACCCAGGCCAGCGCATCGTCGCGGTACGCATCGATCCCCGTCAGCTCGTGAAGCGCCAGCGCCGCGCGGCTCATCTGCGCGTAATCGTCAATAATATCGGCGTCTTTTGCCTTGCCGTCGCACCAGGAATGGCAGAGCCGGTTATCCGGTCTGCTCATCTTGCTGTGGATGAAGTGATAGGCATTGGCGGCCATTTCGAACCAGTCCGAACGATTGAATATCGCCGCCGCATTGACAAGTGCGGTGATCATCATGCCGTTCCAGTCCGCAAGAACCTTGTCATCACGGCCGGGACGAACCCGTTTGTCCCGTGCGGCGCGCAGTTTGTCGCGCAGCAGTGCAAGCCGCCGTTCATCCGCATCCGATGCCAGTTCAAGATTGGCTGAGCGGTTGAGAATGTTATTGCCTTCCCAATTGCCGGCCGGCGTTACGTCATAGTGCTTTTTGAAGAATTTGGCGTCGATGCCGAGGACATCGTCGATTTCGGCCTCGGTCCAGACATAATATTTGCCTTCCTCGCCCTCGCTGTCGGCATCGAGTGTTGCGGCAAAACCGCCATCGGGCAATGCTCATCGAGTTGCTATCT
>OBIY01000545.1_pt1 | contig 14238 bp, 10 predicted proteins | sample 1519841 | NCBI WGS metagenome assembly OBIY01 (sample SAMN03019774, study PRJEB22545) | beach sand metagenome | biome: beach; feature: sea beach; material: beach sand | place: USA: Municipal Pensacola Beach, FL | collected 2010-07-30 | depth 30-40 cm m
GCATCGACCGCGATGCCACAGACGTGTGCTCTTCCGATCTGTGGCATCGCGGTCGATGCGGATCACCGGCACCGGCAGGGACTGTTCCAGCAGCTCGGTGAGCTTTTCGGTGCCGCTACCGGCTTCATGGATGGCGCTGGAACCACAGCTGGGGCAGCGTGATGGTACGCGCTGCTGGCTGTCACAGTGGTGGCAGCGCAGGTTGTTTTCGGCCCGGTGCCAGGTAAGAAAACTGTCGCAGCGTTTGCACTCTGCCTGCCAGCCGCAATCCTGGCACAGGATCATGGGGGCATAGCCACGGCGGTTGATAAACACCAGAGCCTGGTTGCCGTTGTCCACACACTGCTTGATGGCTTGCAGTGACAGGGGTAGCAGAGGCTGATTGGGAGGCGCGAGGGTGGCGTCCAGAATTTCGATGCCTGGGCGCTGTTGCTCGGTGGCCCGGCGCGACAGTTTCAGCCAGTGGAAGCGCTGGTCGCGTGCCAGCTGCAGGGTTTCCAGTGCCGGGGTGGCGCTGCCGAGCACTACCGGGATGTTCAGGGTCTGGGCTCGCCAGGTGGCCAGGTCGCGGGCGTGGTAGCGGAAACCGTCCTGCTGCTTCAGGGAACTGTCATGGGCCTCGTCGACAATGATCAGGCCGGGATTCGCCAGCGGCGTGAAGATGGCCGAACGGGTGCCGATGATGATGCGTGCCTTGCCGTCCCGGGCCGCCAGCCAGTTATCCAGTCGCTCCCGGTCGGTGAGGCCGGAGTGCAACGTGGTGACAGGCACGGCAAAGCGTTGCCGGAAGCGCTGCACGGTTTGCGGGGTCAGGCCGATTTCGGGGACCAGCACCAGTACCTGCTTGCCGGCGGCCAATTGGGGCGCCATGGCCTGCAGGTAGACTTCGGTTTTGCCGCTGCCGGTGACTCCATCGAGCAGGAAGGGGGTAAAGCCCTCTGCATCCTGAATGGCATGAATGGCTTGCTGTTGCTCTCCGTTGGCGGCCAGTGGAGGCTCGGCCAGTACCTCCTTGCTGATGCCGGGGCCGTTTTCGACCACGAAGTGTTCGGCCCAGCCCTTGTCGCGCAGGGCGTTAAGGGCCGGGGAGGCCACGTCGAGGGCGTTGAGCATGGCACTGCTCAGGCCTTTGGGGTGTTCGCGCAATACTTGCAGGGCCTGGTGCTGGCGGGGGGCTCGGCTGACCTGTTCGTCGCTGACATGGGTGCCGCGTTCGGTGAGCCGCCAGCGTTTTTCCTGGCTGGGCTGGGCATCGCCACCCTGGCGTAGCAGGGCGGGCAGGGCGTAATTGAGCACCTCGCCCAGCGGGTGATGGTAATAACGGGCGGCCCGTTCACAAAGGGCATAAAGTTCTGCGGTGAAGACCGGGGCGTCGTCGAGAACCGCGCTGACGGCCTTGAGTTTGGGATAATCGCTTTGGGTCTGGCCATGCACTACACCGACCAGGGTGCGGCGCCCAAACGGGACCTGGACGCGGGTGCCCTGTGCCGGCGCCGGTGAGCCGGAATACAGATAGTCGTAGCAGCCAGGCAGGGGGACTGGCAGGGCAATTTGCAGCACGGGTTTGGTCGACACGGAGTTTCCTGAGCCTGCAGCCCCCATAGCGGGGCATAATGGCGCTTGCGGATTGGAATCAAGCTGTTATGATTCGCCTTCTTTTTCCCAGACGCAAGCCGTGTGGTGCCTGTCGTAGAGGCAGGTAGCGACACAGATTGGAGCTCAGCAATGAAACCAGAGATTCATCCCGAATACCAGGCAGCCACCTACTCCTGTAGCTGTGGCAATGTGATCGAGAGCCGTTCCACCCGTGGTGGTGACATGTCCCTCGACGTTTGCTCCGCCTGCCATCCTTTCTATACTGGCAAGCAGAAGCAGGCTGACAGCGGCGGCCAGATCGACAAGTTCAAGCAGCGCTTCGGCATGATGCGCAGCAAGAAGGGTTGATCGCGAGAGCGAACACCCCTTTTGAGACTTGCCAAAAGCACCCTGCCGGGTGCTTTTTGCTTTATTGACCTTGCGTACACAGTGTATATCCCTCAAAGGGACCAGCGGAGACCACCATGTCCGAGGATTTGAAAACGGCGGCTTTGGAATATCATGCCAAACCGCGACCCGGGAAAATCAGTGTTGAAGTGACCAAGCCAGCGGCGACCAGCCGTGATTTGAGCCTGGCCTACAGCCCCGGGGTGGCCGAGCCAGTGCGAGAGATCGCACGGGAGCCGGAGCTGGCCTACCGTTTTACCTCCAAAGGCAATCTGGTCGCAGTGATCAGCGATGGTACGGCCATCCTTGGTCTCGGCAATCTGGGGGCGCTGGCTTCCAAGCCAGTGATGGAAGGCAAGGGGATCCTGTTCAAGCTTTTTGCCGGTATCGATGTGTTTGACATCGAGGTAGAGGCAGAAGATTCCCAGGCGTTCATCGACACGGTGGTGCGTATTCATCGCACGTTCGGTGGGATCAACCTGGAAGATATTCGTGCCCCGGAATGCTTCGAGATCGAGCGCATTCTTAAAGAGCAGTGCGATGTTCCCGTCTTTCATGATGATCAGCACGGTACCGCCATTGTGGTGGGGGCGGGCTTGATCAACGCTCTGGAAATCCAGAAAAAGCGTATCGAAGACATCAAGGTGGTTTGTGTGGGCGCAGGTGCTGCGGGTGTGGCTTCTGTGCGTCTTCTGATCGAGATGGGGGCCCGCAAGGAAAATATTCTTGTACTGGACCGCAAAGGTGTCATTCATAGCCGACGTGATGATCTGAACCAGTACAAGGCGGCTTTGGCCAACGATACCGACAAGCGCACCTTGAATGATGCTGTTGAAGATGCTGACGTCTTTATTGGTGTGTCAGGCCCGGACATGCTGACCCCGGACATGGTGAAGAAGATGGCCGAGAAACCGATCATCTTCGCCCTGGCGAACCCGGATCCGGAGATTCGCCCGGAGGTGGCCAAGGCGGCACGCCCTGATGCCATTGTGGCCACCGGCCGTTCTGACTTCCCGAACCAAGTGAATAACGTACTGTGTTTTCCGTACATGTTCCGTGGTGCGCTGGATGTCCGCTCGACTTCCATCACGGAAGAGATGAAGATTGCGGCAGTGCATGCCATTGCCGAGCTGGTTCGCACGGCGCCCCCGCAAGAGGTGCTGGACGCCTACGGCGGCGAGCCGCTGACCTTCGGTGCTGATTACATCATTCCGAAGCCGAATGATCCGCGTTTGCTGGGCAAGGTGTCAGCAGCTGTTGCTCGTGCGGCAGTGGACTGCGGTGTGGCGCGTAAAGGTTATCCCTCGCATTACCCGCTAAACTCTCTGGACGAAATTTTCCCTGAGCTTTGATTGTTTCCGGGTAACTCAGAGCGACATAAAAAAAACCGCCGTAGGGCGGTTTTTTTATGTCTGTACGCGGAGGGAGGGGGCCCGCCAGCGAATCAGAAGATCTGCTCAGGTGCGCGATGACCTCCAGCGGGGCCCAGAGGTGGCTCCAGGTCGGGAACCTGGCTTTCAATGAAGTATTCCTTGATGGCATCCGGGTTTTCGGGGCGGGCGAGCAAGCCGCTTTCCGGATTGATTCTTACCGTCGCGATACCGGAAGGTTGCTCCAGTTGATGGTCGGCAACGCCGTCCAGGGCGGGCCCCATATAGTCCATCCATATCGGTAGAGCGGCCTTGCCGCCATACTCGCCCCAGCCAAGGTTGGCCGGGTTGTCGAAGCCTACCCAGACGGTGGCCACGACATCCGGGGAATAGCCAGAGAACCAGGCATCCATCTGATCATTGGTTGTGCCGGTTTTGCCCGCCAGATCCCGACGGCCCAGTCGGTTGGCCATGTGCCCGGTGCCACGACGAACCACATCCTGCAGCATGGAGTTCATGAGCCAGGCCACGCGGGCGTCCAGCGCGCGCGGTGCCATCAATGGTGCTGGCTGTATGTCCGGGTTTCTGTCTGTGTTCGACGGCGCCGAGCACGGGCTCTCGCAGCGAATAACCTGCGGAGCCTCCCAAAGCACCTCGCCATCTTCGCGCTCAATCCGTTGGATGCCCCAAGCAGGAACCCGGTAGCCGCCATTCGCGAAGATGCTGTATGCGGTGGCAATTTCCAGTGGGGTAACGCTGGCGCTTCCCAGTGCCAAAGAGAGATCGCGCTGGAAGGTGTCTGTCGGTAGCCCAAAGCGTTTCAGGGTGCCCATGGCCTGGCTGATGCCAACCTGGCGGAGAATGCGAATGGATACCAGGTTCAGGGAGCGATACAGCGCTTCGCGCATCCGGGTCGGGCCGTAGAACTTGCCGCTGGCACCGGTTGGGCGCCAGGCGGTTTCCAGTTTGTCATCGTCGAAAACAACGGGTGCGTCGTTAATGATGGAGGCTGGGGTGAACCCGTTTTCCAGGGCGGAAGTGTAAATGAAGGGCTTGAATACCGAGCCTGCCTGGCGCTTGCTCTGTACCGCACGGTTAAAGTTTGATGCTTTGAAGCTGTAGCCGCCTTGCAGGGCAAGGATCGCTCCGGTTTGTGGGTCGAGAGAGATCAGTGCGGATTGAGCGCGTGGGAGCTGGGCCAGTCGCCAGCGGCGGTTGTCATCACTGCCGACAGGGCGAACGTGGATGATATCGCCGATGGAAAGGGGCTCGCTGGCCTTGCTGATTTCGTTGCCAACGTACTTGTCGCTGATGAAACGCCGTGCCCAGCGGATGTCCTCCCAGGCTAGCTCTGCCCGCTTGCCGTCGTTAAAGAGGATTTCGGCCTGCTGGTCGCGGACTTCGGTCACCAGGGCGGGCCGCAGTGGGCCGACCCGCTGATGCTCTTTCAGTGCTTTCACCCACGCTGCTACTTTGGGATTGAGGCCGGTGATGGTTTTTTCCAGTTCGACCTTACTTTCTTCGGAGGTCTGGGGTGCTGCGGCTTCCCCGGGAGGGGCTTGCTGGTCGTTATGCTGCATGGGGGGCAGTGAAGGGAGCGACGAGGTGTCAATCTGGGCAACGGGCCCCCGGTAGCCATGTCGCTCATCGTAACTGTGTAGCCCTGTGCGAAGGGCCTGTACTGCGGCAGTCTGCTTGTGGCTATCCAGAGTGGTGATGATGCGGATGCCGTCGGTGTAGATGTCGGCCTCAACCCGGTCCATGGCCTGGAGGCGGATCATTTCGGCGAAATAGGCGCCTTCAACCTCGGGTTGGGCAGCGTGGAAACGGGCGGATACCGGTTGCTCCTGGGCCGCCAGTCGTTCCTCATGGCTGATGGCTCCGGTTTCCTCCATGCGGAACAGGATCCAGTTTCGCCGCACCAGGGCTCGCTCCGGATTGGTGATGGGGTTGTAGGCGGAGGGCGCTTTGGGGAGCCCGGCAATCATCGCCATCTGGGCCACATTCAGTTCGCCAATGTCTTTCCCGTAATAGACCTGGGAGGCCGCCTGAGCGCCGTAGGCGCGGTGGCCCAGGTAGATCTTGTTGAGGTAAAGCTCAAGGATTTCCTGCTTGCTGAGTACCCGCTCGATCTGTATGGCCAGTACGATCTCGTTGAATTTACGGAGAAAACGTTGTTCTCGCCCCAGAAAAAAGTTTCTGGCGACCTGCATGGTGATGGTGGAGCCTCCGGAACGGATTTCCCGGTAGCGGGCGAGTTCCACGGCCGCTCTAAGCAGACCTTTGAGGTCGACCCCGTTGTGGGTGAAGAAGCGCTCATCCTCGGCGGCCAGCACGGCCTGTATCAGCGGTTGCGGCAGCTCCTCGAAGGTGACCGGTTGACGCCGTTTCTCTCCGTACTCTGCAACCAGCTTCATATCGCTGCTATAAATGCGCAGGGGGATCTGGTACTCCACCTCGCGGATCTGGCTGGCTGGCGGTAGCTGAGGGGCCAGATAGAGGTAACTGGCTGCCAGAATCAACAGGCCGCCACCGGCGCCGGCGATGAGGAGAAGGAGCGGGTATCGGATCCAGAGGGGTAAACGCATGTTTTCGACAACTACAGGCTGGGATCAGAAGAAGGGCCTAGCCGGCCCGTGAAGTGGGTCATTATATGGCGGAAAGGTTGTTGTGATCTAATATCTGTTCTGCTATTACTAACTCCTAAAGTAATTCGACATAAAAAACCTGTAAGTGTATCTTTAGCAAGAAAAAACACTTCAATAATAACCAGACGGGACGACGACAGTGCTGCCTTTCCTCAGAAAAAAGGCCCAGACACTACTGGGGATCGACATCAGTTCTACCGCAGTCAAACTGCTGGAACTGTCCAAATCCGGGGGCCGCTACAAGGTCGAAAGCTATGGGGTTGAGCCCCTGCCGGCCAACGCGGTTGTCGAAAAGAACATCACCGATGCGGAAGGGGTGGGCGATGCGATTGCCCGTCTGGTGAGCCGCGCGCGCCCTGGGGTAAAAACGGCCGCTGTGGCGGTGTCGGGCTCTGCGGTGATCACCAAGCTGATCGAGCAAGACGCCAATCTCAATGAGGATGAGCTTGAGGCCCAGCTGAAATCCGAAGCAGATCAGTACATTCCCTACCCCATGGATGAGGTCCGTATGGACTTCCAGGTCGTGGGGCCGGTAGAGGGCAATGAAGAGCGCGTAGAGGTTCTGGTGGCGGCGTCCCGCACCGAGAATGTGGAAATGCGCACCGATGCCCTGGAAATCGGCGGGCTGCAAGCCAAGGTGGTGGATGTGGAAGCCTACGCCATGGAGCGTGCCTACCAGCTGGTGCTGCCGACCCTGCCGAATGCCGATGAGCTGGAAACCGTCGCTGTGTTTGATATCGGCGCGACCATGACTACGCTCAATGTGTTTCATCAGGGGCGCAGCGTGTATACCCGCGAGCAATTGTTCGGTGGCAAGCAGCTCACCGAGGAAATTCAGCGGCGCTATGGCATTTCCATGGAAGAGGCAGGCCTGGCCAAGAAGACCGGTGAGCTTCCTGATGATTATGAAAGTGAAGTGCTGCAGCCGTTCAAGGATGCAGTGGTGCAGCAAGTAAACCGTTCACTGCAGTTTTTCTATGGTTCCACCCAGTTCAATGAGGTGGACTATATCCTGCTGGCTGGGGGGTCGGCTTCGATTCCGGATCTGGATAACTTGATTCAGGAAAAGGTGGGGGCCAGTTGTTCTGTGGCCAATCCTTTCAGTGACATGGCGCTCGCGAACAAGGTAAGCGCCTCTGCCATTGCCAATGATGCGCCGGCGCTGATGATTGCCTGTGGTTTGGCCCTGAGGAGCTTTGACCAATGACAACAACAATCAACCTCCTGCCGTGGCGTGAAGAGCGGCGCAAGCAGCAACAGAACGAATTTGTCGTGATGCTGGTGATTGCCGCGGTTATCGGTGGTCTGCTTTTTTATGCATGGAACAGTGTGGTCGAGCAGAACATTGCTGATCAACGGGCTCGAAATAGCCATATCCAGAGCAAGACATCAGAGCTTGATGCGCGTATCGAAGAGATTAAAGAGCTCCAGCAAAGACGTGATGAACTGGTGGCTCGCATGGAAGTTATTCAAAGCCTCCAGGGCAACCGGCCGACCATTGTCTATGTGTTTGATGAGTTGGCCAGAACGCTGCCGGACGGCGTTTACTATGCCGAAATCAAGCGGGCCGGCGCGACGTATACCATCAACGGGATTGCCGAAAGTAACAACCGTATTTCACGGCTGATGCGTAATCTGGATGGCTCCGACTGGTTTCAGGATGCCTCCTTGCTGAATGTGACGGCGCTGGATGACAAGACTGATGCAAGCCAGTTTGTGTTGACCGTAAAGCAGGCAACGCCGGGCAGCAAAAAAGAGGGAGAAGAAAAATGAAAGCCTCTGAGCTGAAGAATATGGACTTGCGAGAGCTAATGGATGAGCTCAACAGTCTGGACTTCGAAAATGTTGGTAGCTGGCCAATCGCCGTCAAGGTGACCAGTGCTGTCCTGGTGCTGGTGGCGGTTCTGGCACTGGGTTACTTCTTCTTTATCAAGGATGCCAACACCCTGCTTGATCAGCAGCGCAGGGAGGAAGCCTCCTTGCTGAAGAGTTACGAGAAGAAAGCATTCAAGGCGCATAATCTGGAGCAGTTTCGAGCCCAGTTGGCAGAAATGGAGCAGACTTTCGGCGCGTTGCTCAAGCAGCTGCCCAAGGACACTGAGGTGCCCGGGCTGCTGGAAGATATTACCCATACCGGTCTGGGAAGTGGTCTCGAGTTCGAGAGTATCGAACTGAAGGAGGAGGCCAAGAAAGAATTTTATGTCGAATTGCCCATTGATATCAGTGTGATCGGTGATTACCACTCTTTCGGTGCCTTCGTCTCCGGTGTGGCTGCGTTACCGCGAATCGTTACCTTGCATGACTTCTATGTTCGCCCACCCAAGGAGAAAGCGCTGGCGGGTCTGGGACTGCTGTCCATGGATGTCACGGCAAAAACCTATCGATACGCCAGTTCGGATGACAGTCCGAAGCCGGCAAAGAAGAAAAAGAAGAAGTGAGGTAAGAACATGAAGATTCTACGGATCATTGCCTCATTGCTCTTCTTGTCCTCAGCAATGATGCTGACGGGGTGCGGGAGTGGTGCGAACCTCGGGGAGCTGGACGCCCGGCTGGAAGAAATCAAGGCTCGCCCCCGCGGGCGTATTGAGCCTCCGCCGGAATTCAAGCCTATCGCAACCTATGCTTATTCCGCACAAAAGCTGCGCTCTCCTTTTAATCCTCCTGTGGAGCAAGAGCTTTTGGAGGTTACAGATGGTCGACCAGTGGAGCCGGATCTTGCCCGGCCACGTGAATATCTCGAGCGTTTCCCGCTGGATGCGTTGAGAATGGTAGGAACAATCAACAAGCCGGGAGCGGAAGTCCAGGCGCTGATTGCTGATCCGACCGGGGCTGTCACACGGGTAAAACCGGGCAGCTATATGGGGAAGAACTTTGGCCGGGTCAGAAGTGTGAACGAAGCCAAGGTTGGTCTGATCGAAATTGTGCCGGACGGCAGGGACGGCTGGGTTGAGCGAGCCAGCTCAGTCTCCATTTCCGAATAACAGTCGCTGGGGATCCAGTTATGAAACGTGTAACAGTTAAAACAAAAAAATACGCTTCCCGGCGTCTGGCAGGGCTTCTGCTTGGCGGGGTTCTGGGGGCAATGGGGTCACTGTCGTTCGCTGCTACCCTGCAGTCGATCGAGGCGAATGCGCTTTCCGGTGATGAGATGGAGGTGCGACTGCGCTTTGATAGTGCGGCGCCGGAGGTCAAGGGATACAGTATTGAGCAGCCGGCGCGCATTGCCCTGGATTTGCTCGGTGCGGATAGCGAGATTACCGGGAAACGCCAGAATCTTGGCTCGGGTAACGCGAGAAGCGTGACCATTGTCGAGGCCAAGGATAGAACCCGTCTGATTTTCAACCTTGAGTCGCTGACCGGGTATACCACCAGTACAGAGGGCAATGATCTGGTGGTGCTGCTGGGTGTCGAGGGCTCGCCGTCATCTTCTGCAGCTCAATCAGCAGCTGGCGCCAGCTCAGAGGCGAAAGTGAATAATGTTGATTTTCGCCGTGGTTCTGAGGGTGAGGGCCGTGTCATCGTGCAGCTGTCCAAGCCTTCAATTCCCGTCGATGTGCGTGAGGAAGGGGGCAAGATTGTGGCCCGCTTTGTCGGCGCAGGTGTGGAAAACGATCTGTTGCGCAAGCTTGACGTCACCGATTTTGCGACCCCGGTCTCGATGGTCGAGACAAAGGCCTCTGATGGCAGCACTCTGATTGAGATCCTTCCAACGGGTACGTGGGAGTATCTGGCTTATCAGGCCGACTCGGAATTCAGCATCAATGTGAAACCGGTATCCAAGGTGGATGCGGATCGCAAGCGAAAAGATGCCTTTGAATATACTGGTGAGAAGCTTTCGTTGAACTTCCAGGATATTGAAGTGCGTTCTGTGCTGCAGCTGATTGCGGACTTTACTGGCTTGAATCTGGTTGCATCGGATACGGTGAATGGGCGAATTACTCTTCGTCTTCAGAATGTTCCGTGGGACCAGGCACTTGAGTTAATCCTGAAAACTAAGGGGCTGGATAAGCGTCAGGTGGGCAATGTCCTGCTGGTGGCCCCGGCGGATGAAATTGCTGCTCGTGAGCAGCTGGAACTCGAAAGCCAGAAAAAAGTTGAGGCCCTTGCGCCGCTGCGTACAGAGTACATCAGCATCAACTATGCCAATGCCAGCGAACTGAAGGCGCTGATCAGCAGTGCGGGTGGCAAGGCGGCTTCCTTGCTGAGCGAGCGAGGCTCTGTCGTGGTTGATCAGCGTACCAACACCCTGATTATCCAGGATACAGCAGCGAAGCTGGAGGACATTCGTGGCCTCATTCAGGAGTTGGATGTGCCGATCCAGCAGGTGCTGATTGAGGCGCGTGTTGTGGTTGCCACCAACGATATTTCGGATGAGTTTGGTGTCCGTTGGGGTGGCCTGGGCTTTGATGGTGAAAGCCTGATTGAAGATCAGCGGAGCTTCGGGGTGGCAGGCCGTCTGCAGCCCTTGCGCGACCTTCACGCTACCAATGTGGACGGTGCGCTGTACGGGGCCGGTGACTTCAGCGGTATTACTCCTGGTACCGACCCGGGAGATGTGGATTTCGGCCCGGATTCCTACTCGTTCACCGAGCCAGAAAACGGTGACGACCTGATCGTGGATCTTGGCGTCGATTCCGCCAACGCTTCCCGGTTTGCTGTGGGCTTCACTTCGTTGACATCCGGGCTCATTGAACTGGAGCTGTCTGCCCTTGAGGCTGAGGGGCATGGTGAGCTGGTGGCAACACCGAAGGTGCTCACTGCCGATCAGCAGCCGGCAGTGATTGCCTCTGGTCAGCAGGTGCCGTTTGAAGTGGCAACGTCGTCAGGCGCTACCTCCATTGACTTTGTTGAAGCAGAGCTGAGACTGGAAGTGACTCCGCACATCACCCCGGACGGTAATATCATTATGAACCTGAAGGTCAATAATGACTCCCTGAATGCGGTTGCGGCGGATGGCTCTTTTACTATCAATACCAGCCGTGTAGAGACCTCGGTTCTGGTTGATGATGGCGAAACGGTCGTGCTTGGTGGTATCTTCCAGCAGGAAAAAATCAATTCAGTGACCAAGACGCCTTTCCTGGGTGACTTGCCGTGGATTGGTAACCTGTTCAAGAAGACCGTGAATCGTGATAACAAGCAGGAACTGCTTATCTTCATTACGCCGCGGTTGATGAAAGATGCGCTGGCGAGTCGGTGATAGATAATACAACTCCTTCCTTGATATTGGTCGGCCCGATGGGTGCAGGTAAAAGCACCCTGGGCCGACATCTCTCCCAGATACTGGAACGCCCTTTCTACGATTCTGACCGGGTAATCGAAGAGAAAACCGGTGCAGATATCCCCTGGATTTTCGATGTGGAAGGCGAGTCCGGCTTCCGTCGTCGTGAGCACGAAGCCATTGATGAGCTGACCTCCATGCCGGGCATCGTGCTGGCGACAGGGGGTGGTGTGGTGACGACGCCGGAAAATCTGGCGCTGATGCATGACCGGGGTTGCGTGGTCTATCTGTGGACGCCGGTTGAGGTGCAGCTTGCTCGCACCCGTAATGACCGAAACCGTCCCCTGTTGCAGACAGCGGACCCCCAGGCAAAGCTGGAAGCATTGTTTGCCGAGCGCGATCCCCTCTATCGCAAGGTGGCTCATCATGTGGTGTCAACGGCATCGGGTAACCTCAAGAAAGTCGCGGATGACGTGCTTGCTTGTTTGGTCTCTCGCGGCCAAGGATAATGTGCCCCAGTCCACGTAACTGATTGGGCGCTTGCTGGCTCAGCATGCGCCGCTCTGCAGGTTGCGGCGATTCTCACCACGGAGACATGATGCGCACACTTCAGGTGGCCCTGGCCGAACGTAGTTATCCCATTCATATCGGGCAAGGCTTGCTCGACACTTTTCCGCTTGCTGAGCAAGTTCGCGGCAACCAGGTGATGATCATCACCAACGAAACCATTGCGCCGCTCTATCTGGACAAGCTTCAGTCACAGTTCAGTCAAATCCAGTGCGATACCCTGGTGCTGCCCGATGGGGAGAAGTACAAGACCCTGGCGACGCTGGAGAGCATCTTTGACGCGTTGCTCGAGAAGCGCCATTCGCGCACAACGACGCTGATTGCCCTGGGTGGTGGCGTGGTCGGCGACATGGTCGGGTTTGCGGCGGCGTGCTACCAGCGAGGTGTCGATTTCATTCAGGTGCCCACGACATTGCTGGCCCAGGTGGATTCGTCCGTGGGTGGCAAGACGGCGGTGAATCACCCGCGTGGCAAGAACATGATTGGAGCCTTTCATCAGCCGCGGTTGGTATTGATTGATACCGATGTGCTTGAGACGCTACCGACCCGTGAGGTGGCGGCCGGTTATGCCGAAGTGGTGAAGTATGGCCTGATTCGGGATCCGGAATTTTATGACTGGCTGGAAACCAACAACCCTCGGTTGTTGTCCAGAGACTCAGAGCTGATGGCAGAGGCGATCTATCGCAGTTGCGAAAACAAGGCTCAAGTAGTGGCCGATGATGAGACCGAACAGGGTAACCGCGCGTTGTTGAACCTTGGCCATACTTTCGGTCACGCCATGGAAACGGCCACCGGCTACAGCGAGTGGCTGCATGGTGAGGCCGTAGCTGCCGGGATGGTCATGGCAGTGAGCATGTCGGCAAGGCTTGGCTGGCTGGATGAAGGCCTGGAGTCGCGCTTGATGGCATTGCTGGAAAGTTGGGGGCTGCCTGTTGCGGTGCCGAAGGGTATGACCGCAGCACAATTTATGGATTTGATGGCGCTGGACAAGAAAGTGCATAACGGCCAGTTGCGCCTGGTGTTGATGAAGGCGCTGGGCGATGCTGTGGTCACTGCCGATTATCCGGCGGCCGCACTGCAAGAAACCCTGGAGGCATTCTGTGGAGTTTGATGAGGACCGTTTTTTCAGTGGCGCATCCCGTGGAGATTTTCTGGATGCACTGACGGCCCATGCGGGACTGGGTTCCGTGGCTGTGCTGGAGGGGGATGAAGGCAGCGGCGTGTCCACCCTGTTGGGTCAGGCGGTCATGGCCTTGCTGGATGATATGGAAGTCGTGCGTCTGGACGGCGCAGATGAACATGATGCCAATGCGGTGATTGATGCGTTGCTGCGGCACTTCAATATCGAGCGTGCAGCGTTACCTGAAGTGCTGAAAGCGGCGTTGGCTGAGGGGCGCCTTGTTGTTGTTATCGACAACACGGAGCAGCTGGAGAGTGCTGCGGTTGCCACCATGCTGGCCCTCAAGCAAAAGCTGGGTGCGCGTCTGGGTTACCTGTTCGGCGGCTTGCCCGGTATTGCCGAAAGCCTCAAGGGCGCAGATTTCGTTGTTGATGACGTACTGGATCTTCCGGCGCTGACGGCGGAAGACGTGCAGGATTTTGCCTGGTTTGTGCTCGGTATGGAGCTGGATGATGCTGCGTCGGGCGCGCATGCTGAGGCGGTATCAGGGAATCTGGGTGCGCTGAAGGCGCGACTTCACGAGAGTGGCGAGTCGCCGTTGGTTGCCACGTCCGGTGCGGCCGGAGTTGGGGCAGGCAGTGTTGAGGAGGTGCCGGAAGAGGCTTCCATGCGTTTTGCTGCCCGTCAGGAAGAGGACGACGATTTCGATGACGCCGAGGCCCGGCAGGATGCCGAAGAGTATGACGAACCGTTAGAGGAAGAGGAGGGTGCGACCCGTGCGGCTCCTCCCTGGCGGCATTTGGCGGCAGTGGGCGGTCTTCTGGTTGCCGTGGTGCTGTTGTGGGCAGTTTTCTCCGGTAGCGATGAGGTCGATCCGGTGCCTGAGCGGCGGGATCTGGCCTTGCCCATGCCGGAAGCGGTTGGTGAAACGGAAAGGGCGCCCGCGGCAGCTGAGCCGCAGGTGCAGCCGCTGCAGCCGACCATGAAGCCGGTGGCCCGGCTGGAGGATCTGGATAATCCTGCCTCTGACGACGGAGCAGGTGAGTCTCCCCTGAATGATGCTGGCGAAGAAGGCGCTCGCTCGGCCCCGGAAAGTGGTGTGGTGCTGACGCCGGTTTCCGATCCGGTGATGCAGTCGTCGCCGGCGGCCAGAGAGAGGGAGATGCAGGTCACTCAGGCGCCAGCCGCGGATAATGAGGGCGAGGCGACGAAGCCCGAGTCGCAAAGCAAGCCCGCCTCCGAGGCCATGTCGGCCAGCAAGCCGGCGCCGAAGGCATCCGAGGGGGAGTCGGGTTATCGGCAGGCCGATTGGCACCAGCCAAACGGACTTTC
>OBIY01000547.1_pt1 | contig 14198 bp, 11 predicted proteins | sample 1519841 | NCBI WGS metagenome assembly OBIY01 (sample SAMN03019774, study PRJEB22545) | beach sand metagenome | biome: beach; feature: sea beach; material: beach sand | place: USA: Municipal Pensacola Beach, FL | collected 2010-07-30 | depth 30-40 cm m
ATGGATGCAGCGCTGTCCCCCCGCCCCCCCCCCCACCCCCCCCCCCCCCCCCCGCTGGCGCACGGCACGTCGTAGGCTGAGAGTTTGCGGCACAACTCGGTCACCGACTCGGAACGGGCGATGTGGGTGCCCATGGCGTAGAGGTTGTTCTCGCACACGAACAGGACCGGCAACTGCCACAGCTCGGCCAGATTCATCGATTCGTGAAACTCGCCCTCGGCCACCGCCCCCTCGCCGAAGAAACACACGGTCACCCGCGGCCGGTTCTGCATCCGGTCGGCCAAGGCCAGCCCCACGGCGAGGGGAATGCCCCCGGCGACGATGGCACTGCCGCCATAGAAGCGCCGCGCCGCGTCGAACAGATGCATGGAACCGCCGCGCCCACGGCTGCAGCCCTCCTGCTTGCCGTACATCTCCGCCATGATGGCGTTCATGGGCACTCCGCGCAGCAGCGCGTGGCCATGTTCGCGGTAAGTGGCAACGACGGCATCCTCAGGCGCCAGCGCCTGATTGACGCCGGTTGCCACCGCCTCCTCGCCGATATACAGATGCAAAAAGCCGCGGATGCGGGTTTCGGTATAGAGCTGCGCGCAGCGCTCCTCGAGGCGGCGAATGCGCAGCATGTCCTTGAGCAGCGCTGCGGCATCAGCCGGCGACCGTTCCGCGAGGGGCGGCGTGACCGTGTTCATGCGTTCTCCTCCAAGGTCGAGGTATCGCCCTCGGGCAGACCCAGCTCGCGCGCCTTGAGCAGTCGGCGCATGATCTTGCCGCTGCGGGTCTTGGGCAGCGCTGGCAGGAAATCGATTTCCTTGGGCGCCACCACTGCGCCGAGCCGCTTACGGGCATGGGCCAGCAGCGCCATGCGCAGCGCCTCGTCGGCCTTGACGCCGGGCTTGAGCGCGACGAAGGCCTTGACGATCTCCATCGCCACCGGATCGGGTTTGCCGATCACGCCGGCCTCGGCCACGGCGGGGTGCTCCATCAGCACATCCTCGACCTCGAAGGGGCCGATCAGGTGCCCCGAGGTCTTGATGACATCATCGGCCCGGCCGACGAACCAGAAATACCCGTCCTCATCGCGCCGCGCCAGATCGCCGGTCAGATACCAGTCGTCGATGAAGCACTTGCGATAGCGCGCTTCCTCGTTCAGGTAGCCGCGGAACATGGACGGCCAGGGTGTCCTCAGCACCAGCTGGCCCTGCTCACCGGGTTCGGTCACGAACACCAGCCGACCCGCCTCGTCGAGGTTGGCGATGGCCGCCTCGATTCCGGGCAGCGGGCGTCCCATGGAGCCGGGCTTGACGTCACAGGCAGCGAAGTTGGCGATCATGATGCCGCCGGTCTCGGTCTGCCACCAGTTGTCATGGAAGGGCATGCCGAAAGCCGCATTGCTCCAGATCACCGCCTCGGAATTGAGCGGCTCGCCGACGCTGGCCATGAAACGCAGGTCGGGATAGCGATACTGGCGCACGCGCTCGGCCCCCAGCTTCATCATCATGCGGATCGCGGTGGGCGCGGTGTACCAGACCGTGACGCCCTCGTTCTGCAGCGTGCGATACCAGCGCTCGGCGTCGAATTCCTGCTCATCGACTAACATCGTCGCGCCGATCACCAGCGGCGCGACGATGCCGTAGGAGGTGCCCGTCACCCAGCCCGGATCGGCCGTGCACCAGAACACGTCCTCGGGCCGCAAATCGAGGGCATAGCCCGCCGTGGCCTGATGCGCTATCACGGCCTCGTGGACATGCATCGCCCCCTTGGGACGTCCGGTGGTGCCGCTGGTGAAATGGAGCAGCGCCAGATCCTCGGGCTGCGTGGCGGCGATCGTGAATGTGTCGCTGGCCTGCGCCATCAGCGTCTGGAGATTCTGCGTTCCCTCGGGCGCCGGCGCATGGGCGTCCAGATCGGCAATCAGGACATGCGCCAGATCGGGCAGGGAAGCGCGCAGTCCGACCACCTTGCGCGCGTAGAGCGCGGCGGTGGTCACCAGGACCCGCGCCTGACCGATGCTCATGCGCTGATGGATGGGCTCGGGACCGAAAGCGGAGAACATGGGGCAGAACACGCTGCCGTTCTTGAGCGTGCCCAGTGCGCTGAGGTACAGCGCCGGGATGCGACCCATGAGGGCGAACACCGCATCACCGCGTCCCACGCCGAGATCGGTGAGCACGTTGGCGAAGCGATTGGTGAGCTCGCGCAGCCGGAAATAGCTGAAATCGTGCGCCGCACCCTGCTTGTCCAGCCAGCGCAGCGCGATGTGTGCGCCCCGCCCCGTCTGGACATGGCGATCGATGGCTTCATAGGCGATATTGAGTCCGCCGTCCGGCAGACCGTCGATGGCGGCGCGGGCAGCTGCCCAGCTGAAGTTGCGGCATTCGGCCGCATAATCGGTCAGATGAGGCCGGATCTTCACGCCCCCGGTGGGCTTGCGGATGATGTCCGCGGACATGGCGCACCTCCATTCTTCAGCGGAATGGGGCGCCTCTGACGATACCGATGCCACGACCCGCGGTCATGATGCACAGCGCCGACGCCCATGCGTTCAGTGTCGCCAGCCCGACCGCCCAGGCTCTTGATCCAGCTCAAGGAATCGATCCGGCTCCCGGATTCGTCTCCCGTCCCAGCCAGTCCTTGGCGAACTGCCAGGCCACCCGGCCGCTGCGCGACCCGCGTTCCAGCGCCCACTGCAGGGCGGCGCAGGTGATCTCCTCGCGGCCGGGTTCCCGAACTCCGAAGCGAACCAGCCAATGGCGCGTGATGGCCAGGTATTGCGCCTGGTCGAAGGGATGAAACGACAGCCACAACCCGAAACGCTCGGAGAGGGAAATCTTTTCCTCGACCGCCTCGCCGGGATGGATCTCGCCATCCAGGATCCGCGTGTCACGATTGTCGGCCATCGACTCCGGCATCAGGTGACGGCGATTGGACGTCGCCACAATCAGGACGTTGTCGGGCGGCGCGGTCACCGATCCTTCCAGAATCGCTTTCAGATGCTGGTAGCCCGGCTCTTCGTGGGTAAACGAGAGATCATCGCAAAACAGAAGGCAGCGCTCAGGCCGACCATACAGCAGCGCCAGCAGATCCGGCAGCTCTCCGAGCTGGGCCTTGCCGATCTCGATCAGACGCAGACCCTGATCGGCATAAGCGCCCGGCAGCGCCTTGATGAGCGAGGATTTGCCAGTCCCGCGCGCGCCCCAGAGCAGCACATTGTTGGCCGGCCGGCCGGCGATGAACTGGCGGACATTGCGTTCCAGCGCGGCGCGCTGGCGTTCAAGCCCCAGCAGGTCTTCGAGCGCAGCAGCCCGGTAGTGCATCACGGGCTCCAACATCCCCCGTCCCTGGCCGGTGCTGCGCCAGCGCCAGACCGATGCCTGCGCGAGATCGACGGGCATGAGGACCGGCGGCAGCCAGTCCTCCAGCCGATCGGCCAGCCGTTCCAATCGCTCGATCAGGTGCCCCCATTGCGGCTCAGACATCGCCACCGCCTTGGGCCGAGTCGAGCAGCGAATCCGGCCATTCCGGCAGGATGAGGTTGGTCAGGCGCCACTTGAGATGCTGGCGACTCAGAACGACCCGGATCGGTTCACCCTGTTCGGTAGTTGCCTCGACGCGCAGCCGACTCAAGCCCTCGAACCGGAACCGGGCTTCTCGGAAGCGGATCTCTCGTTCCGCCTCAGACAGCGTCCCGTCCGCTTCGGGATCAGCGGATGGTGATTCGGGCTGCAGGGTCCGCTCCTCGAGCAGACTGAGCAGGCCGCTTGGTGTGACCAGCGATTCGACCAGCCGATCCACCAGCTGGTTGGTCAGCCCCAGCGCCAGCCCCCCAAGCGGACTGTCCCTCCAGCGTGGCGGGGTCGCTTGCGCCGCACGCGCATTGAGCTGGAGCTTGATGTTGTCCCGCAACAGCGGGAAATCCACCTGGTTGTCCAGATAGGCGGCATCCTGTGTTTCAACGGCTGTCCGCAGCTGATGAAGCGTGTAGAACGGGCCGCCAATCCAGACCGCAGCCAGACCCAGAAGGACCAGAAAACCCCAGATCGTGATGCGTTTCACAAGGCGCTCCTCCCCATCATCGAACACCTGAACATATCATGGTGCAGCGCCTTGCGGGTGAGACCCACAGCTGACGATTGGGGGCATGGCCACATCCGATTTTTCGTGAAACAATTCCCAGCGGTCATCGAGACACCACGAACCGGAACAGGGTTCGACCGGTGCATTTGCGATGATCGAACCAGTTGGCTGCATATTTCCGGGACCAAGTGCCCGTTACCCGCGCCATGCAGCCCGGAGATGAAAATTAGAATGACTCCGCATAATGGCAAACGACATGTTCCCAGCGGGTTTTCCTGTTTACTAACATGTGAGGTGCCCATGAAGCGTAAGTTGAGCCTACTCACCCTATTGAGCTTCGGTAGTCTGCTCCCCCTGACTGCCCAGGCCGATGACATGTACCTGCGCCCCTATATTGGGATCAGCTACGTGTACGCCACCGCTCAGGACCTGGAGATCGGCGATCAGGAAATCGAGCTGCCCGAGGACGTCACCGACTTCGATGACGATGTCTCGACCGGCAAAGGATTCATCGGCGTCGAACTGCTGCCTTGGCTGGGACTCGAAGGTCAATACATCGAGCTTGGCGAAACCGAAGAAGCCGGCTTCGAACTGTCCGGTGACGTGTATACCGCCGCGGTGGTGCTGGCCCTGCCACTGGCGAACGACTTTTTCACCATCTTCGCGAAGGGCGGCATGGCCTGGTGGGATGTGGAACTCGACGGCCCCGGCCCGCTCGACAAGGGCTGGGACGGCGATAACGTCTTCTACGGCGCCGGTGTGAAGTTCAAGATCCTGCCCCATCTTTATGTGCGGGCGGAATACGAACGTATCCCGGTCGACAAGGACAACTTCGAAGTCAACTTCGACTTGGCATCCGCCGGGTTGCAGTTCACCTTCTGACGCTTCGGTCCTTTGGTCCGGGCAAGCCCCGGACCAAAGGACCCTTTCCCCCGCCGAACCCTCTCCCGATCGGACTGCGCCCCTTCCGGACGCATCCGCACCGAAGCACATCGCGACGCGCCGGCCTTTCTGCATTTCGGCGCATGGCCCAGCATCTGGCCAAGTCAGCGACTGTGAACCCCACATCAGGCCACTACTGAAACCGGGGGCATCGAGCGGTATTGGTCAACTAAGCCATCAAGCTTCATCGGCGCTCTTTGAGATTCCAACGCCTGAGCTCAGCCGATCAAAACTGCGAAGCGGTTTGGGGTCGGCTGCAGCGAATTGTTATCCGTCTTGCTTGCATTCCCTCCCCTGAAGCGCACAGAGCCATCAACTCGTAACGAATTGGCAAAGTGCACTGGAATGCTCCTGAAGAAATGCCTGTTTATTAGCCAGCACCTCAACAGATTGCGGTGGCCGTTGGTCCATGAATGAGAAATGATCCGCTCCGTTAGTAATGCAAACATCCACCGCTTGCCAATCACGCATGGTGTCAGCCAGCCATATGGTTTGGGCGGGAGGTGTGATTCGGTCTTCGGAACCTACCCAGGCAAGAACCGGGATACGCACCTCAGCAAGTGCGCCTGGCGCCTGAAAAAACCCCATTGCCGGCGCGAGCAGCCCCAGGCGGGTCAGCCGTTCATCTGGCGTGATTTCGACAGGCTGACCAGGCCCTAGCCATATTTGGCCTCCGCCTAGCGCAACCAGCGTGGTCGCACCGATAGAATGTCCCACACCCGCCACGGTTGCGCCGGGTTGGACGAAAGCATCAAGCGCGAGTGACAAGCGTCTGGCTCGCAGAGTCAACTCAGTTTCGGTTGGGGTTGAAGAGACGAGCCGCTCGAAATATGGCGCCACGACCGTACAGCCTGACTCAGCCAATGTATCCAGCAGCGTATGGTGTCGCTCAGGGTTGCCACCCGCTCCTACCGCGAAGATCACTACGATGGACGAACCCGTACTTTCACGAACCGAAACATCAAACGGCTGTGCGCGATCTGGCAGTGTCCGTGTTTGCACCCAAACCTCTCTCTCGTGTGATTACATCCGATAGGGATAACGGCGGGAGTTGAGCGGCACCTGCGCGTGGGTGGAGCGCACATCGTGCGCGCAACCCAAGCGGGCGAGCGGCTGAAGTCGTGTTACTCGAACGCCGTGATGGACAGCGCTTTGCGCCGGACAGCACGCGTTCATCGACTCCGACCGACGGTCGGCGCGAAGCGCTGCCCATCGTTCAAATCCACCCGACCACGGAAGGGGCGACGCCCGCTGTAGCGAGTCGGGTGGAATGCAGTTCTAGACATTATTGTTCTGAAGCCAAACGATGACATTGATGGCATTTTCATTTGGTGGAAAAACTGGATAAAACACTCTTCGTATTGAGCCGTCTTTAATAATGAGGGTAAGCCTTTTGATGAGACGTAACGAGTTGTATGTGAACGTAGGCAATCTCATTACCGTGGTCAAATGAAAACTGCTGTCACTCAACAACTCAAAGGGCAAATGGAGGCGTTGAACGGCTTCTTTCTGGTCTTCCGAAGATTGCGCGCTCACGCCATACACCTTAGCCCCTAATTCGAGCAAATCGGCGTGATGATCACGAAATGAACAAGACTGTAGTGTGCATCCCCTTGCGCCAGGGATCTCGTTCCAACCAATCATTGGAGGGGCGTCCGGTCTTCCGGTCATAGGGTAGAAGTAGACCACGGATATCCCACTCTCGAGCCCGAGATTAACCTTGATGCCCGAAGTGCTCCCTAGAGCGATGGTTGGCATATCCGCACCTTCCAAATGGGCGCATGCGTTATCGTCTTCAGGGACCGGCAAATCATCAGGCAGGACGAGCAGATTTCGGGTGATCATCTCTTTTCCTTATGTTCGGCCTAATGCCTGAGCTCAGATGCGTTTGAGGCGACGCCCGCTTATGCGGCAGAAAAAGCGGGTGGCAGGTAAAACGTTGCCCGAAGCGATTTGTTGGGCGTCAACATCTTGAAGCCAAACTAAAGTAGTTACCTTTAACCGACCACCCCTAGCCAACGTTCTGCACCCAGCGCATCCATAACGAGCTCGACCGAAAACGCCGCCAGAATCATACCCATAATGCGAGTGAGAATAGAGGCGCCTCCTTGACCAAGAACACGCATAATTTGTGTAGACAAAAGCAACAGAATGAGCGTCACGACCATAACCGCAATCATCACCGCAGCAGTGGCCGCCTGTGCAGGGATGGTATAGAGGCTGTTATCGGTCAAAAGAATAACCGCCAGAATCGCGCCAGGTGTGGCCGTAGCTGGAATAGCCAACGGAAAAACAGCCAAATCATGTCCGGGCTCCTGCTCACCACTACTTAAACCCGAACCAAATATCATCTGCAGCCCAAACAGAAACAGAATGATTCCTCCTCCTAACTGGAAGGAAATGAGCCTAATACCCATGGCTGTAAGCAGCAATTGACCAACAACGATCGCGCCAATAAGCACGGCAGTTGCATACGCAACCGCACGAATAGCGGTACACCGCCTTTGGGCGGCGTCCAGACCACTCGTCAAGCCGGTAAATATTGCCAGTGTGCCGATCGGATCTACCGTGGCCCAAATGATCAGTGCATCTTGAAGTAGTTTATCGATATTGACCACGGGCTCTCCGAATCCTAAACCTTAAAATCTGGGGACTAATTTTCGGTATTCAACGTATTGGGGGCAGAGACAAGGAGCAATCACTCTTTACGCCCGACGTTGGAGCTCAGCCGCGCCACTTTCGGGATCCGGCTGTAGCGCTCTGTTGGGTGCTACATTACGAATACCGAACGGAATATGTACAGATGGTATATTTCCAGCCACGGATGTTAAGTGCCGCATCTGATCGTCGAAAAATATATGCGGCTTCATTATCTCTAGAATATGGTGCTTTTCAATTCCTCCAAGAAAGAACACCTCATCTGGTGTCACTCCCCATTCATTGAGCGTTGTAACAACTCGTTCATTCGCGGGGGCATTTCTAGCTGTTACTATCGCCGTTCTTAAGATACGTTGATACCCCGCTTCTTCCAGCTCTCTTTTCGATTCTATCTTTTGTAGAAATGAAAGCTTCTTAAATAGGTCACCAAGCGGTCCTGGTTTGTGAGGAATATTTGCCCTGCTTAGTTCGTGACTCTGAAATTCCTCCACATCCTCATTTTGATGATAAACGGATTCAGCCTCATCGTCTGCGATAACTCCATCAAAGTCGAATGCCACTCTTAACTCATGATCATCTTCGTCATCATTGACCTCAGAAGGAACAATCGTACCTGCCGGAAACCCGGCCTCAATAGCTTGTTTTACATCATCTTCATTTGCTGATAAGAATAGCGAAGCATTAAAAGCTGGTATGTATTTATAGGGTGATTTTCCGCTAAGAAATCCAGCCCGACTGATATCCAAACCATAACTCTTAATCGTGTTAAATACTCTCTGGCCTGTATCTGGGTCATTTCTTGAAAGAAGGACTACTTCTACAGGCAAGTCCTCAGGGTACGCTTTATTTATATTCAGAAACCTACGAATAAATGGAAACGCCACGCCTCTAGGCAAATAGTTATTTGTGTTTTTTCTTTGATAGTCACGATATTCTTCTTCACCTTTATCCATAAATACAGCGTGTGATTCACTTAAATCAAAAAGCGCACTAGAAGCAACCGCAATGACTAGCTTCCTATGGATTGGATATACCATTACTCATTCCCTGACTCCCCACTAGAATTAGACGACCCAGACCCGACCAAATCGATTCGTCCAAGTCAACGACAGCCTTCAAGATCAGTCTGATATTCTTAGTGTACCCATTTGGTCGACCCAAATTTTTCCGAATGGACAGTCTCGCTCTCGCCAACCGCCAAAGCTGCTGGACCGGTTGCGCGACGGGCTGCGGGTGCGGCATTACTACTACCGCGCCGAGCGGACGTCCCTCGACCGGGCGCGGCGTTTCATCCTGTTTCACGGCAAGCGTCACCCGGCAGCATGGGCGCGGTCGAGGTCGGGGCACTCCTGACGCCAGATCAAGAAAAAAACCTCACCCGCACTTCGAGTCGCCGCAGTTGAGACAGGTCATGCAGCCGTCCATGAGCACCACAGCCTTGGTATGGCACTTGGCGCAAAGCTGCGCGCCCGCGGGGAAGGCGCCCTTGCCGGTGCTGACTTCGCTGGTGCGAGCTTCGTACTGGGCGCGCTTTTCCTCGATCAGCTTGAGCTGGCGTTCGTCGAGTTCGGTATCGGGCAGCATGCCGATGAAGCGCAGATGGCGTTCGATGACATCGCCGATCTCGGCCACGAGCGAGGGCATGTAGCGGCCGCCCGGCCGCCAGTAGCCGCCGCGCGGATCGAACACGGCTTTCAACTCCTCGGCGAGGAAGGTGATGTCGCCGCCCTTGCGGAACACGGCGGAGATGATGCGCGTGAGCGCGACGATCCACTGGAAATGTTCCATGTTCTTCGAGTTGATGAAGATCTCGAAGGGACGGCGGTGTTCGTGTTCGGTGCCTTCGTTGAGCACGATGTCGTTGATGGTGATGTACATCGCGTTGTCGGCGACGGGCGGCTTGATCTTGTAGGTGGCGCCGACCAACATGTCGGGCCGCTCCAGCCGCTCGTGCATCTGGATGACGTTGTCGCTGCGGGCCGGCTGCGCCGGGGCGGCGGCGGGTGCGGGCGTGGCGGGCTTGTCATCCTCGCGCAGGACCTGATAGCCGGTGATGGGTTGGGTGATTTTGATGGCCATGTGCGGACTCCGGGCGCCACGTTCGGGCGCGCATGTCGATTCAATGATTCGGTGACGCTCGCTCCCGACCTCACGGCCGGGCCGGCGCGGCTCAGAAGCGGCCGTAATAACCTTCCTTCAGGGCGTCGAACAGGTTGGCAGCGCTATGCACTTCGCCGTCGTATTCCACCTCCTCGTTGCCGCGCGCTTCCACCACCGTGCCGTCGGACAGGGTGAAAACGTAAGTTGTGTTGGCCAGATCCTTTTCCTTCACCAGCACGCCCTGGAAGGCGGCGGGGTTGAAGCGGAAGGTGGTGCAGCCCTTCAGGCCCTTTTCGTGAGCGTAGAGGTAGATTTCCTTGAAATCGGCGAACGGGTAGTCGGTCGGGACGTTCGCGGTCTTGGAGATCGAGGAATCGACCCACTTCTGCGCCGCGGCCTGGATGTCGACGTGCTGGCGCGGGGAGATGTCGTCGGCCGTGATGAAGTATTCGGGCAGATGTGCCTCGGCCGCCTCGGCATTGGGGTCCGCCTCGGGATTGACCAGGCTGCGGTAGGCCAGCAGCTCGTAGGAGAACACATCGATCTTCTCCTTGGTCTTGCGCCCCTCGCGGATCACGTTGCGGAAATAGTGGTGCGCGAAACTGGGCTCGATGCCGTTGCTGGCGTTGTTGGCGAGCGAGAGCGAGATGGTGCCGGTGGGCGCGATCGAGCTGTGATGCGTGAAGCGCCCGCCACGCTCGGCCAGGGCATCGATGAGCTCGGGCCGCGCCTCACCGATGCGCTGCATGTAGCGGCTGTAGCGCGCCCACAGCACACGACCCGGCAGGCGGTCGCCGGCCTTGAGGCCGTCTTCGGCCATTTCCGGACGCTTGTGAAGCATCTCGGCGGTGATTTCGAATTCCTCGTCCATGATGGGCGCGGCGCCTTTTTCCTCGGCCAGCGCCAAGGCGACCTCCCAGCCCGCCAGCGCCATCTCGCGCGCCACCTGTTCGGTGAAGGCAATGGATTCGGGCGCGCCGTAGCGCAGGCGCAGCAGCGTGAGCGTCGAGCCCAGTCCCAGAAAACCCATGCCGTGGCGGCGCTTGCGGCGAATCTCATCCTGCTGCTGCGGCAGGGGCAGCCCACTGATCTCGACCACGTTGTCCAGCATGCGGGTGAAGACGCGCACCACTTCGCGGTACTCGTCCCAGTCGAAGCGGGCCTGATCGGTGAAGGGATCGCGCACGAACTTGGTCAGGTTGACCGAGCCCAAGAGGCAGGCGCCGTAGGGCGGCAATGGTTGTTCGCCGCAGGGGTTGGTCGCGCGGATGTGCTCGCAGAACCAGTTGTTGTTGTCCTCGTTGACCCGGTCGATGAGGATGAAGCCGGGCTCGGCGAAGTCGTAGGTGGAGCTCATGATGAGATCCCACAGCCGCTGCGCCTTGATGTGCTTGTAGATGCGGCAAGCCACCAGCCCGGCTGCGTCGGTGATGTAATCGTCGTGCGTGGGCCATTCGCGCCACAGGATGTGCTCGTCGTGATGCACGTCGATGCCATCCACCTCGGCTTCCTTGCGCTTGATGGGAAAGGCGAGCGGCCAGTCGGCGTCGTTCTTCACGGCCTGGATGAATTCGTCGGTGATGAGCAGCGACAGGTTGAACTGGCGCAGGCGGCCGTCCTGGCGCTTGGCGCGGATGAAGTCGACCACGTCCGGATGACCCACGTCGAAGGTGCCCATCTGCGCGCCGCGGCGCCCGCCGGCCGAGGACACGGTGAAGCACATGGCGTCGTAGATGTCCATGAAGGACAGCGGACCCGAGGTGTGGGCACCGGCGCCCGAGACATAGGCCCCGCGCGGTCGCAGGGTCGAGAATTCATAGCCGATGCCGCAGCCGGCCTTGAGCGTAAGCCCCGCTTCGTGGACCTTGTCCAGGATGTCGTCCATCGAATCACGGATCGTGCCGGAGACCGTGCAGTTGATGGTGGAGGTGGCCGGTTTATGTTCGAGCGCGCCGGCGTTGGAGGTGATGCGCCCGGCGGGAATGGCGCCGCGCCGCAGCGCCCACAGAAATCGGGCATACCATTCGTCGCGCATGGCGGGCAGTTCGACATCGGCCAGCGCGCGCGCCACGCGCTGGTAGGTGTGATCGACCGTCACATCCAGCACCTTGCCGGACTTGGTCTTGAGGCGATATTTCTTGTCCCAGATGTCTTCCGAGGCAGGTTGCAGCGGCAGATCGGCGGCGGAATCGAGGCTCAGGTTCATCGGCACGGTGCTCACGAAAGATGCTCCTTGCGGCGGATTTACACAACATCTTGTAGTTGATCCAGGAAAGACTAGGCCCCGACAAGCCTGCTGTCAATCCATTTAATTACAATAGCTTAGATAAAAATAGCTTTGTATTCAATGAATTAGATTAAGGCCTCGCCGTCGGACTCGCTCCTCCGATTTCACGTGTATCGCTCGGACCGTAACCACAACATCTTGTGTCTTCCTCTTTTCTCGCCGGTTCCCTCCCGAGCCCGGCCACATGGGCTATAGTTCTGGGCTTGGGAACGAAACCCGGGGGTCATGGTCCCATCGACATTCGAAATCTGGCCCGCCCATGGCACACGCCAGATTCCCCGGTTGAATCCGAAGGAGATGACGCACATGAAAATGGCTCGCTGGACACGGCGTGGTATTCGGCAGCAATGGATGATTCCGGGCTTCGTTCTCGCAGCCGGACTGCTTTGCACCATCCCCGTCCAGGCGCCCGCCGCCCTGCCCTGGCAGGCCTCCGATGCCCAGGGTGTTCCGTCTCTCGCACCATTGCTCGAAAAAATCAATCCCGCCGTGGTCAATATCGCGACGCGGGGAACCACCGAGGTGCGCAATCCGTTGATGGACCACCCGATGTTCGAGGATCCGTTCTTCCGGCGCTTCTTCGGCATGCCGGACGGGCCTCAGGTCCAGGAAACCCAGAGCCTGGGCTCGGGGGTGATCGTCGATGCGCGCAAGGGCTACATCCTCACCAACGCCCATGTCATCAAGGGCGCCGATGAAATCAAGGTCAATCTGATCGACGAGCGGGAGTTCACCGCCAAAGTCATCGGCGCGGATGAAGAAACCGACGTGGCGCTGATCCAGATCAGCGCCAAGAATCTGACCGAGCTGGCACTGGCGGATTCCGACAAGGCGCGACCGGGCGATTTCGTCGTGGCGATCGGTAATCCCTTTGGGCTACGCCATACCGTCACCTCCGGCATCGTCAGCGCCACCGGCCGTTCGGGCATCGGCGATCCGGACAGCTTCCAGGACTACATTCAGACCGATGCCTCGATCAACCCCGGCAACTCGGGCGGCGCTCTGGTCAATTTTCAGGGTGAACTGATCGGGCTCAACTCCGCGATCCTCTCCCGCAGCGGCGGCAACATCGGCATCGGCTTTGCCATTCCATCGAATATCGCCCGCCAGGTCATGCAACAGCTGATCCAGTACGGGGAAGTCAAACGCGGCCGCCTGGGCGTCGTGGTCCAGAACATTACACCGGATCTGGCGAAAGCCTTTGGCCTGAACAGCAACTCGGGTGTGCTGGTCGCTCAGGTCCAGCCGGGCTCGGCCGCCGATAAGGCCGGCATCAAGGCGGAGGATGTCATCCTCAGCGTCAACGGCCGCAGCGTGCAGAGCTATCGCGACCTGCGCAACACCATCGGCCTGCTGCGCGTGGGCGACAAGCTGACGCTGGAAATCGTGCGCGACGGCAAGCGCCAGGTGGTCAATGCCGCCGTTGGCGAAGCCATCGAACTCGCCGAGTCCGCCGGTGCCGCCAGCACCGCCATCGCGCATCCCAAGCTCGAAGGCGCCCAGTTTGCGCCGGCCGAAGAAGGGGCCGGTGTCGAGGTCAGCGACATCAAGCCGCAATCCCCGGCCGCCCGAACCGGGTTGCGTCCCGGCGATGTCATCACGGCTGTCAATCGCCGACCGATCCGCACCGTGGACGAATTGAAGCGCGCTGTAAACGGTCAGGACACGCTGCTGCTGACTCTCAAGCGAGGGCCCGGCCGCCTGTTCCTGGTCATTAAGTAAGGCGGGTTCATGGGCGTGGGCTACGGATGGCGGGGCCGGGCCTACCCCGAGCAGGCGGCGCGTGGAATCGTGATCTCAGGCCAGGACCATGCGCAAGCCGACCAGAACGCAAAATCCGGCAAAGATGGCGCGTACCCCGCGCTCGGGCAAGCGATGCGCCAGGCGCGCGCCATAAGGGGCGCACCACAGCGTCGCGATGCCCATGCCCGCCACCGCAGGCCAGTAGATGAAGCCGCTACTGCCTGGGGCCAACCCAGCCGCGGTGCGCCCGGCAATCAGGTAGCTGATCGTTCCGGAAATGGCGATGGGCAGCCCGCATGCCGCGGCGCCTCCGATGGCCGACTTCAGATCCAGTCCACGACGGGACAGGTAGGGCATGGTGAGCGAACCGCCGCCGTTCGTCGCTCTGCGCAGC
>OBIY01000548.1_pt1 | contig 14144 bp, 12 predicted proteins | sample 1519841 | NCBI WGS metagenome assembly OBIY01 (sample SAMN03019774, study PRJEB22545) | beach sand metagenome | biome: beach; feature: sea beach; material: beach sand | place: USA: Municipal Pensacola Beach, FL | collected 2010-07-30 | depth 30-40 cm m
CTTTTAACCCTTTATATTCATTATCAATTGCCATGCTGCCTCTCCCTTAATCTACATTTTTATAGTTTGCATTATGGCGACCAGCGCCGGTAATCGCCAGTCCAGGTGATTGCCAGCCCCGAGCAGCGATGACGATGGCTTCCGGCAAAATAAAAAGCCCGGTTAAGAACCGGGCTTTTCAAAGGAACTAACACTGCGTTTATTTCACGGCAGGAATGCCATCCTCAGGAAGAAGCCTCCTTCTCAGCCACGGCCAGGCTGCTTTCATCGACCGGACTCTCGCCGGGGTTTTGCCCCCAGCCTTCCGGCACCATCGCTGCGTACTTCTCTGGGAGCGCACCGGGTACTGCATAGGGCACCACACTGCCGGTATCGTAGTAGGCCTCGACAATCGGGTGCATGCGCCGACGCCAGAGTGGCGGTATCAACGCAATCAGAATCATCGTCAGATAGCCGTGGGGCAGTCGTGGCGCTTCATCCATGACCCGCAGAATCTGGTAGGGGCGGCCAACGTTGGCATGATGGTCGGAGTGACGGTCAATCTGACAGAACAGCATGCTGCTGACCATGGTGCTGTCGTCCCAGGCGTGGTTGGGGCGTACTTTTTCGTAACTGCCATCTTCCAGCTGGCGACGGCCGAGACCGTAATGTTCCAGATAGTCGGCAACGGCCAGCAGCAGGCGTGGAAACGCATACTGAACAAAACAGATTGGAATCGACCAGAGACCAAAAAGACTGACCAGCAACACCACCCAGATAGCCTGCATGGCGATAAAACGCACCATCAGGTTACTGGGGTGCCAGGTCGACTGGCCGTTGCGTTCCATGCGCATCTTTTCGATCTGCCAGGCTGACTGGGTCTTCCTGATGATGCTACGAAGCATGAACGGGTAGATTTTTTCCCCATAACGGGCGGAAGCGGGGTCGTTGGGCGTGGCCACATGGGTGTGGTGCATGAAGTTGTGATAGACATGGAAATCACACATGAAAATCGGCACAAACAGGAAATCGCCAATCAACCGGTCGAGGGGCTGCGGATGGTGGCAGAGTTCATGAGCGACGGTGGCGAGAAAGCCGGTAGCCAGGGTTAGTGAGATCAGGAAGCCGGCAATTTCCCAGCCGGTCAGCGCGGTCTGGGTTAGCACCCAGTGACCAAACAGGGTGACTGCAAATGAAACGGGCACTGTTGCCCAGAGCATAACCCGGTAAAACAGCTGGTTTTCCAGCGCCTGCTCCCGCGCCGGGCCGTGATTGGTTTCGTCGTTACCGACCAGCGGATCGATAAAGGTGAGACCCAAATAGACAAACAGCGTTAACCAGTGATAGATACCGCCGCCAAGCAGATAACCGATTACCGGTAACGCGCCGAAGACCAGGTGGGGCAGGGTGGTAACCCTTGCAACCACGCTCAGTGCGGGTGCCTGGGGTTGCGATGGGGATGCGACTGACATGGTTTTTCTCCTCCGGCAGGCCAGCGGTATGCGGCCTGGCTCTCAAACAGGTAACTAAAGCAGATTTTAACCGCAATCAATCGGGCAGGTGAACAGTCGTTAAGTTGACGTTGCTCAACTTGGCAGGCATTGGCATTGACTGGGAGTCCTTTCCCCAAAGTTCTATCGAGCGCTGGAATCGACCCGGAGGTAGGGCGACGATGCGGTTTGCAAGCGGCGTTATACTCAGCGTTCATCCCGGCTATCAGCGTCTGTAACAGAAATCGAGTTGTTGTCTGTTTGAGTAACCCCATTATTCCGTTGACGTCCACATTCGTGATACGGCTTTATGCCATTCTGCGCAGGCAGCGCGTGGCTGTTTTTCATTGGCTGCTGGTGATTACCCCGCTGCTGATTGCTGGCTGTCATCCAGCCGTGGAAGAAGATCAGGCGTTGCGAATCGGGCTGGCGCAGATGCCTAATAGTCTCGACCCGCGCTTTGCTACCGATGCCGCATCGAGCCGAGTGGGTCGCCTGCTTTTTCAGCGGTTGGTTGATTTTGATGATCAGCTCAGGCCGGTGCCGGCTCTGGCCAGCTGGCAGCAGTTGGGTGAGCGCCATTACCGCTTTGTGCTACGTCGGCATATTTTCCCATTCCACGATGGCTCTGCGTTTACCGCAGAGGATGTGGTGGCCACCTACCGGTCGGTGTTGCGGGAAGGTTCTCGCTCGCCTCACCGCGCTTCGTTGGGGGTGATTGAGAGGGTTGAGTCGACCACCGACGGGGTCATCGACTTTCTGCTTAAACAGTCTGACCCACTGTTTCCCGGCCGGCTGACCCTTGGCATTCTGCCCCGGGGTCTCGCTCAGCAATCCAAACTGGTTAATGACCAGTTGGTCGGGAATGGCCCGTTTGCGGTGGCAGATGCCTCCAGGCCCGAACGGCTGCTGCTGGAAAGGCGTAGTGATCGGCAGCGGGTAGAGCTGGTGCGGGTAACGGATGCCACCGTCAGGGCGCTGAAACTGGTGAGGGGAGAGATCGACCTGATCCAGAATGACCTGCCTGCGGAGTTGATTCAGTGGCTGGATGAGCAGCCTGGAATTGGCGTCACCCGCAGCCCTGGAACTAACTACTCTTACCTCGGTTTTAATCTTCAGGACCCGGTGACCGGTGACCCGCGGGTCCGCAAGGCGATTGCGCTGGCAATCGACCGGCAGGCCATTATCGATGCCATGTTTGCCGGCGCCGCGCAGCCTGCAGAGTCGTTGCTGCCGCCGGCGCACTGGGCCGGCGGCGAGGGAATTGCCGCGAGTGCACATAACCCGGCGCAGGCACGACTGCTGGTCAGTCAGTTTGTTGCAGATGGTGGAGTGGCCAAACTCACTTACAAAACCTCTACCGATGCGCTACGGGTGAGAATTGCTTCAGTGATTGCCCAGCAGCTGCAGACAGTGGGCTTTGAGGTTGATATCGAAAGCCACGAATGGGGCACTTTTTACGGTGACATCAAAGCCGGCCGTTTTCAGTTGTATTCGCTGGCCTGGGTTGGGATCAAAATGCCGGATATTTTTCGCTACATTTTTCATTCTGGTTCAGTGCCGCCAGCTGGCGCCAATCGGGGGCGGCTGCAGAACAGCCGGGTCGACGCTCTGATTGAGCAGGCGGAAGTACTGCCACTGAGGGAGCAGGGTGAAGCCTATCGGCAGATACAGCACGAACTGGCCGGATTGCGGCCCTATGTGTCGCTCTGGTATGAAGGTCACACCGTTGCCGCCAGGCAGGGCGTATCGGGCTATTCCATCAGTGTCGATGGGAATTACGACGGGCTGATCAACGTGGTAAAACGGACTCATGTGGGACTCTAGCGTCAACCGGCATCCTCCACAGGGTAGAACAAGTCTGCGTGTCAGTCTCGCGCAACAGCGGCTGTGGATGTTCGATGCCGAACAGCAGGTTTGTTTTGAGGCGCCGGTGTCCACTGCTGTCGCTGGCGCTGGAGAGCTGCAGGACAGTGGTCAGACGCCGCGCGGATGGCATCAGATTCGCGCCCTGATCGGCAGCCATGTGCCGGTTAATGGGGTGCTGGTGGGGCGCCGGTTTACCGGGGAGATCTACACCGATGAACTGGGCCGCCAACAACCGCAACGGGACTGGATTCTGACCCGAATTCTCTGGCTCAGCGGGCTGGAACCCGGTCTTAACCGACTCGGTGATCGCGACACCATGCGTCGCTATATTTATATTCACGGCACGCCGCAGAGTGAACCCCTGGGGGTGCCGCGTTCACATGGTTGTATCCGCATGCATAATCAGGAGCTAATCGCCCTGTTTGAGCGGGTAACCCCGTACATGCCGCTGTTGGTCAGCGAAGAGTAGACCGGAGCGCCTGGTAATGATGCGTTATCTCGTTGGTCAGCTGTTTAGCGCTGCCGTGGTCATTCTGGGGGTTTCCGTCGCGGTGTTTGCGATTACCCATGTCATCCCCGGAGACCCTGTTGAGGTGATGCTCGGGGAGCGCGCTTCCACGGCTGATCGGGCCGAACTGGCCCGTGCCTACGGACTCGACAAACCGCTAAGCGGCCAGTTTGCCGACTATTACAGTGGCCTGGTCAGGCTGGAACTGGGTGAATCCATCTACCAACAGCGCCCTGTGGTCGAACTGATTGGGGAGCGGTTGCCGGCGACTCTGGAACTGGCGCTGGCGGCGATGCTGGTCTCTCTGGCTATCGCCTTTGCGGTTGGTCTGCTGAGTGCCCTGCGGCCCTATGGCTGGCTGGATCACAGCGCGCGGATTGTCAGTCTGCTCGGTGTTTCGATTCCCAATTTCTGGCTCGGGCCGATGTTGATCCTGGTCGGCTCCCTCTATCTTGGCTGGTTTCCAGTCAGTGGCCGGTCAGGTTTCGGCTCGCTGGTTTTACCGGCGCTGACCCTCGGAACGGCGTTAGCCGCGATCATTTCACGAATGCTGCGTAATGCGCTGCTGGAGGTTTCAGGGGCTGACTTTGTGCGTACCGCCCGGGCAAAAGGACTTAGTGAGTGGCAGATTCTCTGCCGCCACAATCTGCGTAATGCACTGCTACCGGTTGTCACCCTGGTTGGATTGCAGATAGGCGCCATACTCGGTGGGTCGGTGATAGTCGAAACAGTATTCAGCTGGCCTGGAGTCGGTTCGTTGACGGTTGAGTCGATTCAACGCAGGGACTATCCGTTGGTACAGGGCTGTGTGTTGCTGATCGCGACCCTCTATGTGGCGGTTAACCTGCTCACCGATCTGCTCTATACGGTGATTGATCCGCGTATCCGCCTGGTGGGCGATAAATGAACAGATTGCCGCTGTTGTCGTTGAGCTGGCTCAGTATGGTAGCGGTGGGCGCGTTACTGGTGCCGTTTCTGGCGCTGACACCGGAGCAGGTCAACCTGTCGGCGATTCTTACACCTCCTGATTCAACCCTGTTGCTCGGCGGCGATGAACTCGGCAGGGATATCACCAGTCGCCTGCTGGTGGGGGCTCGCCTGTCGCTGGCGGTCGCGGTTGCGGTGGTGGCGCTGTCGGCGCTGGTGGGAATTTCAGTGGGGCTGATTGCCGGTCTTAGCGGTGGTCGGGTTGATCAGTTCATTATGCGGCTGATCGATATTGTTCTGGCATTCCCGGGATTACTGCTGGCAATCGCCCTGGCAGGAATGCTGGGTCCCGGACTGGATAATCTGCTCCTTGCACTGGTCGCCGTGGGTTGGGTTGGTTTTGCCCGTTTAACCCGGGCACAGGTGCTGACTCTGCGTGAGTCCGACCATGTGGTTGCCGCCCGTGCACTCGGTAGTCATTCTGTTTTTATCGCCAGATATCACCTGTTGCCATTGGCCGCTGCGCCACTCATTATTGAGGGGACTTTCGGTATTGCCGGCGCTATTCTCGCTGAAGCCGGGCTCTCGTTTCTGGGGCTCGGTATCCAGCCGCCAGCGCCGTCGTGGGGCAGTATGATCCGCGACGGGGCTCGTTATCTGCTGGTGGCTCCCCATTATGTGATGGCGCCGGGGATTACCCTGCTGCTGGTGGTCCTGTCCATAAACCTGCTTGGCGATTACCTGCGTGACCGTTTTGATGTTCGTTCCGATCGTTAGTGGTGCTCTTGCATCGAATTGCCGGGCCCCTACCCGCCAACGGATGACAAACCAACAGGCTTTATCTTCATGAGTACTCTTCCAACCAAGCTGGTGATCGACCTGCAGGGTCCGCTGCTTTCGGACCGCGAGCGGCAGTGCCTGAAACACCCGGCCGTCAGCGGTGTTATTCTCTTTACAAAAAACTTTAATAATAAAACACAAATAGCTGAATTAATTGAACAAATAAGGTTAATAAAGAGCTCGGATATTGAAATTTCTGTTGATCAGGAAGGGGGGCGTGTTCAACGTTTTCGCAACGGCTTTAGCGAACTGCCGCCTCTGGCGGACTACGGCGAACGCTGGCAAACGGAGCCGGCAACGGCGCTTCAGGAGGCTTATCAACATGGCCTCACGGTCGGTTCCGAGTGTGCTGCGGTTGGTGTGGATGTCGTCTTTTCGCCGGTCGTGGATCTCGATTACGGCATCAGTGAAGTGATCGGCAACCGGGCATTTCATCGCCGTCCAGAGGTGGTCGCGGATTTAGCTGCTGCGATGATGCGCGGCCTGCATGACGGTGGGGTCACCGCAGTGGCCAAGCACTTTCCTGGTCATGGCGGGGTAGAGGCGGACAGTCATCTGCAATTTGCCATTGATCAGCGCGAGCGTGAGCAGATCGAGGAGGATCTCTACCCTTACCAGAAGCTGATTGCGGCGGGACTCCGGGCGGTGATGATGGCGCATGTCTGTTTTCCGCGTATAGACAGCCAACCGGCGGGTTATTCTGCGTACTGGGTGGAACAGCTGCGCCGGAATCTGGGTTTTACCGGCACTATATATAGTGACGATCTGAGCATGGCAGGTGCGAAAACGGAGGGGTCGCTGCTGGATCGGGTAATGGCCGCTGACCGGGCCGGCTGCGACAGGCTGTTGCTGTGCAATTGTGCAGATGAGGTGGTTGAACTTCTTGGTTTACAGGCGTGACTGGCCGTCGCCGTCCGGGGGAACACCTTCCAGGTAGCAAAAAGCCGGCACAGGCCGGCTTCTTACTGGGTTAATCGAGCGTTAGCTCACGTCGGGTCAGGCAACCTGGCTCAGATTGTCCGCCTGCATAAACTGGTGGGTCAGTTGCAGGCACCTGGGTAGCTGTTCAAGCTGCACGGTGTGGGAGGCCTGGTCGATTAGCTCAAGCTGCATGTGTGGAATGCGTTGCTGGAACGCCTGAGCATACTCCACCGGTATCAGCCCATCCTGTTTTCCCCAGATGACCAGCGTTGGTGCCTTAATACGCCGTAGTCGGTTCTTCAGCCCCTTGTCGGGCAGCGGCCAGAGAAATTTGGCAGCGGCCTGCAGGGTGGAAATCTGGTTGATCACCACCGCGACTTTTTCATCCATATCCTCCGGCAGGGTGAACAGTGCTCTGGCCACCTCGGATTCTGGATCGAGAACCACGCGCTGGGCCAGCTCTTCGGGGACCATGGCAAAAATGTCCCCCATCGGGTTGTCCAGATCAAACAGTCCCGCTGGCGCAATCGGCAGCAGCCGTTTGATTCTGCTCGGGTCGGTGGCTGCCATTTCACAGCCAATCATGCCCCCCATGGAGTGGCCAATGACGTTAATCGAGTCGATTTCGAGGGCATCGAGAAGATCGAAATAGGTCAGCACCAGTCCCCAGATATCGGTAATCGATTCAAGGCCGGTGGAGTTGCCAACACCCGGCAGGTAGGGGGCGTAAACCTTGTACTGCTTTGCCAGCTCACCGAGGTAGGGGTCCCAGAAGAGCCCACCGGCACCATGCAGGAACAGCAGCGGCTCACCCTCTCCGGCGGTCAGTACCGCCATCGAGACCTCGTCGTTGACGTCAATCTGTATCTCTGTCGGTTGCATCATCTCAGGCACCTCCGGCAGCCGCGGAACCGGCGGTTTCAGGGGTTGAATACTGCTCTTCGAAGCCGCTGGGCCAGTAGTGGCTGTGATCCCATTCCGGCCACAGGTCACGTAGTTTTGGCATTACCTCCTCGGCAAACATCTGCAGGTTCTTACGCAGCAGGCCGACCGGCATCGAACCGACCTGGTTGATCAGAATGATATTGCCGACGTGTAGCTCAACGGCTGCTTCGCGAAGCTTCTCGGCGACAGTGTCAGGTGAACCGGCAATGATATAGCCGCGTTCGACAAAGTCTTTCCAGCCCAGCCCTTCCTGGGCCAGCGCGGAGCCGAATTTGGCGCTGCCATCAAGCTGCGAGCGTAGACCCGCTTTAAGGCTGGCGACCGTTCGGTAACCCGGCGCTTCGATAAATTTCGGGTCGATATGCATGCACTTGGCAAAGAAATACATGGCGTGTTCTGCGTACTCTTTTTCGGCAATCTCATCGGTTTCAGCAACGCAGACCAGTTGGCAGTAACCAGCACGATAGGGGTTGTTATCCTTGCCGAGGGCTTCCGCCCGTTGCCAGAAGGGGGTCATGACCTTCTTCGCGTACTGGTGGCCGAAGAAACTGAGATAGGAAAACGAATAGTCATTTTCGAGGGCAAAGTCGTAGGTTTCGACACTGCCGCCGCCGGGGATCCAGACTGGTGGATGTGGGGTCTGTGCGGTACGCGGCCAGGTGTTGACGTAGCGCAGCTGGTTGTACTTGCCGTTCCAGGTAAACATCTCTTCCGACTTCCACGCCTTGATTACCAGATCGTGAGCTTCGTAATAGCGCTCGCGGAGTTCGGAAGGGTTGATGCCATAAACGTAATTGGAATCCATCGAGGTGCCGACTGGAAACCCGGCGATGAATTTGCCACCGCTGAGCACGTCGAGCATGGCGAATTCTTCGGCAACACGGATTGGCGGGTTATAGAGCGCGAGGCTGTTGCCGAGCACCATCAGCGAGGTGGTGTCGGAATGCCTGATCTTTCTCGACAGGATCGATGCAAGCAGGTTAGGTGACGGCATCAAGCCGTAGGCATTACTGTGGTGTTCGTTGACGCCGACACCGTCATAACCCAGGTCGATGCTGTATTCCAGCGCGTCAAGGTAGTCGTGGTAGGTCTGGTGACCGATACGCGGGTCATAGAGGGTTCTTGGCGGCGAGACCCAGACGCTTGGATAGGTCTGCTCGAAATCGGCCGGTAGATCCCGGTATGGCATTAGATTGAATGAAACGAATCTCATTCGTTGCTCCTCCCTGTGTTGTTGATGGCCCTGATCAAACCAGGTGGTGCGTTCGAGTGGTCGGCCACTATCCCCACCGGGAACTTATACCAGCCTCAGCTAAATGCGCAATTGGTACTGTGTAGAAAAGCTTAACTACTGGCTGGTTGCCGCAGATAGTAAAACGGCCGGTTGAACCGGCCGTTTTGGTTGGGTTTTGATCAAACTCAGAGGCTTTGCCTAAAGTTGCCCTGCCTTGAGTTTTTCGTTCAGTTCCGCCCAGCCGGTACCTGCTTTGCGCGCACCTTCCAGGTAGGGTTCCGGCGCTTCAATGTAGGGTGGTCGGCAGGGGCCTGCGTTCATCCACCCGGAGGCGTTGATACGCGCCTTGTCGAGCTGAATGTTGTAGCGGGAGAATTCCGGAAAGCCGCCCGGCGGCATCAGGTTGCCGATCACCGGTCCAATCGCTGCCCAGACCTTTTCTGCCTGACTCCAGTCACCACTGGCGACCGCTGCTTTGACGGTGTCGCGAATGTGCATGGTCAACTCTGGTCCACCATTGGCGCAGGGCGACCAGAACGCGGTGTGAAATTCGGGGTCGAGACGTGCGGCGTCGTAATGATCAAACTCAATGGGCAGGAAGCGGATCTGCTTGCGTGACACCTGGGTATGCAAATGCAGCTGAGCAATGTTGATGTACTTGGTGGTGATCACCTGCGGGATATTGGCAACACCAGCCCAGAACGGGGTGGGGAACTTGAACTTAAAGGCTTCAGGGTTGGCGTAGATGCAGATATTCATCTCCGGCACTGCTTCGGCGACATCGTGATAAAACTTGACCGCAGCCGGGACATCAATTTCCTGCCACATCGGTACACCGAGCATGGTGCCGTCAGCGCCAATGTCGCGGGCAAATTTAAGCTGGGTAATGGTATCGCGGGTGTTCAGGGTGGTGACGCCAACGAAGATTGGAATACGACCTGCAGCGGTTTCAACCATCACCTCCATCATCTTGCTTTTTTCTGCCCAGGTTAAGGTGGCGCCTTCGCCAAAAGTGCCCTGCGCCATGATGGAATCGGCCCCTGCCTCGATTAGTCCATTGACCGCTTTGGCCACTTCATCGTAATCGACCGAATCTTCGCAACGCCAGTCTGATGCTTCCGGTTTCGCAGGAGTGGGAATGATGCACCATGCTCCGTTAACATCATCGACAGTAAGCAGGTCCTTTTGTACAGCCATGTGGTTCTCCCAGTTTCTTGGTGTGAATAACTTGAGTTGCCGGTGCGGTGAACGGTTGAAGCGCGAGCGCACCACGGTGGGGGAGCAATCATACCTTTCACGTCAGGTTTTTAAAGGCTTTCGAGAATTTGGGCAGGCAAATTTCTGGCTTGCATTTGCGGCAGATTTTTGTCTCTTTTTCAATAGAGTTTGGAAAAGGGATTGCGTTTAGGGTGAAATTCCGTCGTGATTAGCCCTTAGTGCATAGTGCTGGGTCAGCAGTACGCTGAACTGAATTGCCAAAGGTTGCGCGGGTTAATCAGTTGCCGCAGGTTTCACTGTACTGGGATATTCCCAACTGGGATATTCCCGCCTGAGGTTGCATGTTCTTTGTCATCGATTGAGGTAACGAGATGTTTAAGCAGGTTGGTTCCAAAGTGTGGGCGTTTGACGCCGAATGGGTCCCGGACCCTATGGTTGGCCGACGTTTATACAACCTCGACAACGAACCGGACGATCGTACGGTGATGGAGCAGATGTGGAGCGCTGGCGGCGCAACCGATGAAGACCCCACCCCCTACCTGAAAACGGTACTCTGCAGGGTGGTTTCAATTTCAGCGGTGGTCCGTAGCCAGCGGGGCGCAGAAGTCACGCTTAATCTGCTGTCTCTGCCACGCGATGTCCACGATCCTGAACAAGCCGCAGAAGCATCGATTATCGGCACCTTTCTCAACGCTGTGGGGGATCACAAGCCGCAGCTGGTTGGCTACAACTCGCAGTCGGCAGACCTGAAAATTCTGCTACAGCGGGGTTTGGCCAGTGGCGTGCAGGCAGCGGAATTCTGTCGTCGACCCGACAAGCCCTGGGAGGGAATCGACTATTTTGCTCGCGGTACCGATGCTCATGTTGACATCAAGGAGATTGTCGGTGGCTGGGGCAAGGCGACGCCGTCACTGAATGAACTGGCGGTGGCGTGCGCTGTACCCGGAAAACTGGATACGGCAGGTGACCAGGTGGCAGAACTGTGGCTGGACGGCGAGCTGGACAGGATCGTTGCCTATAACGAAACCGATGCCCTGACCACCTATGCTGTCTGGTTACGGCTGGCGTTCTTTGCCGGCCACTTTTCGGTGGCGGAGTATGCGACAGAACAGCAGCGGATCACCGACCTGATCGACCATCTGGTCGCCTCTCGACCGGTTAGTCAGATGACCAGTCATCTGACCGCCTGGCAGCAGGAGTGGCAGCGTTTGCGCTCGATTTGCTGAAACTGAGGGCGGGTTGATCGTTACAGATGGGTGTGCGCTGATCAGTGAATCACGCCGACGGTTGATGGGTGGCACGATTCAAGTATCGGCGCACGCTTGCCGTGTGGCTGGTTTTATTTGTCTGCTGGTTGGTGTCTAATTTGACTTCCTGCGGAGAGGGGCGCCGGATTCATCAGTTTCGTGACTGACCAGGCAAATATAGTGTCAAGTTACGGTGATGGAATTCGCATCTATCAGGGTTTGGCAACCCGGACACCCGATTGGTCCTGGATTGTAAATTGTCCTCGATTATAAAAAATTCGGGAGCTGGGTTACCCCTGTATCCGCGAGATAACCTAAGGAGGGTGATAATGAATATTCCACTGGAACGTGGGCCCCAGGGATTCATACGAGATGACCACGAGAACAGTGAGTTTCTCGTCCAGAGGCGGGCGTTCACCAGCGAAGAGGTGCTCAGCGAAGAGCGCGAGCGGATTTTTTCCAAATGCTGGCTTTACGCCGCCCACGCTTCCGAAATTCCCAATCCCAATGATTTCGTGTCGCGCAAGGTGGGTGGACGAGAGCTGGTAGTAACCCGCGATTCAGACGGGCAGATCCGCGCCCTGTTTAACACCTGTACCCACCGGGGAGCACTGGTGTGCCGGGAACCTGCCGGTAATACCAAAGCGTTTGTCTGTCCCTACCATGGCTGGACCTACAACACCGCTGGAACCATGGTTGCGCAGCCCGCCGATAGTGGTTTCCCGCCCGGTTTTTTTGACAACGGCAAAAAAGATCTGACCCACGTCGCTCATGTCGACGTCTACCGCGATTTCATTTTCGTCAACTTTGACCATAGTGCAGGGTCACTGGTCGATTATCTGGCCGGGGCGGCAGAGATGATCGATCTGGTCGCCGATCAGTCAGCAATCGGCATGGAAGTGACCGAAGGGCGGCAGGAATACAGCATGAACGCCAACTGGAAGTTACTGTTGGAAAACAGTGCGGATGGCTACCATGCCATCACTGCGCATGCCTCGTACTTTGATTACCTGCAGGCCACCAACGGTACTTTTCGGACTGACTTCAATCCCAGCGATGTCGGTGGTCGTTGCTATGACCTGGGTAACGGTCATGCGGTGATCGAATACGGTGCGCCCTGGGGTCGACCGGTAGCGCAGTGGGTTCCGCAGTGGGGGGATGAGGGCAAGGTGGCTGTTGAGAACCTCAAGGCAGGCCTGGTCGAACGCCACGGTGAGGAACGGGCCAGCCGCATTGCAGAAAAAAACCGTAACATCCTCATTTTCCCCAATCTGGTCATCAACGACATCATGGCGTTGACGGTCAGAACCTTTCAGCCGATTTCCACCGGTTACCTTGAAGTCAATGCTGTTTCGCTGGCGCCCAGGGAAGAGCATGCGGACGTCAGAAAGTATCGCCAGTATAACTTTCTGGAGTTCCTTGGCCCCGCTGGGTTTGCAACCCCTGATGATGTGGAGATGCTGGAGATCTGTCAGATGGGTTATCAGAACATGCCGGAAGTGGTCTGGAATGACATCTCAAAAGGCATGAACCGGGCGGAAAATAACGGCGATGATGAGTTGCAGATGCGCAGCTTCTGGCGACGCTGGAACGAATTGATGAGTGCGTGACTCTGTGTAAAACGGCGGAAAGCGAGGATTTCAGAACGCGCCATTAAGCGCGCACAACACAGCTAGGAAAGGGAGGCAGGATGGCCAAGGTGACACGAACCGAGGTGGAGGATTTCCTCTATCTGGAGGCCGAATTACTCGACAGTTGGCAGACGCGGGAGTGGTCTGAGCTGTTTACCGAGGATGGGGAATATCTGGTTCCGCCCATCGAAAACCCTGACGCGGACAAGGAACGGGCGCTGTTTATCATCAATGATGATCATCACCGTCTGGTTCAACGCGCGTTGCGGCTGACCCGTAAAACCGCTCATGTTGAGTGGCCGCGTTCGCAAATACGTCACATGATCAGTAATGTGCGGATTGTGAGTCAAAGTGATGCAGGGATTGAGGTCGCCTATAACCAGGTGGTGTACCGGTCCAAGCGCGGCATGGATGTCTACGTCTGCCACGTTCGGCAGGTGCTGGTGCCTGAGGCAGGGAGTTTCAGAATCCGTAGCAAACGGGTGATTCTGGATATTCATGCGCTGCGACCGCAGGGTCAAATCAGCATCATTCTGTAGACAGCAGGCAGCAACTGCAGGTCTCTACCGTCGTCATCAGCCCTGCCGGGTAAGTGGCCAGCGGTTTACAAACTTCTGCTGTTACGGCGGTTCGAGAGCGTCGCCGGGCAGCACCATCAGGAGGAAATGTGGATGATCAGGTATCTCAAACTCGGCTATGTCGCCCTCGGTGTCACCGATCTCGAAAAGTCAGTGCCCTTTTATCGCGACGTGGTTGGCCTGCAACTCAATGAACAGAGCGATGATGGCACCGCCTATTTTTCCTGCAGTGATGATCACCACAACATCATTCTTTATCAGTCTGATGTGCCGGGGCTGAAACGCGTCGCGTGGGAACTTGAGGATGAAAGCCAGTTTGAGGTGGCAATTCAGCATCTGCAGGGCGCGGGCCTGAAACTGATTGATGTATCACCGGAAGAGTGTCGCGCCACTTATCAGCAGCGTACGATCCGGTTTCAGGAGCCGACCACCGGCCTCTGTCTCGAGCTCTTCTGTCACCAGTTGAAGCGGGGCGCCACCTACAAGCCGACGGTTGCCAAGATTGCGCGTCTCGGACATGTGGTGGTGTCGTTTGAAGAGTGGGCCACCGCGTTGCAGTTCTTTAAAGAGACGATGAACTTTCGCGTCTCCGACGGGTTGGATGGGTTTATCGCCTTTATGCGCTGTTTCCCCAACCCCTATCACCACACTTTTGGTTGCGGCAACGCCTTGCCCCGCGGCGGTAGCAACGGACTTAACCACGTCAACTTCATGGTCACCGATATGGATGATATCGGTGTAGAAAAAGATACTGCCT
>OBIY01000549.1_pt1 | contig 14141 bp, 10 predicted proteins | sample 1519841 | NCBI WGS metagenome assembly OBIY01 (sample SAMN03019774, study PRJEB22545) | beach sand metagenome | biome: beach; feature: sea beach; material: beach sand | place: USA: Municipal Pensacola Beach, FL | collected 2010-07-30 | depth 30-40 cm m
TGACCAGGCCTGCCCTCATCGTAAGTAATGAAACTCCCGCCCGTGGGGGTCGCGTAACATGCAAACACCTTTCCAAAGTCGGGAGGATGCCGGGTTTCCCCGGCATCCCTCAGAACGCCTGCCAGATCTCATCTAACTATGAGGTCTGGCAGGTTCTCGGCACGGGGTTCATCGCCATTGAGGGCCTTAGAACACAGGTGCTCGGAGCTTGTTGTCAGTTAATAAAGTCTAGCACGGTAAAGGGAAATTAGGGGCAGTGAAACAAAAATCAGTTTCCTTCGGGATAACTCAACTCTCGCGTTCGCTCAGGGCTTTGTGCAGCACAATGCGATTGTTGCCTTCTCTTTTAGCTTGCACCATCGCTTGAACGGCCTGCTCGACCAATTCATCGGTCCCGACATTATTGCCGCCATAAAATACCGTTACGCCCAGGTCCAGGGTAAGGGGTTGGCTAATGTTTTCCTCGGTGACTCCAATAGCTTGGGGCAGTGACGCGACAAATGAATCTCTCAAACGCTCCGCCACGCATAGGGCCCCCGTGACATCGGTTTCAGGACACAATGCTAAAAACTCGGTAGTGGATTGTCGATAGCTGCTGTCGTTGCCGCGTAAAGTACCGTGGGTGATAGAAGCGAGTGATTGCAGAATTTTGTCGCTGGCCAGGGCGCCAAGTTGCTCCTTGGCTATTATTAAGCCGCTCACGCTGAAACAAATAAGGGCGAATGGGTGCATGTAACGCGCCGAGCGGCTTATTTCCTTATCCAGACTTTCGAAGAGCTGCCTGAAGTTATACATCCCGGTCAGAAAATCGGTCCGGGACATTTCGCGAACTTTTTGTTCGAGCGCTTCCGTTTCCGTGACGTCACGGAAGTGACAGATGATACTTTCCTCGCTGTCTTCCTGGTCACTCAGTTGGGTTGCGGTTATCAGCATCGGATGCACTTGACCGGACTGATCGATCAACTGAGCACGATACCCGTCCATAATTTGCCCGAAGTTGGCGCTGGTTCCCTGCTTCAGAAGCATAGCCACGGCCTCGGCTTCGGCCTCGCTTTCGTACAGTTCCTGTACTGAATACGCGCGTTGACCGTCTTCCTTGCTAAAACCGAATAAGCTCTCCGCAGCCGGGTTAAAATCGATAATGGCACCCTCACCATCGATAATGACCATTGGGTCCGGGCACGCTGCGAACAGTCGAAAATTAATTGAGTTCAAGGGAGTACTAATCCCAAATAGCTGGGTTAGCCATAAAAATTTGCCCGGTCTGTAAAGGGAATATTCAAGGTGGCAATATAAATGTTGCGTATTATTTTGGCAATTGCCTGCAACAGCTGATCAGGCCGGGGCCAGCACAGGTGTTGATTGCTTAGTGGTTGCTGGGCAGTAAATCCGCCATCGAGGGCCAGTTCTGCCCCGGTTACGTATTTGGATTGGTCACTGGCCAGATACAGGACGCCCTGAGCGATGTCCCTGGGTTCACCCAAGTAGCCCACTGGCGCCATACTCTCGAACAGGGGACGTATCTGATCCTGCCGGCCCAGATCATCCATTCCCTGTTCCAGCATCGGTGTCAGAATTGGGCCAGGATGAATTGAATTGATCCGGATGTTGTTGTTTCGCTGGGCACCCTCCAGGGCCATGGCCCTGGTGATCAAGCGCACCGCGCGCTTGCTGGAGCTGTAGGCCCCGGCGGCGGCGAAGCCGACAATGCCCGCGCCGGAAGCAATATTGACGATGGCGCCGCCCCCGGGTTTTTCCATTTCCGGGATCACTGCCTTCATGCCGAAGAATACGCCATCGACGTTAACCGCATTTTGCTTGCGGAATTCCTCCGTGGATGTCTCCATCAGCGGCTTGGCGATAAACATCGCGGCATTATTATCGAGGATATCAATACGGCCATAGGTGTCGGTGGCCAGTTTTTACCACCGCCGCCCAGTCCGCCTCGCTGGAAACATCGTGGCGCGCCCCATGCCAACACTGCCACCACCGGTCACAATAGCTACTTTGCCGTCTACACGCCCCATAATTCTCCTCTTATCAAATCGAATGTTTTTTTGAAATTATTTTGAATTTTTAAGATTAATTATTTGTCCCCGGCGATCTCATAGACCAGTCGCTTGTGCTCATGGCTAAACGGATGCCAGAAGCCATAGGCCCGCTGCGTAAACAGCAGGGCTGAAAGATTGGCTTTTGGCGAAATCCACGAATGGGTGCCGGCCATGCCACCCCAGTGATATTCGCCGATGGCGCTGTCCGGTTCGCCTTCGGCGGGTGAGTTCTTAATGGCAAAACCCAGGCCGAACACGGTATTGGGCATGTCCCAGGTGGGCAGTTTTACCTTGACGCCTTCCCGACATTGATTGGTATGCATCAGTGCCACGGATTCCTCGGACAAAATACGTTTGCCCTGCCACTCGCCGCCGTTGATGATCATCTGAATAAAAGTGGTGTAATCCTGCATGGTGGACACCAGGCCGCCACCACCGGACAAGAAATTTTTCGGCTCCAGAATGCTGCCGATCATGATATCGGGGCAGGGCTTCAAGCCTGGAGTCATTGGGTTTCGCATATCCACCGGCGCATAGTTAGTGGTGATCCGGTGGTGGTTTTTTTCCGGCACGTAAAAGTCCGTATCCACCATGCCCAATGGGTCAAAAATGCGTTCCTTGAGAAATTCGATAAAACGCTTGCCCGACCAGATTTCCACCAGCCGCGCCAGAATGTCGATACTGATGCTGTAATTCCAGCGTTCACCTGGCTCAAACAGCAACGGCAGCTTGGCTAGCTTGCCGATCATCTCTTCCAGGGTGGATTCCATGCCCATCATGCGCTGATCCGTATAGGCGACATCCACCGGGTTGTTGGGAAACAGCCCATAGGCGAAGCCGGCGGTGTGGGTGAACAGGTTGCTGATGGTGGGTATATTTTCCAGGGTCTCGGTGTCGTCCAGTGCTTTCGCGCCCTTGCGCAGCTTCTTCAGATCGGCGAACTCGGGTATGTACTTGGTCACCAGGTCATCCAGCTGAAAAGCGCCTTCTTCGTAAAGAATCATGGCAGCCGCTGAAGTGACGATCTTGGTGTTTGAATACATGCGAAAAATCGCATCATCGATTATCGGCCGTTTGGCCTCGATATCCATATAGCCCCAGGTTTTGAAATCGACCACATCGGTCCCCTTCAAAATAACCGCCGACAGGCAGCTGACCAGGTTGGCGTCGACATACTTTTGCATGGCCTCGTCGATGGGGCCAAAATCGTAGTTCGAAGGCTTTACTGTGAGTGTGTTGATGGTGATTCTCCCGAAGTGTGTATTAAGGAGCCGCGCTTGCTCGGCGAATATTTCTTTGGTTGGCATTATTGTTCATACGTTTAGCGCTGTCACCATGGTGCGCACGTCGCACGCATACTGTGGTTATATCGGCATACCACTAAATCCTGCGTGAAGGAGAGAACCTTGAGTGGCTGGGGTGGCATGGTTTGAACGAACCCCTTGGGCAAAAAAAAGCGGAGCCTTGGTGGCTCCGCTTTATGGGTTGGGGTCAGGCCCCGGTAGGAGGGTTAATCCTCAAGCAGCGGTGTACTAAAAAACAGCGTTTCACCCACCGCATCGTCCAGGCCGTCATTGTCGGTAACCACGTAAGCCTCGTTGCCGATTACCGCGAGTCCTTCCACTTTATCCGGCGTCCAGCCTTTGGTGGCGTTAAGCTCATCAAGCAGGTCGTTTGCCAGCGTCTTGCTGACCACGTCGAAAATCTCGCCTTCGGTTTTCGGTACAACCGAGGAGGGGTCAAAGGTGTAGATGCGCTTGATAGCTGCCGCCGGTCCCTGCTGGTTATCCCGCTCGATAACAGCGAGGTCGCCATTTTCCAGGGCGGTGATTTCCGACAGGCCGACCCAGCCGGTGCTGGCGGTTTCGATGGGATAGTAGAAAAACGTCCAGCCTTCGCTAGCGATATCAAAGACACCGATGCGAACGTGGTTGTCTGGATCGCCGTCCCACTCGCGCTGGAAGGCGACATAAACCGTGGCGCCATCGCTGGATGCGGTTACGCCTTCAAACCCATGTTTTTTGGCTTTGGCCTGTACGGCTTCGGGTAACAGGTATTCCGCCAGTACATTGCCGCTGGCATCAACGTGGACCAGGATGTTCTTCAGTTCGTCGGCGGGCTTGCCTTCGGATGCCAACCAGAAACTGCCGTCAGCGGCCTGAGCGATGCCTTCAAGATCGTAATTGACGCTATCGCCGTCTTTCATCAGTACGGTTTCGTCGAAAATAACGGCCGGACTGTCACTGATATCGACGGTATAAAAACGCGATTTTTCATAGAAACTATCGTGAACGGCATAGAGGATATCGCTGCTATCTTTGTCGGTACTCAAACCGGATAGCGCACCCCAGGGTATCAGGTCCTGCTCGCTGGATTTAATGCCGGGATAGGTGGGGGCATCGTCTTGCAGTTCATAAATGGAGATCGTGGAGCGGAAACCCGCCTCCGCGTCATCCTTTTCCGAGGCTACGACAAACAGATCACGCTCGGGCAGCGCCAGCAGACCTTCGGGACCCACGCCGGCAGGCAGTACCTGTTTGAGTGCGGGGTTATCTGCTTCCTGTGCATTGTAAACGGAGACAAAGTTGCCCCGCTCGGAGCCAACGAAAAGGTAAGGTGTTTTACCAAACTTGCCGTATTCAATACCTTCCGGTTCGGTGCCTTTCTTGCCGGCGCGTTTTTCCGGGTAGTGGCCATGCCGTATGGCCAGGTGCTCAAAAGTGTTGGCGCTGTCGAAAACCACATCGCCACCGGGGGTAAATACGCTAAAGCCGCGGCTGCCGCCCTTGAGATCGCCTTCATTAGCGGTCGCAAACAGACCCTGTCGCATCCAGGTGACCGCGTCCGGTTCACGGGGTACATCGTCGAGGCTGCCGCTGGGATCGATGAGTTTATCCTTTTCGATGTCGATATCGTTGAGTGAAACGGTACCGGCCGGGAAGTCCTGTACCACGGCACCGGATCTCAGATTAACGATGACGATATGGTTATTTTCCTGAAGGGTGACGACGGCATGGTTATGCCTGCCGATATCCACAAACTCGGGTTCCGGGTCGGAGGGCGCCAGCGCTGAAAGACCGCTGAGGTCGGCCTTGCGAACCTGCCATGTGTCTGGCTCGCCAACGGTGTCAATAATATTCAGAAAGCCCGCGGGTAGTTGAGGCAGGCCGCCTTCTACACCGTTGACCTCGATGTCTTCATCCCGTTCGTTTTCAATGACCACGGCGGCGAAGCGACCGTCAGAGCTGACGGCTGTGGAATCCGGCTGGCCACCCATATCCAGAGTCTGTACTACCGTGCGACCTGGAATATCAACCACCACCAGCGCCCCGGAAGGCGCGACAAAACTCTCGGACGTGTTGATTCCTACTAACGCGTAGTCACCTGTTACCGTGACGGAAGTCGGTTCGCCATCCAGTTCAATAAATCCATCAGCGACAGGGGTGGAGGGAGCACTGATGTTGATAAATCCGAGGCGCTCTTTCTCGCTGTCGGTGTAAATCAGAATTTGTCCGTCCTCGGAGGCGGTGACAATTTCTGCGACGGTTTCGTCCTCGCTCTGATCGCCATTTTCGAGGTCAAGGTTTTCATGAATGGGGAAGGTGGCGATGCGTCGAAAATTTTCGACATCGCTGTCAGTAGCATAAACCGGCACGCAGTACGTCGATGCAATGGCGGCAGCCAGCAGGCTGGTTTTTAGCCGGGGTAGGTGGGTGGGTTTCATGGGAATGGCCCTTGTTGTCCGTGAGTATTGATGGTGTCTGCAAGTTATAAAAATACCGCCCCGTGGCGCGCGTGCCCGGCCCGATAGAGGGAGGGATCAGACTGGGGCCGCCACGGAGCGTAATCCGAATCCTAGGTTGCCAGTGTTACGAGCCCATGAACGTATTGTGAAAATTCCCTGACCCCGCCCAGTTTGGAAGAAGCTGGCACGAGAGATGCATATTTGTGTTTGTGCCAGCTGAAAGTGGCTTGGTTTTGCCTGGTAATGGGCATTAGTCATCCGAGCACGGGTCGCTATATGCACGTCCGTGCGCCAAAACGTAGCAAAAATCAGGTAGTAACAAGGAGCAAAGGGGCTCACTGGTCTGTATTAACTACAGACTTCGGTGGGCCTTTTTATTTAGGGCTTATTGCTGTGTTGATCGAGATAACGTGGTTCGAAATTTACGGGACTGTTAAAAAATACAGGTGCACTGCATGAGTACGACGCACCACCTGGATGATTCTGCTGATGTCACAGTGCCCGTTGCCAGGCGCATCGGAATTATCGGTAGCGGTCCGGTGGGTATGCGTCTGGCGCATGAACTGCTAAAGCGCAATCCCCGGGTATCGGTGCACCTATTCGGTAACGAACCTTATCGGCCCTATAACCGGGTACAGCTCTCTGCCGTACTTGCGGGTGAAGTGGAGCGGGAAGATATTTACCTTGATCTACCCGATAGCGAGCGCCACCCCAATTTCAAATTCACTATTTCGGTGATTACCTGCATTGATCCGGTGCGTAAAACCCTGACTGGTGCTGACGGCAAGCTACACACATTTGATGCCCTGGTTTTTGCCACCGGCGCACGCGCTCACGTGCCGTCCATAAAAGGAGTTAATCAAAAGGGTGTTTACACCTTTCGTAATTTAAAGGATACGGACTCCCTGTTCGCTAGGCTGACCAGTGCCCGAGAGGTTGTGGTGGTAGGTGGCGGCTTGCTGGGTATAGAGGCCGCGAAGGGACTAAGTCGCTTTAACACACGGGTGACTTTGGTGCAGCAGGGGCCGCGTTTGATGAATCGCCAGCTTGATGAGGAAGCCGCCGCCCTGTTGAAAAAGGAAGTTGAAGACAGTGGTATTCGAGTCATCGTTAACGCCGGGGTGCGGGAAATTCGCGGGGAAAGCAGGGTTTCGTCCATCCTCACCAATGATGGCGAGGAGGTGGCCTGCGACACGGTGCTTTTATGTGCCGGTATTACTCCCAATGTGGAACTGGCGCGGGATGCGGGTTTAACCGTGCGCGGCGGCATTGTGGTGGATGATCAGCTGCTGACTTCCGCGCCGGGTGTTTATGCGGTTGGTGAATGCTGCGAACACCAAGGCAAAACTTATGGCGTCGTCAATCCCGGCTACGAACAGGCTGCGGTTGCGGCGGCTGTTATCAGTGGCGAACAGGCTCACTATATCAGCACACTGGTGGTTAACCGTCTCAAAGTCATTGGTGAGGCGATTTGCAGTATTGGTGAAGTGGTCGATCTACAGGATCGGCCCTTCCAGCGGGAATATGTTTATCGCAACCCGGAGCAGGGTATTTATCGACGCTTGATTTTCTATCGTCAACGCTTGCTGGGGATTATTGCCATCGGTGACTGGCCGGAACTCAGTCGCGTTCAGGAAGCCTTTACCGCACAGCGCCGCGTGGGTCTGCTCCAGATTCGCCGCTTCCTGCGCGGCGGTTGTCTGTGGTCTGAAAAAAGCGAAACCCGTATCAGTGAATGGCCGGCGGCCGCGGTGATTTGCCAGTGTAATAACGTCACTCAGGGGGAGTTGCAGGCTTGCTTGTCGCGTCAGCTTGTCAACGCGGATGAAAGTGCGGATGCGTGTGCGCACCAGCAAGTCTCGAATATATCCGATGTGGCGCCCGCTAGGGGCCTTGAACAGTTACGGGCCGAAACCGGCGCGGGTACCGTATGCGGTTCCTGCAAGCCTTTGCTGGTCAGTTTGGTTAGCGAGCATAGCGCCACACCCGTGCAGCCCATCAGCGAACGAGGCTGGTCAATCTTGTTGATGGCCTCGGTAGCGGCGCTTTTTTTAGTTGGCATTGTGACAGGATTGCCTGAGGCGCAAACCGCCGAGAGCGTCCAGCGCCAGGGCTGGTTCGAGTCCGTCTGGAACGACAAGCTCTGGAAACAAATTACCGGTTTTACCTTGCTGGGAATGACAGCCGCCGGCCTGCTGATGTCCCTGCGCAAGCGTTTTAACTTTGCCTGGATGGGCGACTTCGGAACCTGGCGGCTGGGCCACGCGGTGCTCGGTCTGGTGTGCGCGGTGGCGCTGGTGCTGCACACCGGTCTGCATCTGGGCGTCAATCTAAATTTTTTACTCATGCTTAATTTTCTGTTGGTGCTCACGGTGGGCGCTATGACTGGCATGGCAGTGGCATTGAGTCATCGGCTAAGCCCCGTGCGGGCGCGGCAATTACGTTTGGCTTTTAACCGCTTTCATATCGTTGTCAGCTGGCCGTTACCGGCGCTGTTGCTCAGCCATATTGTCAGCGTTTATTACTTCTAGGCGGTGATCGCTATAGACGTGTCGGCGAGTTGAGCGTAGCGAAGGGTTTGGAAACACAGTTTTGAATAAGTATTTATGGGTGGTCTGGATTTTGGTGACAGCGGCGATAGCAGGATTTTACGGATACAAGATGTTTGTTGATGCCGACAAGTCAGCCCTGTTGGTGGGTGAGGCTACATGGGGCCACTATCAGATAGAACTCGCCTGTAGCGCCTGTCATAGCGAAGCGTTCGGTGGTCGGGAAGTGTTGCAAAACGCCTGCGTGGATTGCCACGGTGCCGAATTGGAGTCAGCTCACGATTCTCACCCCAGGAAAAAATTTACCGATCCACGTAACGCTGACCGGGTGGAAATTCTCGATGCCCGCTACTGTGTGTCATGCCACACGGAACATCAGCAGGAACAGACCCGTGCCATGGGCGTCACCCTCCCCGATGATTACTGCTATCACTGCCACAAGGATATTGGCGAGGATCGGGACAGCCATAAAAACCTGGCGTTTGATTCGTGCGCCAGTGCCGGCTGTCACAATTACCACGATAACCGCGCCCTCTATGAAGAGTTTCTGGTAGGCAACGCCATGGGTCAGTGGTTGAAAACCCTGCCGGCCATCGACCAGCCTCAGGGGGCAGGTGGTGAATTGCCCGAGGGGTTTCACCACCTGCCCGGCTTTGAGGAAAAGCACGGGCAACACGCGGATATTCATGAGCAGTGGCTGGCCAGCGCCCACGGACAGGCGGATATCCATTGTGGTGGCTGTCATAGCAGTGAGTCCGGCGACTGGCTTGCAAAGCCCGGGATGGCCAGCTGCCAAAATTGCCACGCGGCGGAAGCCGAAGGTTTTTTACAGGGCAAACACGGTATGCGCCTGGCCCAGGGACTGGAGGCCATTACGCCGGGTGCCGCGCGTCTTTCATTTAACAGCGACAAACAGGCAGAGCCCCATTCCTGTCTCGCTTGCCATGGCGCTCATCGCTTCGATACTCAATACGCAGCTACCAGTGCCTGTTTGAACTGCCATCAGGATGAACACAGTACGGCATTTAACGACTCGCCCCATGGCCAGCTCGCGATCGCCGTGGCTACGGGGGAACTGCCCGCGGAACAAGGGGTGACCTGCGCGACCTGTCATCTGCCCCGCGTGCCGGTATCAGAACAGAACAAGGACGTCCTGCGCGTGGAGCATAACCAGAACATGAATTTGCGGCCCAACGAAAAAATGATCCGTCCGGTTTGCATGCAATGCCACAGCCTCGGGTTTTCCATCGACGCCCTGGCCGATGAAGCGCTGATCAAAAACAACTTTTCCGGACGGCCTACAGAACATGTCCCTTCCATTGATTGGGCATTGAAACGGGAGACCACCCAGTGATTTCCCACAACCTAGCAGGAGATAGTGCTATGAAGAAAAGACCATCACGCCTTGTTGCCCTGGCATTTGTCGTCGCGGGTTTAACCGCGTGCGGTGAAGAGAAAGCGGGTATTGCGCCGGAGCTATATACCGACTCTCTGTTTGCGGTAATGAAAGCGGACCGCACCAACTACACCAAGATGATCGTCAAGCGCCTGGGGCCGAAGGGCGCGGATGTAATCAACCCGGCAGAGCACTGGCAGGATCTGGATAACGGCGCGCCCTTGCCGGCTCAGATGTTTCGCGCCGGCTCCGAAGCCGTGGCGGAAATGACCGATGAATTCACCTATTCCCTGCAATCCATTTGGCCCATTAATAAACAAAACGCGCCAAAAACGCCCGTTGAAAAAGAGGGTCTTCAGTACATTGCCGATAATCCTGGCGAAAATTTCTACGGTCGGGAAGAACTGGGTGGAGTAACGTATTTCACCGCTGTTTACCCGGACGTAGCGGTATCCGAAGCCTGTACCAGTTGCCATAACGAGCACAAGGATACACCCAAGACCGACTTCAAACTGGGTGAAGTCATGGGCGGTGTGGTGATCCGCGTGCCCCTGTAGAGGACGCTGTCATGCTGTCGGTAAAGCAATTTCCGTTGGGGCGCCCGAAACGGGGCGCCTGGTTTTTCCTATACACTCTGGCACTGCTGACAGGGTGTGATTCAGACAGTGGACAAGCGGCATTGGGCAAGGAGTTGTTCGATGCCAATTGCAAGGTCTGTCACGCTCAGGGGCTCAATGGCGCCCCCATTCTAGGCAATCAGAAAATGTGGCGCGACCGTTTGCCGCAAGGCGTCGATGTGTTGATTCAACACGCTATTGAAGGTTACGGCCTGATGCCCGCCAAGGGCGGCAGGACGGAACTTGGCGATGAAGAGGTAGCGGAAGCAGTGCGATACATGATCAGTGAAGTGCAATAGCCCACGGGCTTGTGTTTTTGGCACAAAATCAGAGGGATTAATCCTATGTCTTTATACGATGAACTGGGCGGCGCAGCCGCCATTGATGCGGCGGTTGATATTTTCTACCGCAAAGTGCTGGCTGATGATCGGGTGAGCGAGTTTTTCGATACTACCGATATGGAAGCTCAACACGCGAAGCAAAAAGCTTTTTTGACCGTAGCCCTGGGTGGCCCGAACAACTATACCGGCAAGGACATGCGCGAGGCCCACAAACACATGAACCTCAACGAAGGGCATTTTAATGCTGTGGCCGAGGATCTTATCGCCACCCTCGAAGAGTTGAATGTTCCCCAGGCCAAGATTGATGAGGTTATTGCGGTCGTGGCGACCACTAAAAATGACGTGCTCAACCTTTAGAGCATTCCAGTCTTAAGCGATCGGTAAGGATTAATCGCCTTGGCGGATATTATTTTCGAGGGTCGGGTTTATACCTGTCAGCCCGGTGAAAGCGTACTTGATGCTCTGATTCGACAGGGTTGCGAGATCGCCTCCGGTTGCCGGGCCGGTGTCTGCCAGGCCTGTGTCCTACTGATGGATGAGCAGGAAATAGCCCGCGGCTGCCAGCAGGGGCTGTCGCCGGCACAGCAAAAGCTGAACCACTTTTTTGCCTGCCAGTGTCGGCCGGACGCGACCGTGCATGTGCGGCGTCCGGCCAATGCCGGCGGACGGGTTAGTGGCATCCTGCGCTGCCGGGAGCAGGTGGCCCCCGATATTTATCGTCTATATGTTTCAGCGCAAATGGATTACCAGCCCGGTCAGTACGTCACTATCTTTAAAGACCAGACAACGGGACGTAGTTACTCCCTTGCCAGCCATCCCGAAGAAAGTTCTTCAGGTGAGAGGCTACTGGAACTGCACATTAAACAACACGAGAGCGGTGCGCTCAGCCCCTGGTTGTGTCATGACTTACAGCCGGGCGAATCAGTTAGCCTGCTTGGACCCATGGGCAACTGTATTTACAGCGCGAACCCGCAACAGCCCTTGCTGCTGGCTGGGATTGGCACGGGCCTGGCGCCATTGCTGGGGGTGCTCAAGGACGCCTTGCATCATCAGCATCAAGCGTCCATCAATGTGCTGGTAGGCGCGACGGAACCTTCGGGTCTTTACTGCACGGAACAATTGCTGGGGCTGGCCGCGGCCCATGCCAATCTTCAGGTAGAATTCCTGATTCAAAATAACCGGAATAATCAAGCTCTCGATCCCGCTACCCGGGAGGCTGACATCTATCAATACTGCGCTGAAAACTTCCCCGACCTGAAAGGTTACGGTGTTTATCTTTGTGGAGCGGAATCCTTTGTCGGCAAGATGCGCAAGCAATGTTTTCTGGGTGGAGCCGCCATGGCGGATATTTCGACGGATGCTTTTATTGTTTTTGGCTAATGCGCGCTGTTACTTAGCAGATTCGGGCAAGCAGGTGAACGATTGGGCCGTTGCACACGGGGTAAGTGAGTGCCGGCTTCGTGAATCCTAACCCCCGTCGCGCAATAAACTCAGCGCCGGTTTTTTCAGCGCTCCACGACTGGCGAGTACGCCGAGCATCGCCACCACCAAGCCAATTACCAGAGGCGCTATCTGCCACCAGGACAGGCTCGGCAGGTCGTTGAGAAGACGACTCGTCAAGGGGTAGAGGGCGATGAACACGATCAGTGTCGCGGCGAAGGCGGCGCTGGCGCAGAGGCTGAGAAATTCCAGCCAGACCACCCGGTGCAGCAGCGAGCGGTTACCGCCCAGAGTGCGCAGCAGCGCATTATCCAGCCCGCGCTGGGTCTGGCCACCGAGCAGGGCCGCGGTTAGTACCAGCACTGCGGCCAAAACCAGCAGCACGGCCAGCAAGGCGGTGGCACCGCTGGCCTGGGCGATAATCTCATTGGCTTTGTCGAGCAAGGTGTTGACGTCCAGCAGGGTGATGTGGGGCAGGCTTTGCATTAAGCGGGCCAGGCGTTTGCCATCGCCCTCGGCCAGCCAGAAGCCGGTCAGCCAGGTAACGTCCTGATCGCTCAAGCCACCGGGGTAAAACATAAAATAGAAATTGGGCTCAAAGGTGTCCCAGTCCACGGACCGGATGCTGGCGATCTCGGCGCTGACCGAGCCCCGGCTGGTGGTAAAAATCAGTTTATCGCCCACTTCCAGTCCCAGCCGTTCGGCCAGCTCCTGCTCGACGGATACCGTGCCGGGCGCCGGGTGCCATTCACCGGTTAGGATTTTATTGCTGGCTAGCATGTCGTCAGCTTCGGTAAGTGCCAGATCGCGATTCAGGGATTCGTCGTTGTTTCCCCTTTCCTTGGTAATGGCTCTGCTGACTGGTTCACCGTTAATTTCTGTAAGGCGCCCACGGACGATGGGGTAAAGGGGCTGGGGCACTGCGTCCTGTTCAGTTAGCCAGTTGTTGAATCCATCCAGATCGCGCTCAAACAGGTTGAGCACAAAATGGTTGGGCGCTTGTTCCGGTAAGCGGGTGCGCCAGTCGTCCAATAGCTGAGTGCCGGTTTGCCCGGCCAGGGCAATGATGGCCATGGCCAGGGTAAGGGCGGCCAGCAGCGGTAGGGTCAGGGTTGGTCTTCGACTTAAACGACGGACCGCCAGGCGCGCTGCCAACGGTAACTTATTGCTGGCGAGATCAAGAGTTTTGAGTAGAGGCCAGAGCAGGGCGGGTAGCCCCGCGCCAAGCGCTACCAGCAGGCCCAGCAGGCTACCGAGGTCGGTCAGTGAACGGGTCAGTAGGCCGGCCAGCAGTACCGGCGCCGCCAGTGCGGCGGTTAGCTCAACATGGGTGGCCAGGAGCTTGGAAGCATTGCGGCGGTTCAGTATATCGATGGCGGGGACGCGCACCAGCGCACTTAGCCGGGGCAGCGCGAAGGCCAACCACAGCACCAGCGGCGCGAGAATAATCATCAGCCATCGGCTGCCGGTCGCGGCCAGTGGTCCTTGCCAATCGAGCAGGTTGTGGAGCAGGGCGATAAACGTGGCGCCGAACAAGCTGCCGGCCAGTGCGGCGGGCAGCACGGCCATAAACTCGCCGCCCAGAATCCGTTGCAGGATTTGCCGGCGCGGGGCGCCGAAGCCGCGCAACAAGCCGGCCAGCCGGGCACGCTGCTCGACCCGTTGGGAAGTGGCCAGATAAACCGTGGCGCCACAGAGGATGCTGATCAGCAGCACCGCCAGATTAACCCAGAGCGTGAGCTGGCGCAGCGGCCCCATGGAGCGCACGGCGGCATGTTCTACGTCATCCAGACGTTGATCCGGGCGTAAGCCTGGCCTAAGCGCCGTGGACAGCTGGGTGATGGAGTTTAGATCCCCGCCAATCAGTTGCCGGTATTTTAGACGGGTGCCTGGCCCAACCACGCCGGTAGCTTCCAACTCCTGGGTATTAAAAACCACGCGTGGGCTCATGCTATAGAAGCCGGCGCTTTCGTCCGGCAGTTGGCGGGTTATGGGTAGCGGA
>OBIY01000552.1_pt1 | contig 14103 bp, 11 predicted proteins | sample 1519841 | NCBI WGS metagenome assembly OBIY01 (sample SAMN03019774, study PRJEB22545) | beach sand metagenome | biome: beach; feature: sea beach; material: beach sand | place: USA: Municipal Pensacola Beach, FL | collected 2010-07-30 | depth 30-40 cm m
GCCGCCATCATGGTCAGGTCGCTGTATGTGGTCGCTGCGGCATTGCGTGATACGGGGGCGATTTATTGGGTGGCCCACCGGTTGTTGGGGCAGCCCAAAAGCATTTTTTCCAGTCAACTTCGGCTGATTGCACCGGCCTCTCTGCTCAGCGCTTTCCTGAACAATACCACGGTAGTCGCAATGATGATTCCGGCGGTTCAGGAATGGGCGCAAAGGCTGCGGCTGTCAGCTTCCAAACTGCTGTTGCCGCTTAGCTATGCGGCGATCCTGGGCGGCACCTGTACGTTGATTGGCACCAGTACCAACCTGGTTGTTGACGGTCTGGTACAGGAAAAAGGGCTTCCTGCGTTTGGCATTTTTGATGTGGCCTGGGTCGGTGTCCCGGTTCTGTTGGGGGGCGGGCTGTTCATGCTGCTGCTGGGCCGTTATCTCTTGCCAGAGCGTGAGGGCATGGTGGAGCAATGGGAGCATGCTCGCGAATACCATGTGGAAATGTTGGTGGCCAAAGGCAGTAATTTGGCCGGGCGAACTATTCAGGACGCGGGTCTGCGAAGCCTGACCTATGGCTACCTCACCGAGATACAACGGGGCGACAAACTGTTTACGGCTGTTGGTCCGGAGATGACGCTTCAGGAAGGCGACCTGCTGGCGTTCGTTGGTGTGCCGGAGTGCGCTCGTGAGTTGCAGCGTATCAGTGGTCTTCAGTCCGCTCATGGGGCAGTCCACAAACTGGGGTTGAACAACCATCAGCGCCATCTGGTTGAAGTTGTGCTGAGCCCGGAGTTTCCGGGGATTGGCAAAACCGTCAAGGAGACCGGGTTTCGGAGCCGTTACCAGGCAGCCATCCTCAGCATTAGCCGTAATGGCCGGCGGATGGCGGGCAAGGTGGGGGAGCAGATGCTGCGGGTCGGTGATACGCTGCTGCTGGAAACCAGCCAGCAGTTTGTCGAGCAGTACCGTTACCGTCGGGATTTCATGCTGGTGAGCCCGTTGAAGGATTCGACCCCGCCGGATTTCCGCCGGGCTCCCATTGCGGTGGGTGTCCTGATTGCGATGGTCCTGGCTAATGTCGTGGGGGTTGCGTCCACGCTGGAAGCGGCTATGGTGGCGGCCGGGCTGATGCTGGCGTTTCGCTGTGTGACCGTGAACCGTTCGCGCATGAATGTGAGTGTGAATTTGCCGGTGCTGGTGGTGATTGGGGCGTCATTCGCCTTGGGCAAGGCAATGGAAAGTAGCGGCGCTGCCGCCTGGATTGTACAGGAAGCCTTTCCGGACAGTGGTTTATCGCCGTTTATGGCGTTAGTTATTGTGTACTTGCTGACCGCGGCCTTCACTGAGGTTATCACCAATAACGCGGCGGCGGTGCTGGTGTTTCCCATCGCGCTTGGTGTGGCAGAACAGCTTGGGGTAAGCCCCATGCCGTTTATCGTGGCGGTCATGTTTGCTGCTTCGGCAAGCTTTATGACCCCTCTGGGCTACCAGACCAACCTGATGGTGATGGGCCCTGGTGGCTATACCTTCAGGGATTATCTGCGGATTGGATTGCCGATGAGTGTGGTTGTCGGGGCGATTAGTCTTGCTGTGATTCCAGTGGTTTGGGGGTTTTAAAAAGCGGTAACGAGTTTCGAGTTTCGAAAGGCAATAAAACAATATTGGACAAGGATGTCCTGGGTAAAAAGGAGCAAAGCAGGGATGCGATTTGAAGAGATGGAAGTATGGCGCCGGTCTGCGGCGCTTTGCGTCGAGATGTACCGGCATTTCAAGGAATCCCGGGATTTTGGATTCAAAGACCAGATAACCCGGTCTGCACTTTCCGTGCCCAGTAATATTGCTGAGGGATTTGAAAGGGTGTCACTTCGTGACAGGGGGCGGTTCTGGAGTTATGCAAAAGGTTCAGTCGGCGAACTCAGAACCCAAATTCATATTGGGAGCGAAATCGACTACATCGATGGTGATGTGGCCGGTGTTTGGCTTTCAGAAACCGACCAACTTTCCAGAATGCTTGGTGCTTTGATTCATGGCATCAGGCGAGAATTGAATGAGTGTTGAAGTTGCTTTTCGTAACTCGTAACTCGTAACTTTGAAATAAGGAATTACGCATGTCTGACAAATCCCCGTACCAGGAAAAAGCCAACGAATCCAAAGCCCATGTTGTTTGGCATGAATCCAATATCTCCAAGGCTGACCGTGCCAAGGTGAAGGATCAGAAGCCGAAGTGCATCTGGTTGACCGGTTTGTCTGGCTCTGGCAAGTCCACATTGGCCAACGCCCTTGAGGTGGCCTTGACCGAGCAGGGTAAGCACACCTATCTGCTGGATGGGGATAACGTACGGCATGGCCTGAACAAGAACCTGGGTATGAGTGATGAGGACCGGACCGAGAACATTCGTCGGGTATCTGAAGTGGCCAAGCTGATGGTCGATGCCGGTTTGATCGTCGTAACTGCCTTCATCAGCCCGTTCCGTGCTGACCGTGATGCAGCTCGTGAGCTGTTTGAGGACGGTGAGTTCGTGGAGGTCTTTGTGGATGCACCGCTGGAAGAGTGCGAAAAGCGTGATCCCAAGGGGCTCTATCAGAAAGCTCGCCAGGGCATCATCAAGGAGTTTACCGGTATCGATAGCCCCTATGAGGCGCCGGAGAAGCCTGAAGTGGTGGTCAATACGGCTGAAAACGACATTGAGGCCTGCGTGAAGCAGCTGATCGCCGCGATCATTTAATGCACCGCGTTACAGGGTGGAACCCAGGGTTCCGCCTTGTTCGGAAAAAGGCCGCGCCCGTCAGTGGGTGCGGCCTTTTTTTGGGGCTCATGGACGTTTACGGCGGAGCGTAAGACGGAACCCCGGGCGTTGTCTCATTGGCCCTGTCGGCAGGATTTTGTGGCCGACGCGGGAGACACCCTGACAGGTCAAACAAAAGGGGGGCGCGCAGGCAACATAAGATACCTGAGGTAGGGGCTATTGGGGGCTGCCACCGCCCGCCCTGGGAGGTGTTGGTTGGCGCTCTCTGGCGGTATACTGGAGCGCTTTCCATGTCTGGCCTGGAGGGCCGGATATTTGTCTTAACTTAGGGGTCGAGAATGAAGATTGCGGTTGCCGGGACGGGTTACGTTGGGCTGTCCAACGCCGTGTTGCTGGCCCAGAACAATACGGTGGTGGCGCTCGATATTGATGCCGACAAGGTAGAGAAAATCCAGCGTCGGATTTCCCCTATTGAAGACGAGATGATCCAGGATTATCTGGCAAACAAGCCGCTGGCGCTGACGGCAACCACGGATAAAGCTATCGCTTTCGAAGGGGCCGATTTTGTGGTGGTAGCGACCCCCACGGACTATGACCCCGAAACCCACTATTTTGACACTCGCTCTGTTGAAGCGGTGATCCGCGATGTGCAGGCGGTTAATCCTGATACCTGCATCATTATCAAGTCTACGGTGCCAGTGGGATATACGGCCTCTCTGCAGCAAACCTTTCCGTCTTCTCGGTTGCTGTTTTCACCGGAGTTTCTCCGTGAGGGCCGGGCCCTCTATGACAATCTCTATCCCTCCAGAATTGTGGTTGGCGGAGACTGCGATGCTGCACGTACCTTTGCGGGCTTACTCTCTGAAGGTGCGATTCGTGAAGATGTCCCTATGCTGTTCACGGATTCCACGGAGGCAGAGGCCATCAAGTTGTTTGCCAATACCTACCTGGCCATGCGGGTAGCCTACTTCAATGAGCTGGACAGCTACGCGGCCTCTCACGGGTTGGATACCCGGCAGATTATCGATGGGGTTTGTCTGGATCCACGTATTGGTGACCACTACAACAACCCCTCGTTCGGTTACGGCGGTTACTGTCTACCAAAGGATACCAAGCAGTTACTCGCCAATTACCGTGATGTGCCCAACAACCTGATTCAGGCGATTGTGGATGCGAACCGGACCCGTAAAGATTTTGTGGCCGAGGATATTCTCCGCCGTGCCCCGAAGAGAGTGGGGGTGTACCGCCTGGTAATGAAAGCGGGGTCGGATAACTTTCGGGCTTCGTCGATACAGGGCGTAATGAAACGCCTGAAAGCCAAGGGGGTTGAGGTCCTGGTGTACGAGCCGGCTTTGGCGGATGCAACTTTCTTCGGGTCCGAAGTCGTGCAGGATTTTGATCAGTTTGTTGGTGCGAGTGATGTCATCGTTGCCAACCGCATGGTAGATGAACTGGAGGCGGTGGCGGATAAGGTGTACACCCGTGATCTGTTCGGCAGTGATTAGTTGATACCTTATGCCTGGCCTTTGGCGAATGACTCTGTTGGTTGTCATCATATTGTTGTTTGTATGTGGTGCCATGCTGCCGGGTGAGATGCGAGAGGCTGTCAGTGAGAGGTTCATGTTGGGCAGGGTTGATGGGTACGCTCATGTGTTTTTTTGTGCCTTAATCGCCTTGTTGTCAGGCCTGAGTGGTCTCAGTGTGCCGTGGATTTTTATCTGGGTGATGGTGTTAGGTGGGTTGATTGAGTTTGTGCAACTGTGGATTCCGTATCGCTCTTCTAGTTGGAAGGACGTGTTCGACAATGCATTCGGTACGAGTGTTGGACTACTGATGTTGTGGCTTGGAAAGCGGTATCTGAGTAGAGGGAATGATGGTTAGAAAAGCGGTTATACCGGTGGCAGGGTTTGGCTCCAGGATGTTGCCGGCGTCAAAGTCTATTCCCAAGGAGATGCTGCCCATTGTTGATCGCCCTGCCATTGAGTATGTGGTGAAGGAAGCGGTGAGGGCTGGCATCAAGGAAATTATCCTGGTGTCTCACTCTGCCAAGGCGGCGATCGAGGATTATTTTGACTCCCAGTTTGAGTTGGAGCAGCAGCTTGAGGCCAAGGGCAAGCATGCGCTGCTGGCTGAGGTACGGGATATTCTGCCTGAGGATGTGAGTGTGATCTCCGTACGCCAGCACCAGGCGTTGGGGCTGGGCCATGCGGTGGCGTGTGCCGCACCGGTGGTGGGCGAGGCGCCTTTTGCCGTGTTGTTGCCGGATGTGTTAGTGGATTGCAACGGCCAGCCAGAAGATCTTGGTGCCATGGTCGAGAAATACCACACCAGCGGCGTAGCCCAGATCATGGTCGAAGCTGTGCCGGCTGAGCGAGTGGACCAATACGGTATCGTGGCCCTGCAGGGTGAAGCACCTGACCCGGGTGAGAGTGCGCTCATGACCCGGATGGTTGAAAAACCCCCTGTTCAGGACGCGCCATCACATTTGGCTGTGGTAGGGCGCTATGTGTTGCCGGGTGAGATCATGGAGATTCTGGCGCAGACCGGGCCGGGTGCAGGAAACGAAATCCAGCTCACTGATGCGATTGTTACCTTGATGGCGCAGGCGCCGGTAGCGGCTTATGCCATGCGCGGCAAGACCTTTGACTGCGGCAATAAGGTCGGCTATTTGCAGGCCATTCTGCATTATGCCTCCCGTCACCCTCAGCTGGGTGAGAAGGCAAGGGAACTCATGGCGGCAGAGCTGGCCGAATCTGCAGCAAATTGACAGTATTCGATCGAAAGGGAATTTAAACGCCGCCAGGAGAGAGACGCGTGTTGTCGTATCGGTTTGCACGCGATGGATGGCTCAACGGGTGAACAACCAAGGGATAGCATGCATATAACGGTTTATGGTGACACCTTGTGCGCTCAGGTAACGGCTACGGCCATGGCGCAGACGGGCCACCGTGTTAACTGGCGCGTTGTTGAGCCGGCATCACGTGAGCGGCTTGCCCGCGGGCTCCCCTTGTTCCGGGAACAAGGGCTGGATCGCCTGTTTGCGGACCAGCTGGAGCGTGGCCGTCTGATCCCGGGTTTCTGGGAGGAGTTGCCCCAGACCGCACCGGACGCGGTTTTTTTGGCTTTTCCGCCAGGTGAGCAGGCAGCGGCAGAGGGCCTGGCAAGGCGCCTGGCCTCCTCCACGGGGTGCGGCGTGATAGTCAACCAGACCGTGGGGCCAGTAGGGGCTGCCGAGCAGTTGCGGAATATTATCAAGCAGATTGATCCGCGCGCTGTGCTGGTGGCTTTGCCGGATTTGATCCAGGAAGGGAATGCCTTCCAGACCTTTACCCGCCCGGACAGCATTCTGCTTGGCTGTGAAGAGGGAGAGGGAGAGTCCCTGGTTCGAGAGTTGCTGCGCCCCTTCAACCGTCGCAAGGACGTGATTCATGTCATGAGTCTGCGTGAGGCGGAATTTGCCAAACTCGCGATCAGCGGCATTCTGGCGACACGTATCAGCTATATGAACGATATGGCCTGTTTGTCTGAGTCGCTGGGGGTGGATATCGATGTTGTACGGGTGGCCATGGGGGCCGACCCGCGGATTGGCGAATCCTACTTGTACCCCGGTTGTGGATTTGGTGGTCCGGGCCTGAGCAGCAACGTTCTGGCGCTGGTAGACGCATTGAATAAGCTGGCGGCTGAGCCTGGCTTGCTTGAGCGTGTGCTACAAACCAATGAGCGACAGAAAGAGGTGCTTTTTCGCAAGTTCTGGCAGTTTCATCATGGCAATGTGGCGGGCAAAAAAGTGGCCTTGTGGGGCGTTGCGTTCAAGCCCGGCACCCACCGGGTCGATAATGCTCCGGCTTTGAAGGTCATTGAGGCGTTGTGGGCACAAGGGGTTGAGGTAACTGCCCATGACCCCAAGGCATTGCCGGATCTGCAAAACTGGGCCCAGGGCAGGGGCGAGCTGACACTGTGTGATGATCCCTATGATGCCGCTGAGGGTGCGGATGCGCTGATGTTGATTACTGAGTGGAAGCCCTACTGGAGCCCGGATTGGCAGCGCTTGAAGCGCAGGATGCGTGAACCGTTGATCCTGGATGGCCGCAATATTTACGAGCCGGCTTTTGTCAGGGAGCAAGGGCTGATCTATCGAGGAATAGGGCGTTAAACATGGTACCGGATCAGGACGTTCTTAGTATCAGTTCCCTTTGGTCGCAATTGACTCAGTGCGCTGCGCAGGAAAAAGCATTGCATCTTGCGGACTTGTTTGAGGCGGATGAGCAGCGTTTTGAGCGCTTCAACATTGATGCCTGCGGGCTATTGGCGGACTTTAGCAAGCAGCGCATGAGCGATGAGGCCCGCGATTTACTGGTGGCGCTGGCGGAAGAGCGTCAGCTTCGTCATTGGCTGGATGCCTTGTTTGATGGGGCTGAGGTAAATTGCACTGAGGGACGAGCGGCAAAGCACTGGTGTTTACGAGAGGAAGCAGGACATGCGCCACAGGTCCATGAGCAACTGGATGCCATGGAGAGAATGGTGGAGCGTATCCTTAAAGGTCACTGGCGTGGAGTTCTCGGGGATGCGATTACCGATGTGGTCAACGTTGGGGTAGGAGGGTCCGATCTTGGCCCTTTGATGGCGGCGTTTGCACTGCAATGCAGCCTCCCTCCCGAAGGTCAGGCGCGGCCCCGGATTCACTTTGCTTCGTCGATGGATGGCAGTCAGGTCTCGCAGGTTCTTCAGGAGCTAAACCCTCGCACTACGCTGTTTCTGGTCTCTTCCAAATCGTTTACGACAGTGGATACGTTGCATAACGCCAAGACCGCACGTCAGTGGCTTGCCCGAGGATTGGGCCTGGACTATGCAAGTGAATCGTTATTGCGATGCCATTTTATTGGCATCTCTGCCAATCCCCGGCGCATGGCAGAGTGGGGCATCATGCCTGCAAATCAACTGCAGTTCTGGGACTGGGTTGGTGGTCGCTATTCGTTGTGGTCTGCTATTGGCCTGCCTATCGCCTTAACGGTTGGGATGGACGGCTTTCGTGAGATGCTGGGCGGTGCCCATGCTATGGATCTGCATTGCCGTAGTATGCCCTGGCAAAAGAATCTTCCCGTGATGTTGGCTCTGGTGGATGTCTGGAATATCAATTTTCTGAAGATTCCTGCCCGCGCGGTGTTGCCCTACGATGGGCGCCTGAAGCACCTGCCGGCCTACCTGGAACAGTTGGAGATGGAATCCAACGGCAAGAGCGTATCCCGGGCAGGTGAGCCACTGGACTACGATACCTGTCCGGTGATCTGGGGTGAGGTTGGCCCGAATGCCCAGCACGCCTTTTTTCAGCTGTTGCATCAGGGGACTCAGCCTATCGCCTGTGAGTTCCTGATGACCGCACGGCGCTATACAGAGGACATGCACTCCGATGCAGCGGTAGAGCTGGAAGGTCAGCATGCCCTTGCCAATGCGAACTGTCTTGCCCAATCACGTTTGCTGGCCCTGGGAGAGCGTGCACTGGACCCGAAAGTCGCCCTTCCTGCCTACAAGCGTTACCGTGGCAATCAACCCAGCACCACCCTGGTATTGGACGAGTTGTCGCCGGGGACCTTGGGTGCGTTGTTGGCAATGTATGAACATAAAGTGTTTGTGCAGGCGGTGATTTGGGGTATCAATCCCTTCGATCAGTGGGGGGTAGAGATGGGGAAGCTGATCGCTACTGATATGCTCGTGGTACTCACCGACCCGGATAACGCTGAAGGTCTGGATGCCTCGTCACAGGCGCTGGCCCGACACATTGCCCGGAAGCAAAAAAGCCGCGACTAGTCGGCAGCGTCTATATACTCAGCACCAGGCTAAAATTCGCCTGTAAGCATGGGGAGTTGCCCACACCCAGGCTTTTGCCTTACCGGTCTTGAGCGGGTTGGGTTGTGCGGCTTCCTTTCTGCGATACCAACTGATTTCACGTATCATGAGAGTCCCAAACTCTTTCCGTTCAGGAAGATCACCTATGAGTCATGCTGTGCCCGCCTCCATTTTTCGTGCCTATGATATCCGCGGCATCTATGGGGAAACCCTTTCAGACGAGATTGCCTTTCAGATCGGTCGAGCGATTGGTTCTGAGGTGCTGGCACAGGGCCAGACCGCGATCGCCGTCGGGCGTGATGGGCGCTTGTCCGGGCCTGCGCTGTTGCAGGCGCTGAGTGATGGTCTTCGGGCGGCGGGATGTGATGTGGTCAATGTTGGCATGGTGCCGACGCCGACCCTCTATTTTGCGACTTACCACATTGAGGGGCTTAACTCTGGGGTCATGCTGACCGGTAGCCACAATCCGGGTAACTATAACGGTTTCAAGATCGTGATTAACGGGGTCACCTTGTCCGGTGAGCGCATCACCGCCTTACGCGAGCGTATTCTTGATGACGAGATGGTTGAAGGGCAGGGAAAATATCGGGAACTGGAGATCCTGGAGAGCTATCAGCGGGCTTTTCTGGATAACCATTCCCTTGCCGCGCCAATGAAGGTAGTGGTGGATTGCGGTAACGGTATCACGGGGATCCAGGCTCCGGCCGTGCTGAGCGCCCTGGGCTGTGACGTGGTACCGCTGTTCAGCGAGATAGATGGTAGCTTCCCGAATCACCATCCTGATCCAGGTGACATGAAGAATCTGGTGGATCTGATAGATGCGGTCAAATCGGAGAAAGCGGATCTGGGGCTGGCGTTTGATGGGGACGGTGACCGGGTAGGGGTTGTGACACCTTCGGGCGAGGTGGTCTTTCCTGATATCTTGCTGATGGCTCTGGCGGAGGACATGGTAAGCCGGCACCCTGGGGCAAAGGTCATTTTTGACGTGAAGTGCACCGGCATTCTCTTCGAGGTGATTCGTCGAGCGGGTGGTGAGCCAGAGATGTGGCAGACCGGCCATTCACTCATCAAGGCGCGCATGAAGGAAACCGGCGCACTGCTGGCCGGGGAGATGAGCGGCCATATCTTCTTTGCCGAAGACTGGTACGGATTTGATGATGCGCTGGTGGCCGCTGCCCGGATTTTGGGCATTATCAGCCGTTCCGGCAACGATGCAGATGCTCTTTTCGCCAGCTATCCCTCACTGTGCACTACCCCGGAAATCAATATTGATGTGACGGAAGAAAGCAAGTTTGCGATTGTGGACTATCTGCAGACCCAGGCGGAATTTGGTGAGGGAGAGCGTAGGGTGATTGATGGCATCCGCATGGATTATGCCGATGGCTGGGGCCTGTGTCGGGCGTCCAATACTTCACCGAAGCTGGTGCTCCGGTTTGAGGCAGAAAACGACGAGGCGCTTGGCCGGATCCGTGCGCTTTTCGAGGACAATGTTGCCAAAGCCATGGCGGCAGTGGGTTGACGCCCCGTGGGTGCCGGCCCGCAGCGTTCCTATCACTGTAGCGGTATGGAAAATCGCTTGCAGCTAAGCTCCTGCGTTAAGATTGTTGCTGTCTAGGACGAACCCCCGGAACAGGATGCCCCAATGAAAAAAGTGCTAGTGACCGGCGGAGCCGGCTATATCGGTTCTCATACCGTCCTGCTGCTGCTGGAAGCGGGATATGAGGTGGTGGTACTGGATAATCTTTCCAACAGCAGTGAGGAAAGCCTGCGGCGCGTGCAAACGCTGACAGGACGAGAGCTGACTTTTATCAAGGGTGACATTCGCGATGGAGAGTGCCTGGATGCTCTGTTTTCCGACCACGACATCGCTTCGGTGATCCACTTTGCCGGTCTCAAGGCGGTGGGGGAATCGGTTGCTCAGCCGCTGCGCTACTATGATTGCAATGTTGTCGGGACGATCCGTTTGCTTGAGGCGATGGATCGTGCGGGTGTGCAGCGATTGGTATTCAGCTCTTCTGCCACGGTTTACGGTGACCCGGCCTCTGTTCCTATCCGAGAGGACTCGCCTCTGTGCGCCACCAACCCCTATGGGGCTACGAAGCTGCACATTGAGAATATGCTTCGCGATCTTTATCGCGCGGATAACCGCTGGGGGTTGGTATTACTTCGTTACTTCAACCCGGTAGGAGCTCATGAAAGCGGGAAGATTGGAGAAGACCCTGCCGGTATTCCCAATAACCTGATGCCATACATTGCCCAGGTCGCTGTAGGGAAGCGCGATAAACTAAGTGTGTTTGGTGATGATTATCCTACGCCAGATGGTACAGGTATACGCGATTATATTCATGTTATGGACTTGGCTGCTGGGCATGTGGCAGCGCTAAAAGCCATGAGTGATAATGGAGGATTAGTTACAGCGAACTTGGGTACAGGGCAAGGCTATAGTGTTCTACAAATGGTAAATGCATTCGAAAAAATAAGTGGCAGGGAAATACCATTTGAAATAGTTGACCGTCGCCCTGGCGATGTTGCTAAATGCTATGCGGACCCTTTTCAAGCAGAAAAGGTCTTGGGGTGGAAAGCCGAGCGAAGCATTAACGATATGTGTCGTGATCACTGGCGGTGGCAAGAAAACAACCCGGAAGGGTACAAAGGATAACTACTCAATGCTTGAGGCTTGGCTGTCAGTGTCATCTGTATCGCCGTGGCTTAGGAAGGGGACGTAGCCCCACAAGCTTTGAACGCTGCAATTTTGCTGGAGCTTTATCAGTGACGTTGCTACCAAATCCCCTTCCTTGCCATGCCACTCTGTAAGGTATGTGGCACTATAAAAGCGGGTGGCTTTAACGTTTGGCCCTCCATTATCTGTTGATTTGACGAAGTCTACAATTTTGTCCCAAGAGTCGATTTTTGTAGCCAAGCCGTGGCGGACATATCCGTAATAGTCTTCAATAAATGGAGGTTGAACCTCGTGATAGATTGGAGATACCCCAGCAATAGCAGATTCTAGAAGGATGCTGCTGTTTCCTGATATTAAGTGGCTTAATTCTGAAAGGTAACTTCCGATATCCTGATTTCCTGGCTCGCTTAAGTTTACAAGATGAGAGTCTGAAAAGTGTTTTTGGAGAAGGGTTGTATCAGCGGCGAGTTGTCGGGGATGCCAGCGTAAGCTGACAGGGATTCCCTTTTCAGCGAGGTGCGAGGCAAGATCAATTATGCGGTTCATATCATCAAGTCGGTTGGTCGCTATCCCGACGCGAATGGTTTCTCTGGTTGAAATACCCTGAAGGGGTTTCTTCTGGCCACTCAGAATCACGATAGGGCGTGTTCTTTTCTCCTTTTCAGGGGGTAGATTTTTTTCACATTTCCTATAAACGTTTAAAGCTGCCGGACCATCAAGAAAAGCGTAGTCAACGGTAAGAGCAGGGAAAACTTCGCTGACAGACGCATGCTGCATATAGACCGTTTTAATACTTAGATGCCGTGCTACGCATAATAGACTACGGCAATCTACGCTATGGTCGTTAGATATGATGACAAAGCTTGGCTTGTTTTTGCTAAGAAGATCGTGGAAAACAATCAGAAAAAAGTAAGACTGTATGAAAAAAATAAAAAAATGCTTTGTTAGTATTGGGTCTTTGCGTTTAAGGCGGACATAAAGGCTTGGGCTTTTAATAATAAGAACGGCGGTCGCGCAAAGGATGTGGATAATTTTTACAGGGGCGAAGATAAACTCTTCATTTGAAGAAGTGAGTACCTGCTTTTTAAATGTGTAGTTGTGTACGATTTTTCCTCTTTTTTTAAGAGAGTCAGCGGTCTCTTTGATAGATGTATATTGATTGAGAGTGTTGGCGTATAGAAAATATTCAGGGCCTTTTGAGGTGTCTTCCTTTCTTGATGTTAGGCTGGATGCGAAGTTTCGCAGCATAAAAAGGAAGAAATAAAGACAATGAAAAAAAGCGCCTGAAATGGGGGGGCGTGAATTCCTGTATGATTCAAGCTCGTCGAGTTTCTGCCCATGAAGATATGCAAGCCACTCTTCTGGTTCCTTGTAAATTAGATGTAATAATGCTTCGATTGGTTTCATATAATGATGGAGGTCCAAATGTTAAGGTAGTGACTCTATAAAACGCTTCATGATCTTATAGGTTTGATCAATGCAGGCTCTGGATTGATTGGCTCTCTGGCCGTCGCTTACCTTTTCATACTCAATAAAGTTGATGATGTCTTGTGCTACATCCGGTGCGGGTATGTGTTGGCTGTAATTCGGTGAAATACGATTAAGTGCTTTGCTGGCAAGGCTATTTCGGAAATCGCAATCTGCATCAAGGATTAAGCCTCCAATAACTTGTCTTAATGCTTTTCCTCTGCCGTCTTCAGCAATAAGGATTGATGGCTTGCATATCGAGCTCATAAATATATGAGCATGAACTCGGTATCCAATATGGATATCAATCTTTGAATAGTAGTCTATAAGTGCTTCGGAGCTACCGGAAATGTCAACATGGCTAATGCCTTGGTCCGATAACCATTGAGAAAATTTGTTATGCTTGTCTACATGTTTTTCTGAGGATCCGTGAGTTTTAAGGAACTCTTCCCTCTCTAAGCTGTGATGGAATACGACTTCGAAATTTGCAGGTGAAAAATATTCCTTTAGTTCCAGTATCTGGGACTTCATTGCATTCTCCATTTTCTTGCTAGAGATGAATGAAACACCTAAAGAAAAAGCCACTTTATTATAGGTTTCAGGATGGATGGGCTGTGATCCAATGAATTCGGCATCATAATAAGCTGGGCAGCCGGTCATTAAAGCATTTTTAACCCCGTTTTTATTAAGTACGTTAAGGCTGTGGTAATCTCTAACGCTGCAGGGGATTTGTGACTGGGATATTCTCGATAATAGTTTACGAGTAGATGTCGTCAACGGGTAAAAGTTTGAATCATTCCAGTTTCCCCTTGCGGACTTCCAGCCGATCCCCATTGTCGTAATGGGGGCTGTGATGTCGTTAAGATCTGGCCTTAAAGGATAAATTTTAGGGTGCATTTGCGACTGTAACGCGGGTCCGCCCATTAGAATTAGTGCTTTAGAGCTATTAACAATGCTCAATGACTCTTCGCTGAGTGGCTCCCATGCGTTTAAATCAATGATTTCTCGGTTAGGCCTTAGTTTGGCAAAAAGCTGCTTGGCGCGATGTTTAATGAGAAAGTCGCCTGCATTATTCTTGCTGCCCGTCAGAATGACATAAGACTCATTCATCAAACATGCTCCACTGTAGAACGCTGTCTTCTTCGATTGGAATGCGAGTTTTCTTTCCTAGTACTTCATCGATGTTTCTAGGGCTGATTCCATGTGCAGGTCTTTTAAATGTTAGATGCTCATGTGAGATGGTGGTGCCTGCGGGTAGATCCATTGTCGCTACAAGGCTTCTTCTGGCATGAATCCTTGCGGGCTGCTCCTTTGGCAGCGCTTCAACCTTGAAGTTGCCAAGTATTGAAAAGGTGAGAGCCGACCAAGTCTCAA
>OBIY01000553.1_pt1 | contig 14100 bp, 12 predicted proteins | sample 1519841 | NCBI WGS metagenome assembly OBIY01 (sample SAMN03019774, study PRJEB22545) | beach sand metagenome | biome: beach; feature: sea beach; material: beach sand | place: USA: Municipal Pensacola Beach, FL | collected 2010-07-30 | depth 30-40 cm m
ACACCTTCGGCGGCGCGCTCTTCAACATGTTTGCGATAGGCTTCTAGCACAGCGTTTCCCTCTTGCTCAAATTGGCTGAATTCTTTTGGAAATCAGTCTTTTAGGGTGTAACTGGGGGTTGGAATTGCGCGCGGAGTATAGCGGAAACGCCATCAACTGTTAAGCGAAACGACGGTTACGGGTATTCACCAGATGAATACTCATAATCACTTGGCGTAAGTTTTGGCCAACTCAATATGGGGCATGCTGACCCTTTGGTGGCCGGCGAAAGCGCTTGTAGCTCCACAGGTATTGTTCAGGGCCTTCATTGATCAGTGCTTCGATGGACTGATTGAGGGCCACAAGGGAGGTGTCCAGATCCGGATCCGCAATGGCGTTGTCCGCGGGCCGGAAGCGCAGCTCAAAGCCCTGGGTGCCGGGAAGGCGCTTGGCCCAGGCCATAAAAGGCCGGGCTCCGGTTTGCTGGATCAGTTTGCAAGCCAGGGTGCCGGTGTAGGCGGGCTGGCCATAAAAGGGCGCATGACGACCGCTGCGACGGTCGGGCACCTGATCAGGGAGGATGGCTGTCATGGCCCCTTTGCGCATGGCGCGCACAAGTCCGGCAACGCCGCGGGCAGTGGTGGGGTACATGGTCGAGCCGAAGTGTTCTCGCCCTTGGCGCACAAGGGCATCGACCTCCGGCAACCCGGATGGGGCAAACATCACGTGCAGGTCGTAGTGATCGGCCAACCAGAAGTTAAGCACTTCCCAGCAGCCTAGATGCGGAGCCAGGATCATTACCGGTTTGCCGCTATCCACGGCCGCCTGCAGTGGCTCGCCGCCGTCGACCCGGACGACCCGCTTCAGACCGGCTTCGGGGTGATGCCAGAACAGGGCAATCTCGAAGGTATTCCGGATGCTCTCGACCAGCGATTGGCGTGCCAGCCGCTTGTGCTGGCGCGCAGACAGCTCGGGGTAGCAAAGCGCCAGATTGATCCTGGAATTGCGCAAGGCTGTGGTGGGCAAGGTGGCGATAAGGGCGCCAATCAGGGTTGCCAGCCAGCGGTTCAGCGTGAATGGCAGGCAGGCCACCAGGCGCAGGGCCAGTACGGCTGTTCGCCCTTTGAATGTCTGCATGCGTGGATTCGATCGTCTTCCCATGGCGGGGGAGTATACGAGTTGCAGCGCCGGGACGCAGCAGCCATGGGTAATAACCGCTTCATGTGTGTACCGCAGCAGTTGTGCCGCTATAATGCCGCTCCACCACGAGGACACCATGCACGATATTTCCCACATACAGCAGTTTTTGCCCTGCGCGACGCCACAGGCGTGGATTGACTGGGCGCTGCAGCACCCGGACATTCTGCTGATTGATCATGCCCATTGTGAAAAGAAGGCGGCCAGCACGGCGTTGAACCTGATGTTTCGCTATGTGGATCGCCCCGAGCTGCTGGATGCCCTCAGCCAACTGGCAAGGGAAGAGCTGCTGCATTTTGAGCAGGTGATCCAGATCATGCGCCAGCGTGGTGTCACCTATGATCACCTGTCTCCAGCCCGTTATGCGCAAGGCTTGCGTCAGCATGTGCGCACTTCCGAGCCCGGGCGATTGGTGGATACCCTTATCGTCGGGGCATTAATCGAAGCCAGAAGCTGCGAACGCTTCGCCGCCCTGGCCCCCCACGTGGACGAAGAGCTGGGCCGTTACTACCGCTACCTGCTGAAAAGCGAGTCCCGTCACTATGAAGACTACCTGCGCCTGGCCGAACAATATGCCGGCGAGCCGATTGAGGAACGGGTGGCATTCTTCAAGGTGGCAGAGCAGGAGTTGATCGAAACACCGGATGAGGCGTTTCGGTTTCATTCGGGAATCCCGAGGCAGTGAATAGTTAATAATTAACAGTGAACAGCTGCGCGACTAACGCCGGGGGTTCATAAACACATAAGGCCGCGCCCAGAGTATGGGCGCGGCCTCATGCGTAAGGATCAAAACAACCTGTTTCGCGACGCTGTAAACAGTTAACTATTCACTGTTAACTAATCGCAAAGCTCTCCAACCGCAACCCAAGCTCACTGTCCGCCACAATCTGCCACCCAAGCGCCCCCCAGTCCCCCAGCACCCAGCGTTTGCCGGTCCCGCCAGGCAGGTCAACGTCGTGGACGTTGGGGCGGTGGGTGTGGCCGTGGATGAGATGCTGGACACCAGCATCTGTCATTTCCCGGACCACTTCTTCCGGGGTCACATCCATGATGTTTTCCGCTTTGTTGGCGTTCTTTCCCTGGCTTTGCATGCGCATGCCCTGAGCGATCATGCGACGCTGTTCCAGGGGCTGGGTGAGCATCCCCTGTTGCCATTGAGGGCTGCGCGCCATGGCGCGGAATTGCTGGTACTCGGTGTCCAGGGTGCACAGGCTGTCGCCGTGCATGAGCAGGGTCGGGGTGCCGTACAAATCGACCACGGTACCCTCGTCCAGCAGAGTGCCGCCACAGGCGGCGGCGAAGTCCTGGCCAAGCAGGAAGTCGCGGTTGCCGTGCATGAAGTAAAGCTTGCTGCCGCTGTCAGCAAAACGCCGAAAGGCGGCGATGGCTTGCTGGTTGAACGGAGTGTCATCGTCGTCACCTATCCAGGCTTCAAACAAGTCGCCAAGCACATACAGGGCGTCGGTTTTCCCTGTATGTTTATCCAGGAGCACCTCCAGGGCGGCAAGATGCTCTGGCCGGACAGGATCAAGATGCAGATCGGAGATGAAAAGGCTGTAGGCCATCGTTACAGGGCGCCCTCTTGCGGGGTTGCAGGGGCTTCGACGCGATAGGCCTTGAGAATGAGTATTGCCGCAACGGGAACGTCCCTGGCCATCATGCCGCTAAGGCGCTGGCTGGTGGTGGGTTCCTGAGCAATGTTGTCTACCACATTCATGCCTTCGGTTACCTTGCCGAAAACGGTGTATCCCCAGCCACGAGTGTTTTTGCCTGTGAAGTCCAGGTTGGGATTGTTTACCAGGTTAATGAAGAACTGCGCGGTCGCGGAGTGGGGATCCGAAGTGCGCGCCATTGCCAGCGTACCGCGCTGGTTGCTGAGCCCGTTGTCGGCCTCGTTCTGAATAGGGGCCTGGGTCGTCTTGCGCTGTCCGTTCTTGTCAAAACCGCCACCCTGAATCATGAAGCCTTCAATGACTCGGTGGAACTGAGTGCCTTCATAATATCCACTGTCGACGTATTGAAGAAAGTTCGCCACCGAAATGGGAGCCTTGTCTTCATATAACTCGACGGTAATCGGACCAGCTGTGGTTTCAAACCGAACCAAGGGGTTTGCCCATAGCAGCCCTGGCAGCAGGGCAAACAGTACAGCAGCAAGACGCATGACTTATTCCTCGATCAGCTCGGCGGATTCGATCAGCACAGGTTCAACCGGAACATCCTGATGGAAGCCACTGTTGCCGGTTTGCACGCCACGGATCTTCTCTACTACGTCCATGCCGTCAGACACAGCACCGAACACAGCGTAACCCCAGCCGTCCTGGCTGCGTTCCTTGTCCAGGAAATGGTTATCCGCCACGTTGATGAAGAATTGGGCAGAGGCAGAATGCGGATCCGGGGTGCGGGCCATGGCAATGGTGCCAACCTTGTTGGACAGGCCGTTGCCAGCTTCATTTTGAATAGGATCACGGGTGGGTTTTTGCTGCATGTCTTCGGTGAAGCCGCCGCCCTGGATCATGAAATTGCTGATCACACGGTGGAAAATGGTGCCGTCAAAATGGCCATCCTTGACGTATTGCACGAAGTTTTCGGTGGTTACGGGGGCATTTTCTGCGTCCAGTTGCAGGGTGATTTTGCCGTAGGTTGTATTCAGCACCACTTTCATCGGGTTTTCTCCACAGGGTAGGGCCTGTAAGCCATAGCTGAAATTGCCACGGTGCGGGCCCAGAGTCTTTGACTGAAGGGGGTCGCACTGTACACTAGCGCACCTTTATTTTCACTGTATCCGGCGAAGGCAATGAGCGAAACCAAAGCGCCCAGCAATTTTATCAGACAGATCATCGATCGCGACCTTGCAGAAGGTAAAAATGACGGTCAGGTGGTCACCCGTTTTCCGCCGGAGCCCAATGGCTACCTGCATATCGGGCATGCCAAGTCCATCTGCCTGAATTTTGGTATTGCCGAAAGCTACCAGGGTGCCTGTCATCTGCGTTTTGACGACACTAACCCGGAAAAGGAAGAAGACGAGTACATTCAGTCCATTAAGCAGGATGTGGAATGGCTGGGTTTTGAGTGGGCGGGTGAGGTGCGTTTCGCCAGCAACTACTTCGACCGGCTGTATGAACTGGCCGTGCAGTTGATCCGCAAAGGGTTGGCGTATGTGGATTTTTCCAGTGCTGAGCAGATCCGTGAAATGCGGGGTTGGGCGCAGCAGGCAGGTACCCCCAGTGAGTACCGGGAGCAAAGCCCGGAAGAGGCGCTGGCCCAGTTCGAAAAGATGAAGAACGGCGAGTTCCCGGATGGCGGAGCGGTGCTGCGGGCGAAAATTGATCTGGCCAGCCCCAATATGAACTTGCGCGATCCGGTGCTTTACCGGGTGCGCCGTGCGACGCACCATCAGACCGGTGACAAGTGGGTTATCTACCCCATGTACGATTTCACCCACCCGCTATCAGATGCCATTGAAGGCATTACCCATAGCCTGTGTACTCTGGAATTCGAGGATCACCGTCCCTTCTATGACTGGGTGGTAGCCAATACCGATGTTGGCGCTGAACCACGTCAGTACGAATTTGCACGTTTGAACCTGAATTACACCGTGACCAGCAAGCGCAAGCTCAAACAGCTGGTTGACGAGAAGCACGTGGATGGCTGGGACGACCCGAGGATGCCGACCATTTCCGGGATGCGACGCCGTGGCTATACCCCTGCCTCCCTGCGCTCTTTCTGTGAGTCCGTAGGGGTGAGCCGGGCGGACTCAGTGGTCGATATGGGGATGCTGGAAGCGGCTATCCGTGATGACCTGAATCAGCATGCGCCCCGTGCCATGTGTGTGATTCGTCCGCTCAAACTGGTGATCGACAACTGGGAAGAGGGCAAGGAAGAATCGCTGACTGCGCCGGTGCATCCACAAAATGAAGCCATGGGAACTCGCCAGGTGCCCATGACCCGTGAGGTCTACATCGATCAGGATGATTTCCGGGAAGAAGCCAACAAGAAGTTCAAGCGACTGGTGCTGGGTGACCGGGTGCGGCTGCGCTATGGCTATGTGGTGCGTGCAACGGACGTAGTGAAGGACGATCAGGGTAACGTTATCGAGGTTCGCTGCAGCTATGACCCGGAGACGTTGGGCAAGAACCCTGAGAATGATGAAGGTCAGGGCAAATTGCGCGGTGTGATCCACTGGGTCAGTGCCAGTAAAGGGCTACCTTGTGAGGTTCGCCTATATGACCGGTTGTTTACGGTGGCAAACCCGGCCAAGGTAGAAGAAGGCCAGACGTTCCTGGAGAACATCAATCCTGAGTCTCTCAAGGTGGTGTCCGATTGCTGGGTAGAACCGGGCCTGCGCGGCGCACTGGCCGAAACCCGTTATCAGTTTGAGCGCGAGGGGTACTTCTGCGTAGATCAGGAGAGCACGGACGAGCGGTTGGTATTTAACCAGACCGTGGGGCTGCGGGAGTCGTGGCCCAAGGACAGCTGATAAAGGCAGTGAATAGTTAACAGTAAATAGTGAATAGCTGCGCGGTTTCGTGTGGTGGTTGACTGAAGTCAGAGAGGCCGCGCCCAGATGTTGGGGGCGGCCTTTTTGTTGGCCGCGAAGAATGGTTAGACGCCCGACTTGAGACGTCGAGCTGCGATGAACCATAAAAAAACCGCGGCCAGCATGGGCTGGGCGCGGTTTTTGGGCGAGCAACGGGACTTAACCCAGCGCCTTCTCGCCGGACTGCAGGGTCTGGAAAATCAGGGTGTTGATGGTCATGGGGCCAACGCCGCCGGGGACCGGGGTGTAGGCTGAGACGCGGTCCAGAAGGGGGGCGAGCTCAATGTCACCACATTTTTGCGGGTGGTAACCAGCATCAACGACCACGGCGCCATCCTTGATCCACTCTGCCTTGATGAATTCCGGCTTGCCGACGGCACCGATGACGATATCGGCCTGTTTGATCAGTTCTGGCAGGTTTTGGGTGCGGCTGTGACAGATGGTAACCGTGGCATTGGCTTCCAGCATCATCATGGCCATGGGTTTGCCGAGGATGGCGCTGCGCCCCACGACTACGGCATGCTTGCCTTCCAGCTTGACCTGATAATGCTCCAGCAGGCGCATGATTCCCTTGGGGGTGGCACAACCGTAGGCGGCTTCGCCCATGCTCATGCGGCCAAAGCCCAGACAGGTGACGCCATCCACGTCTTTTTCCAGGCTGATGGCATCAAAGCAGGCCCGTTCGTCAATCTGCGCGGGCACCGGGTGCTGCAGCAGAATGCCGTGCACATCGGGGTTGTTATTCAGCTCGTCAATCTTGGCCAGCAGCTGTTCGGTTGTGGTGGTTTCCGGCAATTCAATGGCTACGGATTCCATCCCCACGCGGTGGCAGGCGTTGCCCTTCATTTTTACGTAGGTGGCGGAGGCCGGGTCGGCACCGACCAGAATGGTGGCCAGAATTGGGGTGCGGCCACCGGCTTTGGCTTTCAGGGCTTCGACACGTTCGCGCATTTCTTCTTCGAACTGCTGAGCCAGGGCCTTGCCGTCGAGAATCTGGGCGGTCATGGAATCTCTCTCTACATAGTTGATGGTGAAGGGAATCAGGGGGCGCGATTTTCGCATGGCCCGACCCGTGGCGCAAAAGGAACTCCCTAACAGGCTGTTGAAACGCCCCTTGCATGCTCAGCGTGGCCTGAAGGGTGCAGCTGTTGTGTTTTGTCGCAACGGGCAGGGTGGTTACATCTCCTGGCGACAAAGCGCAGCAGATGTGCCCTTCAGGCCGCGCCCTACGGGTCTTTCAGGCTGGTCCGCACTCGCTGTTGCGCTTTTTCGATGGATGGACATGCACCTTCAAAAGCGCGCCACTCTTTACCTTTTGACCCATAGAGGGGGCGAACCAGCCTGAAAGATTGAGTGCGCAAGGGGCTTTTCAACAGCCAGCTAATGATCACGGTGCCGTGATCACAAGTTGTTTAAAATCTGAACGTTAGGGATTTTTTCTTTCCCGGTGCGTTGACGCTTACCGGGGCGCCGAGTATTATGCGCGCCTCGCTTTCAAGCACTGTTGGCGTGACTGATAAACGGGGTGTAGCGCAGCCTGGTAGCGCGCCTGCTTTGGGAGCAGGATGTCGGGGGTTCGAATCCCTCCACCCCGACCATCAGATTAGCGGAACCTGCAATGCGCCTGTAGCTCAACCGGATAGAGCAACGGCCTTCTAAGCCGTCGGTTGCAGGTTCGAGTCCTGCCAGGCGTGCCAGGCAGGGAAGCAACAAGTTTATGGTGACTGTAGCTCAGTTGGTAGAGCCCCGGATTGTGACTCCGGTGGTCGGGGGTTCAAATCCCCTCAGTCACCCCATATTAAAAGCCTCCGGGACACCCCGGAGGCTTTTTCGTATGTGCCTCCGGGTACTGCTGTCCGATGACAGGGCGGCTATGTAGGCAGGAAGGGCGGCATTGATTATAATCTGCGCCCTTGAATATTGATCGTCACGCTTCACAGTGGTCGGCGAGCAGCGAAAAAGTCTTTTTAAAGAGGATGTTATGCAGGTTTCTGTTGAAACGACTTCAGGTCTTGAGCGCCGTCTGACGGTGGGTGTGCCGGCGGAGAAAGTGGACTCTGCAGTAGAAGGCAAGCTCCAGGAAGCCCAGAAGAATGTCCGTCTGGACGGTTTCCGCCCGGGCAAAGTGCCCATGCGTGAAGTAAAGCGTCGCTTCGGCAGCGCCGTGCGTAACGATGTGCTGGCTGACGTCATGCGTGAAGCCTTCATTGAGGCGGTAGAGCAGGAAAAACTGCAGCCTGCCGGCATGCCGGGCTTTGAAGCGACCACCAATGAGCCGGGTAAAGACCTTGAGTTCGTGGCGACCTTTGAAGTGTATCCGGAAGTGGAGCTGCAGGCTTTTGACGGCATTGCTGTCGAGAAGCCGCAGGCAGACGTTTCTGATGAAGACGTCGACACCATGATCGAGACCCTGCGTCAGCAGCGCGCTCAGTTCGAGGAAGTGGAGCGTGCCGCAGAACAAGGCGATCGCGTCAACATCAACTACAAGGGTCTGAAAGACGGTGAAGCCTTCGAGGGCGGCACGGCAGACGGCCAGAACCTGGAGCTGGGCTCCGGTCAGATGATCCCGGGCTTTGAAGATGGCATCGTTGGCATGAAGGCTGGCGAAGAGAAAGACATCGACGTGACCTTCCCGGAGGAGTACCACTCCGAAGAGCTGAAGGGCCAAGCCGTTGTTTTCCAGATCAAGGTCAACAAGGTAGAAGGCAAGCAGTTGCCGGAAGTGGACGCTGAGTTCATGAAGGCATTCGGCGTTGACGATGGCGACGAGGCCAAGTTCAAGGCGGAAGTTCGCAAGAACATGGAGCGTGAGCTCAAGAACGCCATCACTGGCAAAGTGAAAGAGCAAGTCATGGAAGGCCTGTCCGACCTGCACGCATTTGACCTGCCGGCGGCTCTGGTAAGCCAGGAAGTTCAGCGCATGCGTCAGCAGATGGTTCAGCAGTTCGGCGGCGGCCAGCAATTTGATGCTTCCATCCTGCCGGATGACCTGTTCACCGAGCAGGCCCAGCGTTCTGTGCGTCTTGGCTTGATCATTCGTGCGATCCTTGACCAGAACGAGCTGAAAGCCGATGCCGACAAGGTGAAAGCCCGTGTTGAGGAAATCGCCGAGCAGTACGAGAAGCCTGAAGAGGTGGTGAACTGGGTGTACGGTAACCCCCAGCAGCTGCAACAGATCGAAGGCGCGGTGCTGGAAGAGCAGGTAGTCGACCTGGTGCTGGCAAGCGCCAAGGTAGAAGAGAAAACCATGTCCTACCAGGATGCCGTGAAGCCGCGTGAGCAGGCTGAAGCCTGATCAGCCAGGCGATAACGGATCGGAAAAGGGGCCTTCGGGCCCCTTTTTTGTTCCAGGTAGTTCCGGTAGTGGCATTCCCCAGTGCCGTATTTCCTTGCCTTTGGTGAGGGTATTGCCGCGATTTTTCCTGTTTTGGCTGCCGAATTGACCTATTAATGCACAATCTGGCCAAGAATTGCGCACTTGAACCCCGGCAAAGCCCACTTTTATAGACGCCCCCATGGTGCCGTCATAAGATGCCAGAACAGTGATTTTTTCCGAAGCCCTTGTAATCCGCCTGTTTGGGCCCCATTGCAGCTTCAGGAGATGGCCGTTGCGACGGCCCTAATAATACCGTCCCGTCGTCTAAGGATGACCGACCAGAGGGAAGCGCTACATGATCGACTTGAGCCGTATCCAATCCATGACCCCGGAAATGAGCCAGCTTATCAAGGACCCGACCAATCTGGGTCTGGTACCGGTGGTGATCGAGCAGACTGCTCGGGGTGAGCGTTCCTTTGATATTTATTCCCGTTTGCTGAAAGAGCGGGTCATTTTCATGGTGGGCCAGGTGGAAGATCACATGGCCAACCTGATCGTGGCGCAGCTTCTGTTTCTTGAATCCGAAAACCCGGACAAGGACATCCATCTGTATATCAACAGCCCGGGTGGCTCAGTGACTGCCGGCATGTCTATCTACGACACCATGCAGTTCATCAAGCCTGATGTGTCCACCATGTGTGTCGGTCAGGCCGCCAGCATGGGGGCGTTCCTGCTGGCTGCAGGTGCAGAAGGCAAGCGTTACGCGCTGCCTAATGCCCGTGTGATGATTCACCAGCCGTTGGGTGGTTTCCAGGGCCAGGCCTCGGATATCGAGATCCATGCCAAGGAAATCCTCAAGATCAAGGGCCAGTTGAACCACCTGCTGGCTCACCACACGGGTCAGCCGCTCGAGCGTCTGGAGAAAGATACCGATCGCGACAACTTCATGGGGGCTGAAGAGGCCCAGGAATACGGCATCATTGACGCCGTCTTGAAGCAGCGTCCCGTGTAATTAGGTAACGTTCGTTTAAAAAGTGTCCTAACGGCACTGCCGGGAGCCCGGCGGGCTTGAAAAACCCCCGGTCTCCCTGCATCTTCAAAGATATAGCGATTTTCAATACACAGGTTTAGAGGCAATTCGATGACCGATACCACTGGCAAGAGCGATGACGGCAAGCTGCTGTACTGCTCCTTTTGCGGCAAGAGCCAGCATGAGGTGCGCAAGCTGATTGCCGGACCTTCGGTATTCATCTGCGACGAATGCGTCGATCTGTGCAACGATATTATTTCCGAGGAAATCCAGGACGATGCGTCCGGAAGTGGCGGCGATCGGCTGCCCACTCCCAACCGCTTGTAGTGGTTCCTTGATGAGTATGTGATTGGCCAGGAGCGCGCTAAAAAGGTGTTGGCGGTAGCGGTTTACAACCACTACAAGCGCCTGCGCACGAGCGGCAAAGGACGTGATGAGGTCGAGCTGGGTAAAAGTAACATCCTGTTGATCGGTCCGACCGGTAGTGGCAAGACCCTGCTCGCAGAAACCTTGGCGCGACTGCTGAACGTACCGTTCACCATTGCGGATGCGACCACCCTTACCGAAGCTGGCTATGTCGGCGAGGACGTGGAAAACATTATCCAGAAACTGCTGCAGAAATGTGACTACGATGTGGAAAAAGCCCAGCGTGGTATCGTCTACATTGATGAGATCGACAAGATTTCCCGCAAGTCCGACAACCCTTCCATTACCCGTGATGTGAGCGGGGAGGGCGTGCAGCAGGCGTTGCTCAAACTGATCGAAGGAACGGTTGCGTCCGTGCCGCCCCAAGGGGGGCGCAAGCATCCCCAGCAGGAGTTCCTGCAGGTTGATACGTCCAACATGCTCTTCATCTGTGGTGGTGCCTTCGCCGGTCTCGACAAGGTTATCCGTGACCGTTCCGAGAAAGGCGGGATCGGTTTCTCTGCCGAAGTGAAGAGCAAAGACGATAGCCGCAATCTTGGAGAGCTGCTGGTCGATGTGGAGCCAGAGGATCTGGTGAAGTATGGCTTGATTCCGGAGTTCATTGGCCGCTTGCCTGTAATTGCAACGCTGGAAGAATTGAGTGAAGAAGCGCTGATACAGATTCTCACTGAACCGCGTAACGCGCTCACTAAACAGTACGCTCGCCTGTTCGAGATGGAGGGGGTCGAGCTGGACTTCCGCGACGACGCGCTCCGTGCGGTGGCGAACAAGGCCATGATTCGCAAAACCGGTGCCCGTGGACTGCGTTCCATTCTCGAAAGTGTGTTGCTGGACACCATGTATCAGGTGCCTTCCATGGATGGTGTGGCCAAGGTGGTCATCGACAGCCCTACCATTAAAGGCGAATCCGACCCGCTGTTGATTTACGAAAACAGCGAGCAGTCTTCCAAGGTGGCGCCCGACTAAGGCGTCCCCCCGGTTATTTAGAGGCAATCTGTGCTGAAAGATATTCCCCTTTTGCCACTGCGTGATGTGGTGGTCTACCCCCATATGGTCATTCCTCTGTTCGTTGGCCGCGAAAAATCCATCGCCGCGCTCGAAGCAGCTATGGCTGCGGACAAACAGATCATGCTGGTGGCCCAGAGAAATGCGTCTGACGATGATCCTGGTGTTGATGACATATACCGGGTAGGCACCGTTTCGACCATTCTTCAATTGCTGAAACTCCCTGACGGTACCGTGAAGGTACTGGTAGAAGGGGGACAGCGTGCCCACGTGGTGAAAGCAGAGTTTGGCGAGCAAGGCGCCGTTGCCGACGTACGCGAACTGGAAGAAGGTTTGCCGGACAGCGGCGAACAGGATGCACTGGCCAAGTCTCTGCAGTCCCAATTTGAAGACTATGTGAAGCTGTCCAAGAAAGTGGCGCCGGAGGTCACAGGATCGGTCTCATCCATTGACGAAGTCAGCCGTCTGGCCGACACCATTGCAGCGCATCTGCAACTCAAGCTTGAAGAGAAGCAGGACGTGCTGGAAATGGTGGATGTTCGTGAGCGGGTAGAGCACCTGATCGCGCTGATGGAATCAGATATTGATGTTCTCAAGGTAGAAAAGCGCATCCGTGGCCGCGTCAAGAAGCAGATGGAAAAGAGCCAGCGCGAGTACTACCTGAACGAGCAGATGAAGGCGATCCAGAAAGAGCTTGGTGACCTGGATGAAACCGGCAACGATCTGGACGAGCTGGAAAAGAAACTCGATAGCGTGGGCATGCCGAAGGAAGCCCGTGACAAGGCTCAAAGCGAGTTCAACAAGCTCAAAATGATGTCGCCCATGTCGGCAGAAGCGACCGTGGTGCGCGGTTATCTGGACTGGATGACTTCAGTGCCGTGGAAAAAACGCAGCCGGGTAAAACATGATCTCGCCAATTCCAAACAAGTCCTGGACAGTGATCATTACGGGCTGGAAGAGGTAAAAGACCGAATCCTGGAATTTCTGGCAGTGCAAAGCCGGGTCGGCAAAGTTAAAGGGCCAGTGCTGTGCCTGGTCGGCCCGCCTGGGGTGGGTAAGACATCATTGGGGCAGTCCATCGCCAAGGCGACCAACCGAAAGTTTGTTCGCATGGCGTTGGGTGGTGTAAGGGATGAAGCTGAAATTCGCGGTCATCGCCGGACCTATATCGGTTCCATGCCCGGCAAGATTATCCAGAAATTATCCAAGGTCGGAGTGAGAAATCCGCTGTTCCTGCTCGACGAAGTCGACAAGATGGGAATGGATAACCGAGGTGATCCGGCCTCTGCGTTGCTTGAGGTGTTGGACCCGGAGCAGAACGATACCTTCAGCGATCATTACCTTGAAGTGGACTACAACCTGTCAGAGACGTTGTTTATCTGTACGTCCAATTCCATGAATATTCCCGGACCGCTGTTGGACCGCATGGAAGTGATCCGCATCCCCGGCTATACCGAGGATGAGAAGGTCAACATTGCGCTGCAGTACCTGGTGCCCAAACAGATCAAGAACAACGGTCTGAAAAAAGACGAGTTGGTGATCGGCGATGACGTGGTGCGTTATGTGGTGCGTCACTACACCCGTGAAGCCGGTGTCCGGGGACTGGAGCGTGAGATCAGCAAGATTTGTCGCAAGGTCGTTAAAGAGAACCTGTTGGCAGGTGAGGCTGCGGCTTCGATAACTCTTGGCGAAGACCAGGTGGAGCATTATCTGGGGGTGCGCAAGTTCAGCTTTGGCCGAGCAGAAGAGAATGATCAGGTTGGTCAGGTTACCGGCCTTGCCTGGACCTCTGTTGGTGGTGAGTTGCTGACGATTGAAAGTGTTTCCACTCCCGGCAAGGGGCGGGTAATCTCTACCGGCTCGCTCGGCGATGTGATGCAGGAATCCATTCAGGCCGCCTGGACCGTGGTGAAAAGTCGTGCAGGCGCGCTGGGAATTCGCCGCCGGGCCCTGGAGCGTAACGATCTCCATATGCATGTACCTGAAGGTGCCACGCCGAAGGATGGCCCGAGTGCGGGTATTGGCATGTGTACTGCCATGGTGTCGGTCTTGACGGGTATCCCGGTCAGGGCAGATGTGGCCATGACGGGTGAAATTACCCTGCGTGGGCAGGTGTTGCCGATCGGTGGCTTGAAAGAAAAGCTGCTGGCAGCGCACCGGGGCGGCATTAAAACGGTATTGATACCGGAAGAAAATGAACGGGATCTCAAGGAGATTCCGGAGAATATCAAGGCATCCCTGGATATCAGGCCTGTAAAATGGATTGACCAGGTGCTTGATGTGGCGCTGACTCACCAACCCAGTCCGCTTTCACAAGCGGAGCAGGAGGAGGATCTGGCGTTAGCTGAAGAGAAAAACCAGGAAGGTAACAAGCGTCCCAGTACACACTGACAGTCAACTTTAAAAGTAATTTTAAATAGTTGATCTGTATGGTTTTTCATTTTTTTAAACTTGGGAGAGTCTGCACTGTTGGTTCCTTGACGGCCCTTATACCCGTTGGTATAAAAGCGGCTTCGCCAAAGGAGAGTGCGTCTCGCCTCGACCATAAAACCGGGAAAACAGAAAGGGGAACTTTGTGAATAAGTCAGAGTTGATTGATGCGATTGCCGC
>OBIY01000555.1_pt1 | contig 14081 bp, 14 predicted proteins | sample 1519841 | NCBI WGS metagenome assembly OBIY01 (sample SAMN03019774, study PRJEB22545) | beach sand metagenome | biome: beach; feature: sea beach; material: beach sand | place: USA: Municipal Pensacola Beach, FL | collected 2010-07-30 | depth 30-40 cm m
GAAGGTGCCAGTGGGCACCCTCCCCGGCTCGCCGTTCTCAGCCTGGTAATTGCGCTGATAACGGTAATCCACCAGAGTATTCAGATTCACATCAGCGACCAGAATCACCGAGCCACCATCACCCCCATCGCCACCATCGGGCCCGCCCTTGGGAATGTACTTTTCCCGACGAAAACTCAGGCAGCCGTTGCCGCCGTTGCCGGCACGGACATTGACAGGCGCTTCGTCGACAAATTTCACCTGATTCCTCACTTGACTGCGCGACAGTCATGGCTGATTGACCAGCTTTGTAGGTAAGAATGCTTACGAATAATAAGCGGGGAAATCCCCACCAGTCATAAGATTATGAAACCATAAAGCCATAAAAAAAGCCCCGCGTGCGGGGCTTTTTCGATATTCCCTTATACGTCAGACCGGCACAATGTCCACGAACTTACGTTTATGCGGGCCTTTCTGAACAAACTGCACCCTGCCACCGGTGGTGGCAAAAATGGTGTGATCCTTGCCCACTCCTGTATTCAAGCCAGCGTGAAAACGGGTACCTCGCTGGCGAACAATGATGCTGCCGGCGGTGACTTCTTCGCCGCCAAAACATTTTACACCCAGCCGTTTACTCTCTGAATCGCGACCGTTCCGGGTACTACCACCTGCTTTTTTGTGTGCCATGACTGGACTCCCACCTGATCCTGTTGAGTTATACCGCGCTGATACCGGTAATTTTCACTTCGGTATACCACTGCCGGTGTCCCATCTGCTTGCGGTGATGCTTACGGCGGCGAAACTTAATGATTTTCACCTTGGCACCACGACCGTGGGCCACTACTTCGGCGCTGACTTTACCGCCATCCAGGTAAGGCGCGCCTACCTTGACGTCATCACCATCGGCAACCATCAGCACCTTGTCGATTTCAATGGCCTCGCCAGTCGCCACATTGAGTTTTTCGAGTTTTAAGACTTCACCCGGCTCAACGCGATGTTGCTTGCCGCCACTTTCTATTACCGCGTACATATCCCGCTCCTGAATCCCACTGCTGCGCTACTGAATAAGGTCCAGACAGAACCACTCGACGCCGGAACACGGAAACCTTAACCGTGCATCCACCTGGCCGTCAGAGGCTGACTTTCGAAGGGCGGCAATTCTAGGGGAAAGGGGCGTGATCCGCAAGCCTCAAAAATCCTGATACCCCCCGGTATGTAGGCCCGTCAACGAGCTAAAATTCAGCCAACGCCTTGACACCCTGCACGGCCAACCCTAGCATGCCGCGCTACACGCGCCCCGAGTTTTACACATTTCATATGCAGTCTTTTCGCGAGCCTGTTCGCACCGACTTTGACGCGGTCAACAAACGCATCATTGAACAACTTCATTCAGATGTTGGCCTGGTTGAACAAATCGGGCATTACCTGATCGAGGCGGGCGGCAAACGGCTGCGCCCTCTTTTGGTGCTTATCGCCGCCAGATGCTGCGGCTACAAAGGCCAGCAACACGTGGACCTGGCCGTCATCATCGAGTTTATTCACACCGCCACTCTTCTCCATGATGACGTGGTGGACACCTCCGAGCAACGGCGCGGGCGCTATACCGCAAATGCTCAGTGGGGCAATGCCCCCAGTGTCCTGGTGGGTGACTTTCTGTACAGTCGCGCTTTCCAAATGATGGTGGCGCTGGGCAATATGGACATTATGGATGTGCTGGCGGAAACCACTAACATTATCTCGGAAGGCGAGGTCCGCCAGTTGATCAACATCGGCGACCCCGAACTTAGCGAGTCGGAATACCTTACAGTCATCGGTGGCAAAACCGCGCAACTGTTCAAGGGCGCCGCCCATACCGCCGCATTAATAAGTGGCGCGGATGGCGCCACCCGTCAGGCTCTCAGCGATTATGGCTGGGAGCTGGGCCTGGCTTTCCAGCTCGTGGACGACGCCCTCGATTACGCCGTTGATAGCGCCGTGATTGGCAAGAATACCGGCGATGACCTGGCCGAAGGCAAGGTAACCCTGCCCCTGATTCAGGCAATGAAAAGCGGAACGAATAGCCAGCGACAACGATTAGAGGCTGCCATACGAAAGAAAGACACCTCACAATTACCGGCGGTTATCGAAATTGTCGAACAAACCGGGGCCTTTGACTACACCCTTGAGCTGGCGAGAACCCGTGCCCGGAATGCTCGGGACAGCATCAGAGGGCTGCCAACATCGGAATTCCACACCGCTTTAATTGAGCTGAGTGAATTCGCGGTGACAAGAAACCACTAACCGCGCTTTGCGCATATCCGTATCCGGCATATTCTTTGCTCGGGCTATACTGAACACCGACAGTCAAACAGTGAAATGGATAGCCTCGACGCGATATGAACACAAAGGATTTGCCAACCGAACCCTTAATCAGCGGCACTCCAGCCTGGCGGGCCCTGAGTGACCACGCAAAAGCGCTGGATCAGGTCACGCTGCGAGAACTGTTCGAGCGTGATCCGCAGCGCGGTCAGCGCTTTGCCGCCAGCGCGGGGCCCCTTTACTTCGACTTCGCCAAGGATCATCTCACCGAAGAAACCCTTACCTTGCTATGCGGTCTGGCGCACACCGCCGACCTGACGGGTGCGATTGATAATCTGTTTGGTGGCGAAACGGTCAATAATACCGAAAACCGTCCCGCCCTCCATGTGGCGCTCAGAAGCAACTGCACACCCGGCAATCACTTTGAGCAAGCAGCCTCGGCAACCCTTGCCCGATTTTGCGCATTTGCCACACGCATTCGCGACGGCAAGATAAAGGGGACGAACGGTCAGGCCTTTCGGCATATTGTCAACCTGGGCATTGGCGGCTCGGATCTGGGTCCGCGGCTGGTTACCGGCGCTTTTCCGAGCTCAGGGCAGCCCAATCTAAATTGCCATTTTGTTGCCAATATCGATAGCGATGAGCTAACTGACACGCTGGCCCGGTGCGAGCCGGAAACTACGCTCTTTATCATCTCTTCCAAGAGCTTTTCGACACTGGAAACCCTCAGCAATGCACAGGGAGCCATCGCCTGGTTGCGCGCCGCCGGCATGACCGAGCGAAATATCGCCCAGCACCTGGTCGCGGTCACCGGCAATTCCCCGGCGGCGTTGAAATTCGGTATTACCGAGGATCGAATCTTTCCCGTGCCTGACTGGGTCGGCGGTCGCTTCTCCCTGTGGTCGGCTATTGGCTTGCCAGTCGTCATATCCCTGGGCGAAGAGGTATTCAGGCAACTACTCCATGGCGCCAGGGAAATGGACCAGCACTTCCGCAACACGGATTGGAGAAACAATTTACCCGTGCTCCATGGCCTGCAGGCCATCTGGCATATCAATTTCCGGGGCTATAAAAGCCGGGCGGTCCTGCCCTACGTTCACCATCTGCGGGATCTACCCGCCTATCTTCAACAATTGACCATGGAAAGCCTAGGTAAAAGCACTACAAAAACAGGCCGCAAAGTTGATTATTCCACAGGGCAGGTGATCTGGGGCAGCGAAGGCACCAACGGGCAACACTCTTTTCACCAGCTGCTTTTGCAAGGTACTGAGCCTGTATCCGTGGATTTCATCGCCACCCGCAAAGCCCACTGCGACACAGAAAATCATCGACACCTGCTCGGCAATTGCCTGGCTCAGAGCCAGGCCTTAATGGCTGGCAAGTCAGCCGCACAAAGCCACCGGGAATTACTGGATCAGGGTCTGGAAGCCGAGCTTGCCAAGTCCCTCGCGCCGCACAAGGCAGTCCCCGGAAACCGGCCCAGCAACACCCTATTGCTGGATGAGCTCAAGCCCCGCTCACTGGGCGCATTATTGGCTTTTTATGAACACAGCGTTTTTGTGCAAAGCGTGATCTGGAATATCAACGCTTTTGATCAATGGGGCGTCGAACTGGGCAAGACCCTTCATCACCGTTTATTTCAACAATTGGATAGCAATAAGCCCCGAACCAGCCACCTCGAAGAACTGGATAGTTCAACCAACACACTGATAGAAACTTTGACCCAAGCCCCCAACCCGCCGGACCATAGCTAGAAAAACTACAAAACAAAAGAATAAAACCTGCTTCCCAGACAAACACTTAAGTCATATTGCCGGAACATATCAGCGGCTGTTCTTTCCCTTGTTTTTGTTGTAGAGTTGCCGCCTTTTTCGCGCCCGATGCACCATCAGGGTGCCCAAAATCAACCGAAACTGAGGGGACTAACATTGTGATTATAGGCATACCCCGGGAAATCAAGCCCGGTGAAAACCGGGTCGCCATGACACCAGGCAATATCCAGGTGTGGAAACAAAAAGGAGTCGACTTCCTGGTTGAAAGTGGCGCTGGCATCGCCGCTGGGTTTATGGATGACCAATACGAAGCGGTGGGCGCCACCGTGCGTAACGATCGCGCCAGTATATTTGCCGAAGCCGATATTATCATGCAGGTGCAATCCTTCGGCGCCAACGACGTAAACGGCGATGATGACCTGGCTTCCATAAAAGCCGGTCAGCTGATCGCGGGCATGATGGATCCACTGGGCGGACCGGCGATTTCCCAAAAACTGGCCGGCACCAATGCCACCGCCGTTGCCATGGAGCTGGTGCCGCGCATAAGCCGGGCCCAGAGTATGGATGTACTCTCCTCCATGGCTACCCTGGCCGGCTACAAGGCCGTGCTTCTGGGTGCCAGCCACTCACCGCTGATCGTACCCATGTTGATGACCGCGGCAGGCACACTTAACCCCATGCGAGTACTGATCATGGGCGCTGGCGTTGCCGGCCTTCAGGCCTGCGCCACGGCAAAGCGTCTGGGCGGCGTGGTTGAAGCCTATGACGTCCGCCCGGCCGCCCGGGAACAGATCATCTCCGTGGGCGCCAAGCCCATCGAGCTGGACCTGGAAACGGACACCTCGGAAGACACCGGCGGTTACGCCAAGGAGCAGAGCGAGGAGTTCCTTGCCCGCCAGCAGGAACTGCTGACCCAGGTGCTGGAGGAACAGGATCTGGTTATCACCACAGCAGCGGTGCCTGGTGCCAAGTCGCCGATTCTGGTGACCACGGCCATGGTCGAGCGGATGAAGCCCGGCGCGGTCATCGTTGATCTGGCCGCCGAACGGGGTGGTAACTGCGAGCTGACTCAACTGGGTGAAACCGTGGTCGCCCACGGCGTTACCATTCTGGGGCCGGAAAATCTCGCCTCCACCATCGCCACCCATGCCAGCCAGATGTACGGCAAGAACATGGAAGTACTGCTGGGCCATCTGCTTGATGAAGACAATAATCTGAAGCTGGATTTCGAGGATGAAATTATCCACGAGACGGTGATCGCCCACGGGGGTGATGTGCCACACACGCGAATGCGCGAGCTGGTTGGGTTGCCCGCCCTGCCGGAGCCTGAAACCCAAGAACCTGAAAGCGAAGAAGCAAGCGGGGAGACTTCCTGATGGAACTGATAATCATGCAACTGGCGCTGTTCGTGCTCTCGCTGTTTCTCGGCGTGGAGCTGATTACCAAAGTGCCACCCACCCTTCACACGCCGCTGATGTCCGGCACCAACGCCATCTCCGGGATCACCCTTGTAGGCGCCGTGCTAGCCGCTGGCGCCGGCGAGGCATCGACGCTGGTACACGCCCTGGGCTTTATTGCCGTGACCATGGCTACCCTCAATGTCATCGGTGGTTATCTGGTGACCAACCGCATGCTTGCCATGTTTAAACGGAGGGACTAGACCATGAGTGGTTCTTTTGTAGATATCGTTTATTTGGCCGCGGCCGTTCTTTTTGTGCTCGGCATCAAGGGCCTGACCCGGCCCAAGACCGCCGTGCGCGGCAATCTGATGTCGGCCACTGGCATGCTACTGGCCGTGGTCATCACCCTGTTTGACCGCGACATCATCAGTTTTGAATACATTATTGCCGGCATGCTCACCGGCGGCATCATCGGGGGGCTCATGGCAACCCGCGTACAGATGACTTCCATGCCACAGATGGTCGCCCTGCTTAACGGTTGTGGCGGTGGCGCGTCACTGGGCCTGGCGGCAGCCAGCTACCTGCTGGCGATGGAAGGCGCCGGCTATTCCGGCGACCTGATGGGCACTCTGGCGGTGGTTTTCGTGATGATCACCGTACTGATCGGCGCCGTGACCCTGTCGGGCAGTGTTGTCGCCTTTGCCAAGCTGCAGGAACTGATCTCCGGCCAGCCCATCGGCTTTGTCGGCATGAAATTTCTTAATGCCGCGTTGTTTGCCGGCGCCCTGGCATCCCTGATTATGCTCACCCTGAACCCAGGGAATACCGCGCTGTTCTGGGGCCTTATCGCCATCGCCATGGTGCTGGGCCTGACCCTGGTGCTGCCCATTGGTGGCGCCGATATGCCGGTGGTTATCGCCCTGCTGAACTCCTACTCTGGTATCGCCGCGGCCGCCGCTGGCTTTATTCTGGGCAATACCGTGCTGATCGTTACCGGCTCACTGGTCGGTGCCTCAGGTCTGATCCTCACCAATATCATGTGCGTGGCCATGAACCGATCACTCACCAATGTGTTGTTCGGGGTGATGGCCGAAGGCAGCGACGCCATTGATGCCGATGAAGTCTACGGTGGTAAGGTCAAAAGCGCCCAAGCCGAAGAAGTCGCCATGATCCTGGAAACCGCCCGCCGGGTGGTCATCGTGCCCGGCTTTGGTCTGGCCATGGCTCAGGCCCAGCACGCTGTCCGCGAGCTGGCCGACGTGATGGAAGCCCGGGGCATCGAAGTGGAGTACGCCATCCACCCGGTGGCCGGCCGTATGCCCGGACACATGAACGTGCTGCTGGCCGAGGCGGAAGTGCCTTATGACAAAATGGTGGAGATGGATCAGATCAATCCCACTTTCGAGCAAACCGATGTCGCCATTGTTATCGGCGCCAACGACGTGACCAATCCCATGGCGCGGGAAGACAAAGGCAGCCCCATCTACGGCATGCCCATCCTCAATGTCGACAAGGCCAACACCGTGGTGGTGATCAAGCGCTCCATGAGCCCTGGCTTTGCCGGCCTCCCCAACCCGCTGTTTGCCGCCGACAATTGCCTGATGGTGTTCGGCGATGGCAAGAAGGCGGTTATCGATATTACCGCCAACCTCGACCTCGCCTAACGACAGATCAGGACAGCCTGAAGCTAGAATAAAAAAGCCCCGTAAGGGGCTTTTTTTTGAGTACGATTTATCTGTTTACGTTCAACCCAGATCAGGTCTCGATAAAAGTCAGCAACTCTTCGGTCTTATCCGCCATCAACGCACGATCCCCCCGGCTCTCGACATTCAGGCGCACCAGTGGCTCGGTGTTCGAACGGCGCACATTAAAGCGCCAGTCGGCAAATTCCATACTCAAGCCGTCGGTTTTATCCACCAGCAAAGCATCTTCCCGGTAACGGGATTCAATCACCGCCAGTACCTTTTCGGCATCGTCCACAGTGCGGTTGATCTCACCACTGACGGGATAAGCGGCCTGGCGCTCCGCCACCAGCTGGGACAGAGACTTACCACTTATGGACACCAGTTCGACGACGAGCAACCACGGCACCATGCCGCTGTCACAGTAGGCAAAATCACGGAAATAGTGGTGAGCACTCATCTCTCCACCATAAACCGCATCGTTATCCCGCATCACCTGTTTGATAAAGGCATGGCCGGTTTTACTCTGCACCGGCGTGCCCTGAAATTGATTGACGATATCGATGGTATTCCAGGTCAGGCGGGGGTCGTGGACAATGGCCGCGGCGCCTCTTTTTTTAAGAAACGCTTCCGCCAGCAACCCGACCAGGTAGTAACCCTCGATAAACGCGCCTTTTTCATCAAAGAAAAAGCAGCGATCAAAATCCCCGTCCCAGGCGATACCCAGGTCAGCCTGCTCATCAACCACCACCTGGGCAGTGGCGGCGCGGTTTTCCTCCAGCAAGGGATTGGGTACACCATTTGGGAAATTGCCATCGGGTTGGTGATGAACCTTAATAAAGCGCAGGGGCAAGCGCGGCTCCAGCAAGTCGATAATCGTCCCTGCTCCACCGTTACCGGCATTGACCACCACCTTCAAAGACTGCAGCGAGCCTGTATCCACATAGCTTTGCAAATGATCGATGTAAGCGTTTTTGTCCTCTGACCTGATCAGCGAACCTCGGTTCGAAGGCTCGTTAAAATCGCCACTTTCCGCCAGCGCCTTGATCTCCGGTAGGCCGTCGTCCCCACTGATGGGCCGCGATTGCTCGCGGACAAACTTCATGCCGTTATAGTCCATGGGATTATGGCTGGCGGTGACCACCAGCCCACCGTCAAAGCCGCCATCCGCCGTGGCGAAATAGATCTCCTCGGTGCCGCACTGGCCGATATGGCTGACATCGCAGCCAGCGTCCAGGATACCGTTCACCGTGGCATCACAGATTGCGGGGCTAGTGAGACGAATATCGTGGCCGACCACGATGGTTTTTGCTCCCAGAAACTGGGCGAAGGCGCGGCCGATCCGGTAGGCGATTTCTTCGTTAAGCTGATCCGGCACGCGGCCGCGTACGTCATAGGCTTTAAAGCAGCTATAGCTTTCCGACATCCGATACTCCAGCTTCAGTGGGCCTGATCGCGCAGGTAAATATTTTCGTAGACGTAGTTGGTCGCCTCCACATAGCCATCGACACTGCCGCAATCAAAGCGGCGCCCCTGGAATTTGCAGGCCAGCACCTTACTGGTTTTCGCCATGGTGCGAAGGGCGTCGGTAAGCTGTAATTCGTCATTTTTACCCGGCGGCGTATGACGCAGGATTTCAAAGATATAGGGTGTAAGAACATAACGACCAATCACTGCCAGATTACTGGGTGCATCCTGCGGCTCCGGTTTTTCCACCATATCGGTGACGGAATAAAGCCCCGGCTCCACTTCCACTCCGGAGATCACTCCAAACTTGGAAATGTCCGCCTCGGGCACCTCCTGAATGGCCACCACTGAGCAACGGTGCTTAAGATAGATATCCACCAATTGGGCCATTACCCCCCTGTCCTCGGTAATACACAGGTCATCGGCCAGAACCACGCCAAAGGGCTCGCTGCCCACCAGCAACTCCCCTGTGAGCACCGCGTGGCCCAACCCCTTCATTTCCGACTGACGCGTGGTGGAAAAGCGAGCTTCGGCGATGACCTTACGGATACTGCTGAGGTATTTTTCCTTATCACTGCCGGCGATCTGGTGCTCCAGCTCAAAGCTGATATCAAAAAAATCGTTGATCGCCCGCTTGCCACGCCCGGTTACCAGACAGATCTCACTGAGACCGGCATCCAGCGCCTCCTCCACACCATACTGCACCAGTGGCTTGTTCACCACCGGCAACATCTCCTTGGGCATCGACTTGGTGGCCGGCAGAAACCGCGTACCGTAACCAGCCACGGGAAACAAACATTTTTTGATCATCCAGACTTTCTCCACTGACTGAAATTGACTCGACTGTAAATAAGCAAGCTCCGCGCCAAAACAAAGCCCAGCGCTTGGTGACACGGATTCAGCTCTCTACCTTAACCTATCTTTATGACAAACCATGCGGGCAAATTCCTCGGCGAATGATTAAGACCAGTAATTCCATTACACTCCTTAAATCGATAGCAGGGTTTGGACTTCCCAAGCCTATCAGCTAAAATGCCATCGTTTTTTTGGGCCGATATTTGGCCATCACCGTATTTCCCTCTCGAGGTTACTTTGAGCGATTCAAGCGCCCACCAGCGACACAGTTTTGATTACGACGACCTGATAGCCTGCGCCGAAGGCCGACTGTTCAACGAAAATAGCGCGCAACTACCGCTACCCAATATGTTAATGGTTGACAGAATCGCCCATATTAGCGCCGAAGGGGGCGCCAATGGAAAGGGTGAAATTATCGCTGAAATGGACGTAAAGCCGGGGCAATGGTTTTTTGACTGCCACTTTAAGGGCGATCCGGTGATGCCCGGTTGCCTGGGCCTGGACGCTCTGTGGCAACTGACCGGCTTCTTCCTGACCTGGCGCGGCAATAATGGCCATGGCCGCGCCCTCGGCGCCGGGGAAGTCAAATTTTTCGGTCAGGTTCTGCCCACTGCCAAGAAACTGACTTACAAGCTCGATATAAAACGTGTTATAGAACGCAAACTGGTGATGGCGATCGCTGACGGCTCGGTCTCCGTGGATGACCGGGAAATATACACAGCCAAGGATCTGCGAGTCGGTCTTTTCCAGTCCACTGACAATTTCTGACTGGATTCAGTAAAATCCGGCGGCACCAAACGCTTACAATAAGTCGTTTGTAACAAACAGAAAACCCCCGAATGAGGTTGCTATGAGACGTGCGGTAATTACGGGTATGGGCATTGTTTCCTGCCTGGGAAACGATCAGGCCAGCGTGGTCGATTCGCTTCGTAACGGGCGCTCGGGCATAGGCGCCAATGAGTCCTACCGAGAAACCGGCATGAAAAGCCAGATAAGCGGACAGATCGATCTCGATTTCAAGGGGCTCATTGACCGCAAGCACCTGCGTTTTATGAGCATTTCCGCAGCCTATGGCTATGTCGCCATGCAGCAGGCCATCGAAGACAGCGGGCTCAGTCAGAATCACGTCAGCAATCCCCGCACCGGCATTATTATGGGTTCCGGCGGAATTTCCGGTGAAAAATTTGTTGAATCCATCGACACCTGCCGCGCAAAAGGGGTCAAGCGCATGGGCCCCTATCGAGTCACCCAGATCATGAGCAGCACGGTCGCCGCTTGCCTGGCCACCCCCTTTCAGATCAAGGGTCTGAACATCTGCATCTCTTCCGCCTGCGCCACCAGCGCCCACTGTATCGGCGCGGCAGTCGAACAAATTCAACTGGGCAAGCAGGATATTCTGTTTGCCGGTGGCGCCGAAGAGGAACACTGGTCCATGGCCAGCATGTTTGACGCCATGGGAGCATTGTCAACCAAATACAATGACACCCCGGAAAAAGCGTCTCGACCCTATGACGCGGATCGCGACGGCTTCGTGATGTCCTGCGGCAGTGGCTGCTTCGTGGTCGAAGAGCTGGAACACGCGCTGGCTCGGGGCGCGAGGATCTATGCCGAAATCGTCGGTTACGGCGCCACGTCCGACGGACATGACATGGTTGCACCCTCGGGCGAAGGCGCGGTTCGCTGTATGCAACAGGCCATGGACACCGTTGAAGGCGGGATCGACTATATTAACACCCACGGTACCAGCACCCCGGTAGGTGATATCGCGGAAATTGGCGCGATCCGGGAAGTCTTCGGTGATAATGCGCCCCATATTGGCTCCACTAAATCCCTGTCCGGTCACTCCCTGGGAGCTGCCGGCGTTCACGAAGCCATCTATAGCCTGTTGATGATGGAAAACAACTTCGTCGCCGAATCAATAAATATCGAGAACCTGGACCCCGAGGTGGGCAACATGCCCATCGCCACCAGTCGCGTCGATGACATCAAACTGGAAAGAGTCATGTCCAACAGCTTCGGCTTTGGCGGCACCAATGCAACCCTGGTATTACAGAAATACCGCCAGTAACATCTTCTCTATCCTAAAATTCCCTATCCTAAAAAAAGGGGCTGATTATGGGATCAGCCCCTTTTTTGTTTCTGGCGCCCCAGCTAGCTAAATGTAGTTATTCTCACTCAGATAATTGAGCAGTTGTTCGGTACTGGCGCGCAGGTCATTCGCACCCGTATCGATCCTCAGTTCGGGTTGCTCCGGGGCCTCATAAGCGGAATCAATGCCCGTAAAATGCGGGATTTCACCAGCCCGCGCCTTTTTATACAGCCCCTTGGGGTCCCGCTCCTCGCAGATTTCCAGTGAAGTAGACAGGTGCACTTCTATAAACTCATCAGCTTCGACAATTTCACGAGCAAGCTTTCTTTCGGCCCGAAAAGGGGAGATGAAGGCAGTCATAACAATCAAGCCCGCATCGACAAAGAGTTTTGCCGCCTCGCCGATACGGCGAATATTTTCAACGCGATCTTCGTCGGTAAAACCCAGATCGCCATTCAGTCCCTGACGGACATTATCGCCGTCGAGCAAATAACAATGGTGCCCTCGCTCAAATAGCGCTCTTTCCAGCGCGTTGGCCAGGGTGGATTTTCCCGCGCCACTGAGGCCGGTAAACCAGATAACACAGGGCTTCTGCCCCTTTCTTTCCGCGCGTTCTTTTTTGCTGACAACGGATTCGTGCCAAGTGAGATTGGTATTCAATATTGCTCCTCGATTTAGCTTGTATTAATCAGTACTGGGTCCATGCGTATGCAGGGCCGGTCGTCTTTCCATGCGCGGCCCATGCTAGTAGGCCACACCCTCCCACATGTCCGCTCAGGGCGTCAGTCAGAATGGAATATCGTCATCAAAATTGTCGAAACCACCGGGCTGGCTCTGCCCTCCACCGCCTTGAGCCATGGCTGGCGCCGGAGACTGCTGCTGGGCTGGGGTCTGTTGCTGAGCCGGCGCATAGTCGCCGGTGGAATCTCCCCGGCTGTCTAGCATCTGCATCTCATTAGCGACGATTTCGGTGGTGTATCGATCCTGGCCGGTGTTCTTATCCTGCCATTTACGGGTGCGCAGGGAGCCTTCGATATAAACCTTGCTGCCCTTGCGCAGATATTCGCCGGCGATTTCAGCAAGACGGTTGAAAAAGACAATCCGGTGCCATTCGGTGCGCTCCTGCTGCTGGCCTGTTTGCTTGTCTTTCCAGCTTTCACTGGTGGCGAGGGTGATATTGGTCACCGCGCCGCCCGAAGGCATGTAACGGGTTTCTGGATCCTGACCCAGGTTACCGATCAGGATGACTTTGTTGATACCTCTGGCCATGGTCGCTCCTCCTGTACCCCGAACCCACTAAAACGCCCAGTGTAGCGCTTACTGCGCGTTAAAATCCATCGCATCAAGAAAAATGGTGCGGGCAATTACCCGAAGGCTTATCTCCGGGTGTTCACTTCACCAGACTCTGGTGAAAAGCCTGCTCATTAAAATGCTCATCGTCCACTTTCACGTAGGCAAGATTTTCTCCAGGGATGACAACCACATCCTCGACCCCGGAAAAATGCTCAACCCAGCGATGGCTATCCACCGCCGCCCCTGAATTCAGATCAACCACCACACTGCGCAAATTACGCGGCCTGTCCATAGTGGATGCCATGCCAAGCCAAACCAGCACCACCGCTAACGACAACCAGAACACGCCGGCAAAACCGGCGAAGTGGGCCACTACTCCTCCGGCAACACCGCCGCTAAAAGCGCCCAGAAACTGGCTGGTGGAATAGACCCCCATCGCCGTTCCCTTAATGCCGGCGGGCGCCATTTTGCTCACCAGTGAAGGCAGGCTGGCTTCAAGCAGGTTAAAGGCCATAAAAAACAGCACCAGGCCAAACACCATCTGTCGCAAGGCGGTTCCAGTACCCGCCATCACCAACTCAGCCACCGCCAACAACGACACGGCAAACAAAAACACCGGCTTCATCTTGCGCCGAGTCTCGCCATACCAGATAAACGGCAGCATCAATACAAATCCAGCAACCATGGTCGAGAGATACAAACTCCAGTGCCGGCTACGATCAAAATCCAGCACTTGCTCCAGCACAACAGGGACCGACACCCAGGTCGCCATTTGCGCGAAGTGAAGGCTGAAGATACCGACATTCAAGCGCCACAACTGACCATCCCGCAACACGCGACCCAGCATGGCCGGCACTGGAACCACTTCATGGCCACTGTGACGCACCAGGGGGTTAGGTACCGCCACCAGCACGACCAACAAGCCGAGACCAGCTAGGACACTGGTCAACCAGAAAACCCCCTCCATGCCCCAATGCTGAGCCACAAGGGGCCCCGTGATCATGGCGACGATGAAAGCCAGACCAATACTGCCGCCAATCGCCGCCATGGCCCGGGTACGATTTTGCTCACGTGTGACATCGGATAACAGGGCCATCACCACACCAGCGACGGCGCCAGCGCCCTGGAGCGCACGGCCCAAGATAATCGCGTACGCGGTTTCGGCCACCGCGCACAAAAGGCTGCCGGCCAAAAACAGGATCATACCCCCGGCAATCACCGGCTTGCCTCAGGGTGTTTTTCAAAT
>OBIY01000557.1_pt1 | contig 14065 bp, 12 predicted proteins | sample 1519841 | NCBI WGS metagenome assembly OBIY01 (sample SAMN03019774, study PRJEB22545) | beach sand metagenome | biome: beach; feature: sea beach; material: beach sand | place: USA: Municipal Pensacola Beach, FL | collected 2010-07-30 | depth 30-40 cm m
AGACGAACAGGCCTTGTTTGGCCCGAGGTCATGAATATGGTGGTGGCTTCTCGCCAGATTTGCAGTTCCAGTTTGCGGTTCAGCGGCAGATCCGGGTTAAGGCTTTTCATCGCCATCATGAGCGAGGCCGGCCCGCAGGTGAACTCCAGGGTTTGGGCATAGTAGGGCACTCGGGTGACACCGCGGTCGGGCTGGGGCGCCAACGACTTTTCCATCCGCACCGCGTCTTCGTGATCTTCGTAGTAGTCCTCTAGTTGCTCCAGGTCGCGATAACCGGCGCTTGAGTACAGCGCTTTGGCTTTCTCGTTGTCCCGGCGGATCTCCAGCCGGATGGCCAGGCAACCGTGTTCGCGGGAGGCGCCTTCCGCTGCCTCAAGCAGCAATCGACCCACGCCCCGGCCTTGGGCTTCGGGCAGCACGGCGAAGGAATACAGGCGCGCCAGCGCGGTGCCGGCGTGGAAATGGACCAAGGCATAGCCGATGGGGCCGTCACCGGCATCGTAGACTAAAAGCGTACCTTTCCCGCGCTTGAGAAAGTGGCGGAAACTGCGCCGCGAGAGGCGATCGGTTTCGAAACAACGCTGTTCGATTTTGACCAAGGCGTCCAAATCCGCCCAGCTTGCGGGCCGCACGAACGTATCGGAAAGGGCTTGGGGTTGTTGGGGTAGCATGGCACTCACTCGTAGATAAGGGCACGTAAGATCAATAACGTAAGGTACAGGATTCGCTGGCTGACTTTGCGGTCATCATAGCGTTAATAATGACGTAATTGAGAACACTCAGCACTGAGTTCTTCATAGATCATATTTGTGTGCCATCTGACAGGCGAGTTCGAGTGCTGCGTTAAAACTGCCACTGTCCGCTTTGCCTGTGCCGGCTAAATCCAGTGCAACGCCGTGGTCTACTGAGGTACGGATGATTGGTAATCCCAAGGTAATATTAATCGCATTGCCAAAGCCGATATGTTTAAGAACCGGTAACCCCTGGTCATGGTACATGGCGAGCACCGCATCGGCGTTGGCCAGGTTGGCTGGAGTAAATAAGGTATCTGCCGGTAAGGGCCCTACAAGGTTCATGCCTGCGTCTTTGAGCTGTTTCAGTATAGGGATGATGATGTCTATTTCTTCCCGGCCCAGGTGCCCGTTTTCCCCAGCATGGGGGTTGAGGCCACAAACCAGGATACGTGGATTGTCCAAGGCGAATTTTTCGCGGAGGTCCTTGTGCAAGATTCGAATCACTCGTGATAACCGAGATGGGGTGATTTGTCTGGCTACGTCAGCCAGAGGCAGATGGGTGGTGACCAGCGCAACTCGCAGGTCTCCGGCTGCCAACATCATGACAGGCCAGGCATGGGTGAGCTCTGCCAGAAATTCGGTATGGCCTGAAAAAGGCGTGCCAGCATCGTTAATAATGCCTTTATGCACGGGTCCGGTCACAAGTGCCGAAAAGGTGTTGTCCAAACAGCCTTGAGTCGCAATGCGGAGTGTTTGCAGGACGTAATCTGCGTTTTGTGTGTCGAGTTTTGCTGGTATTGAGGGTGCGGCGAGCGGAACAGGCAGGACGAGAGCTGTGCCCGCTTTTGATGGAGTCACCGGGGTATGAGGTTGGTACGAAGTGATTTGTATGGGCAAGTGGAGCTGTTCGGCACGCGCTTGTAGCAGTTGGGGGTCGACTACCCAGACGATTTGGGCCGGCCAGTCTTTTTGTATGAGCTGGACGGCGAGCTCCGGACCAATGCCAGCAGGTTCGCCAGGGGTTATTGCAATGCGTGGCGTGATAGACATGGGGCTGTCATCAGGTGTTTTCGTCCAGTCGGTATTCAATATAGGCCTCGCCTTTGAGCCGTTGTAACCAAAAGTCCGTTTCTTCTTCGACTTTTTGCCGTTGCAGCGCTCGTTTTACTTGTAAGCGTTGTTGTTCTTCCGTGGCGTCGTGGGTGCGCCTCCCCAACACTTCAAGGATGTGCCAGCCGAAGGTTGATCGAAAGGCGTCACTGACTTCGTGGACGGATAAGCTTTCGGCGACATCTTCGAATACTTCGACCATTTCTCCTGATCCAAACCAGGGTAAGTCGCCACCATCCACGGCACTGGCGGTATCTTCGGAATGAGCCCGGGCTATGTCCGCGAAAGGTTCCCCGGCAAGAATGCGTTCGCGCAACTCAAGCAGTTTGTTTCGGGTCTGCTCCTCGTTTCTAACAGCGGTGACTTTTAATAAAATGTGTCGCGCTTTGGTCTGGTTGATCAGTAATTTATCCGCACCTTTTTTGTCACTTAAATGCAAGAGGTGAAATCCGTTGGGGCTGCGGATGGGTTGAGTAATATCACCCACTTTCATGTTGCCCACGATATCGGTAAACAGCGAGGGGATTTGTTCGAGTGAGCGCCAGCCCAGATCTCCGCCTTCCAAGGCATTATTGCCATCGGAGTAGGCCAGTGCCAGGCTGGAAAAGTCACTACCGGCCTCAAATTCACGGACCAGGTCGTCGGCTTTTTCTCGAGCACGTTGAATGGCTTCGGGGCTGGAGGCCTCGGGAACTGCAATGAGGATGTGAAACAGGTGGTAGCTGGTAGCATTTTCTTCTGTAGGCTTCTCACGCTCGAGGAAATCGTTGACTTCTTGATCAGAGACGGTCACTTTGGCAACAACTTCCTGACGCCGAACACGGGCAATAAGCATCTCTGTTCGGATATCTTCTCTGAATTTGAGGTAATCATAGCCGCTTGCAAGCAGCGCTTGCCTAAACTCATCGAGTGACTGCTGATTTTGTTGTGCAATTCGTTGTAGCGAACGGTTGAGTGCGGCATCATCAATGCGGATGCCTTGTTTTCTGGCCACTTGTTTTTGCAGTGTTTGTAGAATCAGGTAGTCGAGAATCTGCTGCCTGAAACGGTTCTCAGGCGGGAGTCTCTGACCACGTTCGTTGGCACGTTTTCTCTGTGATGATATTTCTGCATTCAGCTCGCTAAGCAAAATGATATCGTCATTGACGACAGCAACAATCCTGTTTAACAGGCGCTCCCCTTGCAGGGAAGTTATTGCTGCGTGTGTTGTATGGGTGAGTGTCACTAACGTGCAAGCAAGTGTGATTGCAATAAAGCGTGTCATCATGGTTGTATCTAAGACTCCATAATATTGGGAGTGATGTTATTCAAATAATCTGCCGGCACTTTCACCCAGTGATGTCAGCCCTTTGAGCACCCATTCGAGGTAATAGGCTTCCTGCTCTTCGTTGTTTTCGTCTATTTTTTTGCGGGCGGAAAGCCTCAATGCCCAGCAGCAGCTATCATACTGAACCCCTGCCATTTGGTCGATGGTTTCGCGACTTCGCACAGCATAAAGTGCTTTAGCAGAAAGCGAGAGGCGGCCGGTAACCGGCCAGAGGAATTCGGCCTCTAACTGTTCGATTTCGTCCCGTTCGGTTTCTTCTGGGCGGTAACGGTGGGCCAGCCAAAACCGCGAATCATTCTGCTTGTTTTGGTAACGAAGCGACGCACTGCTAAGCTCAGTGCGCTCGGTTTTGGGGTCCCAGAGCAGGTCGTTCTCGAGTCGCCATTGGGGTGCGACGTGGTAAAAGCCTTGAAAGGCCAGGCTCGACATTTCAGATGTTTCGATGGCGTCTTCGGGTAAGGTGACCTTTCTGTCACGGAGGTAAAACAATCGTCCCAGCGAAAGGGTGAGTTGTTCTTGGCCCAGGGGTGATAAAACCCGGGTTGTCAGAGCCAAGGCTATCTGGTTGGCATCGCCCATTCGATCATACCCTGAGAATCGGTTTTCCCGAAAAAGCTGGTTGAAACCGAAGCTATTCAGGCTGGTATCAAAGTCAGGGATGTCGTTTTGGTCTTCATGGGCCGCGAAGAGGTAATAAAGCCGAGGTTCCAGGGTGTGCAATCCACCATTTTTCAGGTTTCTATCAAAAAACAGGCCGCTGTCCAGAGAAAAAACAGGGGTCGTGACGCTGGGAGAGGCTTCTATCCCCGACATTTGGTTGTCGAGCTGATATTGGCTATGCCAAAGGCTGGTCGAGGGTATGACAAACCAGCCGGGCTGCTTATGAGGCCAGGAAAGCCGGGGTTGCAGAAGAACGCGGTCACCTGTTACGGACTCATCACGGTCAAAGCGTGTCCACTCAGTGTTGATGCGATATTGCAGGGTGTCTGTGTCTCGGTCGGAGTAGGCATTCAAGTTGATTTTGGGGAGCTGGCGGTAAGGGCGGTCGGTGATCGGCGTGTCTGGATCCAGTGTCTGGTGTCCTTGTGCCAGCAGGCTAAAGTCGGTGTGATCGCCTTGATACTTGAGGCTGGCCCGGCGTGGGAGGTGCTCAATGTCTGAGTTTGAAAATTCATCGCCAAAGTCATCGAAATAGTCTTGGTCAGAGGCATAGCTGGCATCAATGGCGGTTTCCCAGCGAGAGCCAAACTGGCCTGTCTGACGCAGGCGGGCAAATTTTCGCTCCTGTGATTGTTCGTTATCATCAATATATCCGGTATTCAGGGCCCACAGCCCTGCTTGATTGAGGTGGCGAAGCTCCGTGTCAAGATGTAAACCGCGATCTTCCAGGTACCGAGGTATGAACGTGGCGTCTGCCGTGGGTGCGATGTTCCAGTACCAGGGAGCGGCGATATCGGCTCCGTGCCGAGTGCTGTAACCCACACTGGGGGCAAGAAAACCGGTTTTACGCTGATCGCCGAGCGGGAAGCCAAACCAGGGAAAGTAGAAAAAAGGGGTATCTTGAAAATACAGTTTGATGTGCTTCGCTGAGCCTGCTTGGGCTGCGGTGTCTAGGTTGACCTCTGATGCTTCGATGCGCCAGCTCTCATTTTCAGGGGGACAGCTGGAGTACGTTGCATCGGTGAGTTTAAGCACGCCATAGCCTGTTCGCATCACACGCTGTGCGCGGCCCTGAGCAGTTTGGACGGTCGTGGTGTATTGGTAGCTTGCGCTGTCAATGGTGAACGTTTCACGCTCAAGGTTCAGTTCTGCCTGCTCACCGAGCACGGTAAGGTCTGTCGTTTGAAAGCGGATCGCGCCACTCGCGGTAATGGTTTGTGCGGCTTTATCGTAGCGTGCCTGATTGGAAAACAGCTGCTTATCTGCGTCAAGAACGTTGACGTTGCCTTCGAGTTTGAAGCTGCTGCTGCCGTCGAATAGCAGGTAGTCCGAGGAAATACGAGTTGTTTCTTCGGGCAAAAGGTGAATACTGTCGGTATTACCTTGCGAAATATTTTCATTTGAACACTGCGTATCGGCTGAGAGGCTGTTAGTCAGAAGTAGCCAACATGCGGTGATAAAAAGCGTTTTTTTCATTAAATCAATAGTAAGATGCCATAGCTTAAGCCATTGAGTCGGCTAAGAACAAAACCGTGAAGGTATATTAATGATAGTCTTTCAGGCAAGTGAAAGAGTCGCAATGAATGGATAAGGGTCGTACAGTGCAGATGGAGCCCTCGTGGCTTGCGGTGATGCAAAGTCAATTTCAGTCGGCTTATATGCAGGAGCTGCGACAATTTCTTCTGGAACGAAAAAAAAGCGGGGCCGTCATTTATCCCCCCGGAGAGCAGTATTTTTCGGCATTCAATACCACGCCTTTTAATCAGGTAAAAGTGGTGATTCTAGGTCAAGATCCATACCATGGGCCTGGTCAGGCGCATGGTTTGTGTTTTTCTGTTTTGCCTAATGTTCCGCCACCACCCTCGCTCATCAATATTTTTAAAGAAATTCAGAGTGACCTTGGCATTGCGCCTCCTCATCATGGCTGCCTTATTCCTTGGGCTGAGCAAGGTGTGTTTTTGTTGAATGCGGTATTAACTGTCGAAAAGGGGCGCGCAGGTGCGCACCAGGGCAAAGGCTGGGAGTTATTCACGGACTATGCCATTCAGCAATTGAGCGAAAGCCGAGAAAGATTGGTTTTTTTACTGTGGGGTAGTTACGCACAAAAAAAAGGGCAGCATATTGATCCCGATAAGCACTTGGTGTTGAAGTGTGCACACCCTTCTCCTCTATCGGCGCACCGGGGGTTTCTGGGGTGTCGGCACTTTTCCCAAACAAACGCTTACCTCCAGGCCCATGGCCAGCAACCTGTTAACTGGCAGTTGCCTGATAAAATCGCATTAACGATCTAAAAATAATACTGCGCCCCTGGTTGACGCCTTGGGGAAAGTGAGGAGTTTCTATGAAACCTGCGAATATCCCTGTTTTGATGCTCGCTCAATCGTTGGCGATGGCAACTGCGCCGGTGGTTATTTTGCTGGGTGGCATCATCGGAACCGAACTTGCGCCAACACCAGCATTGGCGACGCTCCCCGTCTCCACTATGATTGTTGGTACGGCTGTGGCAACGGTGCCTGCCGCCTTGTTGATGGGGCGGTTTGGTCGACGAGTCGGTTTCGTCAGTGCTGCGCTGGTTGCTATGTGCGCGGCACTGATGGCGGCCTTTTCCATTGCCAGTCACAACTTTTGGTTGTTGGTACTCGCCACCTTTTTTTTAGGTACTAAACTGGCATTTATTCAGCAGTACCGGTTTGCGGCAGCCGAGAGTGTGACGCCCGAAAACGCGAGCAAGGCCATCGGCTGGGTATTGGCCGGTGGCATTGTGGCTGCGTATTTGGGGCCTGCTGTGGCAAAGGCAACGAGCGACTGGTTGCCTTATGGTCTGTATACGGGTTCTTTTGTGGCGCTTGCCGTGATCCTGTTGCTGGCATCGGTTGTTTTATGTTTTTACCGGAATGTTCAGGTATCGACGGCAGTTGTCGAGGAGCCTGGTCGATCCTTGGTGGATATTTTTAGACAGCCCGTGGTGCTGGTTGCGTTATGTTCGGGTGTGACGGCTTATGCGGTGATGAGTTTCATTATGACAGCGACGCCGCTCAGTATGCATCTGATTGATCAGCATTCCATGTCGGATACGACGTGGGTGATTCAAAGCCATGTTTTGGCTATGTTTATTCCGTCATTATTTACAGGATATTTAATCGCCTGGGTGGGCTTGCACCGTATCCTTTTGATGGGTGTGTTGCTGAATATGGGAACAGTGGCTTTTGCACTCAGCGGGCACGATCTTCACAGCTATTGGTGGGCATTGGTTTTGCTTGGAGTTGGCTGGAATTTTCTCTTTTTAGGGGCGACGATGCTACTGACTCAAACTTACTTACCTCAGGAGCGCTTTAAAGTTCAGGCTATGAATGATTTTGGGATATTTACATTTCAAGCGATTGGCTCACTGGGTTCTGGGATTGTTATGCATCATTTTGGTTGGGCGGCTATTCAATGGGCGAGCCTGCCATTTCTGATTTTGTCCTTATTTGCAGTGCTTTACTTTTACCGGATACAGCAAAAGGGGGCGGTCATTGCTTCGGCTCATATTTAAATGAGTGGTTTTCAGGGCCGTATACGGCTTTTTTTGGCAGGTTTACTCAGTTGAGGAGGCAGTGTGTCTGAAAAAACAAATGAAACTACGTTAAAATAAGCCTGTTTAGCGAAACTAAACGAGGCGGCCCTCGATCCATTTTCATAATCCTCATGACCCTTGGTTCGGCACTATGGTGTCGCTGACATTTAAATAAAGCAGATACCTTATCCAGGCTCATTTGCTTCAAATAAAGATAAAACACTTACGGCCCCAAAAGGAGCCTTAACTAGGAGATATGTATGAGTTACCAGCATGTAAAAATCCCTGAAGGTGGCAAAAAAGTCACCGTAGAAAACGGCAAGCTTGTTGTCCCTGATAACCCTATTATTGGTTATGTGGAAGGGGATGGGATTGGCCCGGATATCACCAATGCAAGTCTTAGGGTTTGGAATGCAGCCGTTGAAAAAGCTTATGGTGGTCAGCGGAAAATTTACTGGGCTGAGCTATTCATGGGTGAAAAGTCAGCCGGTATCTATGATGGGGATTATTTCCCTGAAGAAACTTTGGCCGCCCTTAAAGACCTGATTATTTCGATTAAAGGCCCCTTAACTACACCTGTAGGTGGCGGCTTTCGATCGCTCAATGTTGCATTGCGTCAAGAGTTGGATTTGTATGCATGCGTCCGTCCAGTGAAATATTATTCGGGTGTTCCCTCGCCCATGCGCAAGCCTGATGATGTCGATGTCGTGATTTTCCGTGAAAACACAGAAGATGTTTATAGCGGGATTGAATATGAAGCTGGTACGCCTGAAAACAAAAAGCTGGCCAAGTTTTTACGTGAGGAAATGGGTGTTGATTTTTTTGAAGATGCCGGTTTGGGCATTAAGCCGATCAGTGCTTTTGGGACTAAGCGCCTGGTACGTAAAGCTATTCAATACGCGATAGATAATGAGCGCGATACGGTGACCCTGGTGCACAAAGGTAACATTATGAAGTTCACCGAAGGCGCTTTCCGGAACTGGGGCTACGAAGTGGCCAAAGAAGAGTTTGGTGATGTCACTATCACTGAAGATGAGCTTTGGGAAAAATATGAAGGCAAGCGCCCAGAAGGAAAAATTGTGATCAATGACCGCATTGCGGACATTACTTTTCAGCTTATGCAGTTGCGGCCAGCCGAGTTTGATGTATTGGCGACAATGAATCTGAACGGTGACTACCTGTCAGATGCAGTTGCGGCCGAGGTTGGAGGCGTGGGTATTGCTCCTGGTGCAAATATTGCCGATCATGTAGCCGTTTTTGAAGCTACTCATGGCACCGCGCCAAAATATGCCGGGCAAGATAAAGTGAATCCATCCTCTCTTTTATTATCGGGCGTGATGATGCTGGATTACATGGGTTGGCGTGAAGCGGCTAAGCTCATTAATGACGTATATCCGCAAGTGATTGCTGATAAAACCGTGACCTATGACTTTGCGCGGCAAATGCCAGATGCAACTGAGCTTTCCACAAGCAAGTTTGCCGATGCCTTGATCGCTAAGATACAAGCAATGTGATTGGTTTTTGAGTAGAGCCCTTAATCTATCAATTACTTATATTTAACGGATAGATGAATATATTCAGAGGAGTGAGTTTTGCTCCTCTGGATTGATACAAAATTTTATTGTATTCACGTAGTTCTTTAATACAACATTCATCCGCTTTTTGACGTGAGTGGGTTTCCTTCATTGAGTCATGCTAGAGCTTCGGACGCATCACTATTTACGGCCCCAGATATTTAAGTGAGTAGAGAAACAAAAAAAACGATTAAAGCTGTTGCGAAAACCATCCTGGATGGTTTCGAAAAGCACTTTACACTGTTTAGCGAAATTACAGCAGGCGCCCAAGCGCGTTTTGAGCGGGCGGATTGGCCTGCCGTGCAACAGGCTTCCCGTGACCGTATTTATTACTACACCAAGCGTGTTGATGAAACTGTTCAGATACTACAAACAAAATTTCGTATTCAACATTTTAGTGATGAAAACTTTCAAGAACTCAAGTTACGTTATGTACGTTTGCTGTTGAATCACAAGCAACCACAGCTCGCTGAAAGTTATTACAACACCGTCTTTTGCAAACTATTTCACCGCAGCTACTATAACAACGACAATATTTTTGTACGTTCATCGATGTCGTCGGAATATTTGGACTTCGATGACATGGTTTACCATAATTATTACCCCGCGAAACATGGCTTCAGAGCTACGATTGAGACGATTTTAAAAAGCTTTAATTTGAAAAATTCGTTTTTTGATTTGAGGCGAGACGTGAGACGTATTATTCACTATCTACGCCAAAACTTGCCCGCTCGGCCTCATCATGCAAACTTGAATTTCTATATTACGATACTGAACTCCCTCTTTTTTCGAAATAAAGCCGCGTACATTATTGGCAAAGCTGTGAATGGGCATGAAGTGACGCCGTTCATTGTGCCTTTACTGCAGAATTCACGGGGGGAAATTTATGTTGATACCATTCTCTTAGATGAAAGAGAACATTCGAAGATCTTTAGTTTTTCACGTGCTTATTTTATGGCGCAAACTGATGTCCCTTCAGCGACTGTCAGCTTTTTGCAAAACATGCTGCCCACTAAAACAAGTGCTGAAGTTTATGCGGCGATCGGTTTCCATAAGCAAAGTAAAACGGCATTTTACAGAGACTTTCTTTATCACTTGAATCATTCAGAAGATGACTTGATCATCGCGCCGGGTATCAAAGGTATGGTGATGATGGTGTTTACGCTGCCGTCTTACCCTTATGTTTTTAAAGTGATTAAGGATAAATTTGCTCCCCAAAAAAAAGGTATTACCCGACAGACAGTGATCGAAAAGTATCAATTGGTTAAACAGCATGACAGGGTTGGCCGCATGGCTGACTCCATGGAATACTCGGATGTCGCCTTGCCTCGTAACCGAATGACACAAGAGCTTCTTGATGAATTATTTGCGACCTGTGCTAACAGTATTGAGCAAGAGGGAGATCTGATACTCATCAAACACCTATATATTGAGAGGCGTATGCAACCGCTTAATCTTTTTATATCACACGCCAATGATCAGGAGCTTGAGCAGGTTATATTGGACTATGGCAATGCCATCCGGCAGATGGTTGCTGCCAACATCTTCCCTGGTGATATGTTGTATAAAAATTTTGGCGTGACTCGTAATAAACGAGTGGTTTTTTATGATTATGACGAAGTGTGTTATCTCACAGAGTGCCGCTTCCGGACAATTCCAGCGTCACCTTTTGGTGAGGCTGTGTTGTCAGGTGGTCAATGGTATTCCGCGCAGCCCAATGATGTTTTTCCGGAAGAGTTCGAGGCGTTTTTCTGTAGTCATCCTCGTGTTCGAGAACCCTTTATGAAGTATCATAAAGAGCTTCTTGATCCTCAATTTTGGAAGGAAAAACAAGCAGCTATAAACTCAGGTGTCCAGGAGAACGTCTTCCCTTATTCGATTGAAAAACGGTTTGTCAATCAAAAGTTTTAGTTGCGAATCTTGTTGAAATCAACTATTATTTCGCGTCTTTTTAGCTCAAAAGCTGCGATTAATCACTCGGTACGGGACATAAAATGAAAACCTTTAGTGCAAAGCCTGCTGAAGTTAAGCGTCAATGGTTTGTTATTGATGCAGAAGGAAAAACTTTGGGGCGCTTGGCCTCGGAAGTTGCTTTACGCTTGCGTGGTAAACACAAGCCTATTTATACGCCGCATGTAGATACGGGCGATTACATTATCATCGTCAATGCAGATAAGATCACTGTAACGGGTGACAAAGCTAAAAATAAAATGTATCACCGGCATACGGGTTATATTGGCAGTCTGAAATCCGCTAACTTTGAAGACATGATGAAAAAGTCCCCTCAGCGGGTCTTTGAACTGGCAGTGAAAGGTATGTTGCCCAAGAATCCGCTTGGCAGGGCGATGATCAAGAAGCTAAAAGTTTTTTCAGGTCCTTCTCACACACACAGTGCACAGCAGCCCCAAGCACTTGAAATATAAGTGTTACAAGTCAAATTAATCGAGTTAAAAAACTTATGAGCATGGAACAACATTACGGGACAGGCCGGCGCAAAACATCAAGCGCTCGTGTTTTTTTACGCCCAGGAAACGGCGAAATCACCATCAATAAACAGTCGATGGATGACTATTTTGGGCGTGAAACATCTAAAATGGTTGTTAGACAACCGCTTGAAGTCACTGATTCTCAATCCCAGTTTGATGTTTATGTCAGTGTAGTGGGAGGGGGCGATAGTGGGCAAGCCGGTGCGATACGGCACGGTATTGCTAGAGCGCTTGTCAATTACAATGAGGAGCTTCGCCCGCAATTGAGAAAAGCTGGCTTATTAACCCGAGACGCAAGAAAAGTTGAACGTAAGAAAGTTGGTTTGCATAAAGCACGTCGTTCAACACAATTCTCTAAACGATAAAGCGCCTTTCTACTTTATTTGTTTGCAAAACATTGATTGTTGCCTAGTCTGTTTATCCGGAAATGTCTGGGTAGAGAGACTAGGTATATTTTTTTACCTCGCCGTTAGAAAGTCCCACAAGTAACATGTCTGCTGGTCTTTGTGCAAAAAGACCTACTGTTACAACTCCTGCTATTTGGTTGATTTGCTTTTCAGTCGCTGCGGGGTCTAGTACATCAAAGTTGTGGATATCGAGAATGATATTGCCATTATCTGTTGTAAAACCTTTTCGGAAATGTGGTTGGCCACCGAGCTTCACGAGCTCTCGTGCAACATAGCTACGCGCCATCGGGATGACTTCGACCGGCAAGGGAAAGGCTCCTAAATATCCTACAAGCTTTGTTTCATCTATGATGCAAATAAATTGGGAGCTTGCAGCTGCAATCACCTTTTCTCTTGTCAAAGCGCCACCACCACCTTTGATCAAGTGTTTATCTTTGGTGGCCTCATCAGCACCGTCCACATAAAGTGGTAAGGTGCCCGTGGTGTTAAGATCTAAAGTATTAATGCCAGAGTTTTTTAGCCTTTTTTCTGTTTCAACAGAGCTGGCTACTGCGCCTTCTATTTCTTGGCGTATGTCGCCCAGTAGTTCGATAAAGTAATTGGTCGTTGAGCCAGTGCCTACACCAATCACGGAACCCGGTGTGACAAAGCTGATTGCAGATTCTGCGGCAGCTTTTTTCATTGCCTCGTTAGACATGGTTATCACTCCTTAGACAGTGAAGTGGTCTGGTAAGTGGCATCCCCATACAGCAGTGGTTGGTCGTGTGAATTCACTTTTAGCGCAACAATGCGCCCGATCAGTACATCATGTGTGCCATGAGGGATTTGCTGGTCTAGTATGCAGTCAAAGTTCACTATTGCATTTTCCAGGGCAGGGGCGCCAGTCTTTAAATGTGTCCAACTACCGTGTTTAAACCGTTCTGATTGCTTAGCGTCACCCCAGCCAAAAATATCAGATAGATTTACCTGGGAGCGAGAAAGCACATTGACGCAAAAGGCTCCGCTTTTTTCAATAATTTCATGTGCGGATGTTGTCCGGTTCACACAAGCAAGAACGGACGGTGGTTCCGCTGTGACTGAGCATACAGCTGTCGCGGTTAATCCCGCTTTGATCTCTTGGAATTCGCTGGTAACGAGAGTGACAGCAGCAGTTAGATGCCGCATTCCAAGTCGAAATTCGTCTACTGAAATGGGTGAGTCGATCATTACTTGTTAGGCCTGCTGCACTTTTGCCCTTTACATGCGTTTATTCGTCTTCGTCCATTTGGTATGTTATACCTTCAAATCGTCGCAGCAGTAACCTCATTAAGATATGGAGGCTTTCATCCGCTTTGTCTGGATCGCGGGACCGAAGATCACGCACCAGTTTCTTCCGGGCTTCGATCGTTTCCATCCCTTCTTGTGGAGGGACTTGACGGGCAAAGTTGCGCATCATATCCATCAACATCTTAACATTCAACACAAGAACAGGGTTACCTGTTGCGGCTGCCAGGATATTGTGAAATTCGATACCTACTAAGTCTTTTTCCTCGTAGCGCTGTTGCTTAGCGAGTTCTATCGATTCTTCGATATTGTCTTCGAGCTCCCGAAAGTGCTCTTCTGTTGCGCGTTCGCAGACAACACGACAGGCGATTGATTCAACCCAAAGTCGCGCTTCGGCAAGGTCTTTAAAAGTAATACTGCCAAGCAGTAACATGTCGCGCAGACCATTTGCCAGAAAGCTCGGGTCACCTTCAGTAATAAAAGCTCCCCCGCGCACACCTTTGACAAGGCGGATCGTCCCTGACATTTCCATCGTGCGTAGAGCTTCTCTCACAGCGTTTCGGCTGATACTGAATGTTTCTGCCAGTTCTCTTTCAGGAGGCAGTTTGTCGCCGGGCTTCAGTGTTCCCGATGCGATTTGAGCACGAATCTGATCGACAACTTGCTCAAAAACTCTCTGCGCTTTGATTGGTTTAAACAATACAAACTCCTTTGTCGAGCGTGAGAAAAACAGTTTATCAACATAGTGTTATATTATGGTCTAAAGATTGAACCAGTTAACGTAACGATAATATCGTGTATTGCTTGCTAATATGCAAGCAAGAGAGGAGATTATACACGAGCTACCACAGAGTAGGCATTTCAGTGGAGGATTTCAGCTTATTTTACTTGAACTACGTAATGCCAGCATAGTTTAAATTAATAATTAAATCAATCACAATGGACTTT
>OBIY01000559.1_pt1 | contig 14040 bp, 10 predicted proteins | sample 1519841 | NCBI WGS metagenome assembly OBIY01 (sample SAMN03019774, study PRJEB22545) | beach sand metagenome | biome: beach; feature: sea beach; material: beach sand | place: USA: Municipal Pensacola Beach, FL | collected 2010-07-30 | depth 30-40 cm m
GATGGCGATCTGGTTCAGTATTCGCTCGGCCTTTGACAACATCACCACGGAAATGAGCCTGGTGCTACTGCGCACCTCCGGCTCGCCGGTGTTGACCGAATCGAAGGATTTTTCCACGGTACTGTTCGACGCAGACCTCAACCAGATCGGCAGCTCCGGCTATATTTTGCTGCACATGGCCTCTTCCCGCCGGGGGGTCGAAGCGGTCGCCCGTGCCAGGGTGCCGGACGATATCCAGCCCGGCGATGCCTTTATCTGTAATGATCCCCACACCAGTGGCGCCCTGCACCAGGGTGACGTGGGCATTGTTATGCCCATTTTTTATCAGGATGAGCTAGTGGGCTGGACCTTTTCCAACGCCCATCTGATGGACATTGGCGGCTCGGCCATCTCCGGCTTTGCCCCGGAAGCCCGTGACACTTATTCCGAGGCCCTGCGCTTTCCCGGCACCCGGGTGGCCCACAAGGCCGTGCTCGATGAGGAATGGGTCGGCTTTATGCGTAACAACGTGCGAGTGCCCCTGTCGTTTATCAGCGACCTGCGTAGTCTGGTGGCCGCCTGCAACGTCGGCGGTGAACGCTTCGGCAAACTGATCGAGGAATACGGGCGAGATACCCTGAAAAAATATATCGATTACAACATCGATCTCACTGAAAAAGCCCTGCGCGAACGGATTGCCAGCCTCCCCGACGGCAGCTACGCCACCTACGACTATGTCGAATACGACGGTTTTGGCGATGATCGCCTGAACCCGGTATTTTGCAATATGACGGTCGCGGGCGATCAGCTCAAATTCCGGTTTTCCGGCTGCCCCCAGGTGGCGGCCTTTATCAACGCTGGCCCCTCGGCCTCCGAAGGCAGTCTGATCGCGCCCATCATGTGCCAGCTGGCGCCGGATATAGCTTTTAATGAGGGCTTCTGGAACTGTCTGGAAATCGACCTTGGCGAGGCCGGATCCATCGTCAACCCTATCGTGCCAGCGCCGGTAACCAGTGGCCATGCTTCCGCCGGCATGCGTGTTGGGCGCATGGTGCAGGAAGCCATCACCGCCGCCTGCGCCGCCTCGGATAACGAAGACCTGCGTAGCCGGGTATCGGGGCAATCTTCCGGCGCGGTGACTCTGGGTATCTGGTTTGGTACGGATAACAAGGGCAACCCGTCCATGTTTATGCCCTTCGGCATGGCAGTGGGCATCGGCGGCGCTGGACAAACCGTCGGCGATGGCCAGGACTGCTATGGCATGCAATCCACCCTGGCCATTAAGTGGGCTGACGTCGAGGTACAGGAGTTGGACTCACCGGTGCTGATGCTCTGGCGCAAAACCAAAGCCAATGCTGGCGGCGCTGGCGTCAGCCGAGGCGGTTTGGCTATTGATGAAGCTTTTATGCTGCACGGTGCCGACAACTTCGTTGGCATGAACTTTCAAAGTGGCGCCGAAATCCCAGCCCGCGGTGTCGCCGGAGGACTCCCCGGCGGGTCCGGCAAAGCCTGGTTGATTCGCAACAGCCAGGCCGAGCAACTGCTCAGCGAAGGTAAGTTGCCGAAAACCCCAGAGCTTCTCGGTGGCGTGCTGGACGAATCGCTGCGCGGCTGCCAGACCCATATCCCTTTCACCAAAGGCGATGTCTTCCGAGGCATAGGTGGTGGCGGTGGTGGGTTGGGCGACCCCTTTCTGCGCGACCCGGCGTTGGTCGAGCAAGACCTGATCGACGGTGCAATTTCCCGGGATGCCGCCAAGCAGCTTTACGGTGCCGTATTGACTGGCGCAAACGGAACGGAGGTGGATGTTACCGCCACCTGGGCCAACCGCAATGCCCTGCGTTCAGCCCTGGTAGTCGGCGCGAAGGTCGCCCTGGATCAGCTACCATCGGAGACCGCGCTGGCTGATGTCCGCATGGCCAGTGGCGCCTGGGTCTGCGCCCACTGCAATACCAGCCTAAGCACCAATGGCGTGGGTTGGGTCGAGAAAACCGAAAGTAACATAAGGGATCTGGCCACGCTATATGAAGCCGCCGACACCGCTATCCGCCGGCGCAACGCCAACGCGGTCACCCTCGTGGAGCATTATTGCCCCACTTGTGCCGTGTGCCTGAAGGTCCACGTTAGGGTCGAAAGCGAAGCCACCCCCGTCTATCACCTGCAAGGCTGATTCATACCGCCCAGGAACAACTGAATAAAGCGAGTAATCAAATGAGAAATTCAGACTGCGTGATCGTTGAAGATGTCGAACGCGTACGCACCATCACCCTTAACCGGCCGGAAGCGCTGAACGCCTTCAACGACAGGCTCTATGACGGCGCTGGCGATGCTCTGGTAGACGCCATCGACAACGACAACGTGGCCGTGGTGGTAATCACCGGTAAGGGGCGGGCTTTCACCGCCGGCCAGGATCTGTCCGAGATGGCGGAGCCTCCCAAACACAATGACGGCCAACCCCACGGCTTTCCCCATTTTCTTGATACCCTTGCCCGTTTTCCCAAGCCGGTTATCGCGGCGGTTAACGGCATGGGCGTGGGAATTGGCCTCACCATGCTGCCCCATTGCGACTTTGTTTTTATCAGCGAGGAGGCGCGATTGCGCGCGCCTTTTGCCACTTTGGGCGTCACTGTGGAAGCGGCAAACTCCTACCTCTTACCACTGCTGGTGGGCTGGACCAACGCGGCCCACATCCTCTATACCGCCGAGTGGTTCGACGCTGATCAATGCGTGGAAATGGGTCTGGCCTGGAAAAAAACCGCTGCTGAAGAGTTAATGCCCGAGGTTAACAAGCTGGCTAAACACATTGCCGCCATGCCCATCGTTTCACTGGTCCACACCAAAAATCTGGTACTGGCGCCGCGCCTGGCGGAAATCGAAGCAGCGCGCAAACGAGAAATCGCGGCCTTTGCCGAGCTGGTCGGCGCACCGGCTAACCGTGAAGCGATTCAGGCCTTCAAGGAAAAGCGCCCGGCGGACTTCACGAATTTGCCCGAAAAATAAAATCCTGTCTGCTTAACCTGATGGAGGGTTCATGATGAAAAATATTAAATTTGGCACTTTTCTGCCAACCGGCAATTTCGAGGAAGCCAGAACCGCGGCCTTGCAGGCGGAAAAAGACGGTTTTTATAGTGTTTCCACCAACGACCACTTTTTTTCGCCCCTGGGTTCCCACGACAGTCCACAACTGGAATGCTTTACCAGTCTTACCGCGATAGCGGCGCTTACCTCTTCCATCCGTCTGGTGCCTTCAGTGGTCGCGGCTTCTTTTCGCAGCCCGGCACTGCTCGCCAAAATCACGTCGACCCTGGACCAGGTCAGCAATGGCCGTTTTATTCTCGGTATCGGTGCGGGCTGGTTCGATCAGGAATACCATGCCCACGGTTACCCTTTTCCATCGACGCCGGAACGTCTGGAACAACTGGAAGAGACCGTGCAGATCGTCAAGGCCATGTGGTGTGATGATACACCGACGTTCAAGGGAAAATATTTTTCAATTGATAAGGCATTCAACCATCCCCGCCCGGTTCAGCGGCCCCATCCACCCGTCATGCTGGGGGGCTCCGGCGCCGGGTTGCTAAAAATCGCAGCCCGACATGGAGATATCCTCAACATGATCCCGCCCACGTCCAACGGCAAGGACTTCGTCAACGATCCGGTGGCTACTGTCAAATTCACTAAAGCGGTGCTGGCGAAAAAGATCACGCAGCTTAAACAATTTGCCGACCAGGCTAACCGCAATCCGGAAAACATTGAACTCAGTGGCTTCACGCTTGTTGCACTGTCCGACAAGCCAGCAGACCCCTCGTTGGAAGGCATCGCTAAACAACTGGGTTTTTCCGATCTTGTCGCGGCACAAAACTCGCCGGTAACGCTTATGGGTACGCCGGAGCAGGTCATTGAGGAATTCCAGTCTCGCATTGATGCCACCGGCATGACGTATCACATCGTGTTACCGATGAGCCCGGATTCCTATAATGCTTTCGTCAGTCAGGTTATGCCGCGATTCATGAACTGATACATTGAAGCCAGATCAAACCTTCTATCGAATAAAACAGGAGCAAATCATGGAACTCAACCAGGTGATGCGCACCACTTTTGCCTGCCGCGAATACACTGGCGAAGCCATCCCGGATAAAGTCCTGTACGACATTCTCGACAACGCCCGCTTTGCACCAAGTGGCGGTAATCGACAGGGCAATCGAGTAATTATTGTCAGAGATCCCGGCACGAGAAAAGCCCTCGCTACTCTGGGTGAGCCCGCTGCAAAAAGGTATCTCGCGCAAATCGAAGCGGGCGAAAACCCCTGGAATACCGTGACGCCAAGCAAGGTAACCGACGAACAGATAGCGAGAATTAATGTACCTGCCATGTTTACCGAACCCTACCTTAAAGCCGACGTAGTACTGGTTTTTTTGCTGGACTTAAATGTGGTGGCATCGATGGATCAGCATCTGGACAGGGTTGGGGTCATTAGCGGCGCCTCGATCTACCCCTTCGTGTGGAACGTTCTACTGAGCGCGCGCAACGCTGGTTTCGGCGGCACTATCACCACGCTGGCCGCTTCGCGGGAACCGGAAGTACAAAAACTATTGAATATACCCGAGCACTATGCTGTCTGCGCGATTGTGCCCCTGGGCAAACCTGTCAAACAACTACGTCAGTTAAAAAGAAAAACGATCGAGGAAATCGCCACGCTGGAACGTTTTGACGGCAAAAGATTCATACCTTGACAGAGCTCTAATCATATAGCGGCAGTCTACCCATAGACGCATTAGAGCATCGCGAAATTTGCGATACTGAGGACTTTAATGTTCTTCCGGTTTCACTCAGCTTGTGCTTTTCATTTTCGCTTAAGCCCGATTGCCTTTACGCCAATCCCGAAATCTATCGAGAATCGTGTTGTGTTTGAGGTCAGTGTATTCACCGGCATCGAGAAATATTTTGCTGCATTGGGGGCAGGCTTCCATCCAGATATGGGTCTGCACAGGATCAGAGATTTTATCCATTTTCACATTACATGACGGACAATCAATCTCATCGACTTTATCGTATCGGGCTCCGGTAGATGCATAACCAACATCCAGAACCGCTTCGGCGAGCCACACTTCCTTGCCTTCATCTATCATCTCGGGACTGCAAAAGATGCCATAGCATCCGGTGCAACGATCCAGCTCGATGTTCTTGAAGATCTGGGTTTCCATGGGTCTAGTGCACTTGGGGCATTCCACGTTAGTGATCCTCTTGCCGGTGAATTTTTCTCGCTAGCGGCGGGTAAACTTACACACGCTTGCCCGCCCATGTCAATCCAGCGTCCGCAACAGAACAGACTATTTACTGCTCTTGAACCAGCGCTTGTACTTTGATTTAGCCATGGGCAAATCCGGTAAAGCCTCCCTACACGATCTTTTATATCAGCTCGATATTGTCCCCAACTTTAATCATTCCCTCGACAATTACCGCGGCATAGACTCCAGCCCGACGTTCGTGATGACTAGTCACGCATTTGAGCAAGGCGGGATCGGATTCCGCAGTATCCGGATCAAAGGTAATCATTTCACAGCGTGGATCGCGCTCCACCAGCACCACGGTAACCCGGTCGCCCAGCTTGAGTTGACGCCCGATAAGTTCATCCTCGTAAAATCCCTTTCGCTCGAACCAGTCGACCTCAAGGTTGGCTCGAAAGCGCCGGGGATCGACCGGTTTTTGAGTTTCCTCGGATAACTGATGCACGGTTTGATTCGATATCAACGACAGCGGCCGGCCATCGGTCAATGCACGATCGGACCGGCACAAACTAAGCGCCTGGCCACCACTGGCTAACTGCTCCGCGAGTCTGGAATCGTCGATGGCAAACACTTCGCCGGCCGGCGTTTCCACATCCACGGCCAGCTCGTTTTCACCGCCATATACCGGTGTTACGCCGATGCTATAGGCCTCGGCCTCCGGCCAGCTCCGTGGCTGATAGGCCTGATCGGGAAAGCGAAAGCGCGGTGTATAGAGCAGCATTTCCCGCTTGTTGCGACCGGTGAAATAAGGGAAAAATGACGGCGCGTCCGGGGTTTTAAAAGCATAAATTCGATCCCCGTACACACCGGCATAGCCAACGAAAGCGCTTTCCAGTGACTGGCCACGCATACTTTTCACCGGGTAGCGGGAAATCGACTTTAGCTTACCGATGATATTCATGGGAAAAACTGTAAAATTGATGGACGCGCATTTTGACAATTTCGCTCCACGGCGGCAAACAGTAATACAATAGGGACAGGCGGCGCCAACACCGGTAGCGCACCGCCCAGTAAGCGGGAGTCAAAGGCCAGTTGAAACTCAAAATCCTCACCTACAATATTCACCGGGCCATCGGCCTGGACCGACGCTTCCAGCCCCAACGCATCGCTGAAATTCTGCACCACCACAACGCTGATATCGTGTTGCTGCAGGAGGTTGACGACGGCGTACCCCGATCCCGCGAACAGGACATGGCCAAGGAGCTGGCCGAGATGCTTAACTATCCCCATTACGCCGCTGGCCATAATGTCAGCCTGCGCAAGGGGCGTTACGGCAACGCCACCTTAAGTCGTTTCCCGATAGCGCGCGAGCGAAATATCGACCTCACCATTGGCGATCTCAAACGGCGCGGCTGCCAGCACACGGCAATCGACATCAGTAGCGGTAGCCGCGCTGCCCACAGACTGGAGGTCTTTAATCTCCACCTCGGACTCTCGCCTTTGGAACGACAGCGTCAGTCTGGCCTGCTGTTGCGCTCCAGGGAATTTACCGATGTTGACTCCCATACCGCCTGCATCGTCGGTGGCGACTTTAACGACTGGTTATCCCGCCTGCGGGCGCTGTATGTTGAGGGTATGGGACTGCGTTGCGCCAGTGACCGCGAGACTCGTTTCCGAACCCGCCCGATCAAAACCTACCCCTCGTTTTCTCCCCGCGGCGGCCTGGACCGCATTTATTATCGGGGTCGGCTGCGCTTAATCTCTGCCCAGGTTTCCCGCTTGCAATTGACGCGGGTAGCCAGCGACCACCTGCCGGTCATTGCTGATTTTGAAATACTGAGCGGTTAGGGAAACGGAATCCACAATGGCTTCTGACCTGTTAGCACTGGAACCGACTATCCGCCTGGGGTTTTTTTTCGGCGTTTTTAGCCTGATGGCGGCCTGGGAATTACTCGCCCCACGCCGTGCCCTGACGCTGCCGCGCCATTTTCGCTGGCCGGGCAACATCGGCATCGTCTTTTTAAACACCCTTGTGTTGCGTTTACTGATGCCTGTAACAACTGTCGGTCTCGCGCTAAAAGCCGAAAGCGCCCATTGGGGCCTGCTCCATATTGCGCAACTGCCTTCCTGGCTGTCCGTGGTGATTGCGGTGATCGTCCTTGATCTGGCTATTTACCTGCAACACGTGATGTTTCACGCCGTACCTTTATTCTGGCGCCTGCACCGAATGCACCACGCGGATCAGGGCTTTGACGTCACCACCGGGTCACGATTTCATAGCCTGGAAATCACCCTGTCGATGGTGATTAAACTATTACTGATCGCGGCCCTGGGACCACCAGCGGTGGCCGTGCTGATATTCGAAGTCCTCCTCAACGCCATGGCCATGTTTAACCATGCCAACATTCGCCTGCCACTGGCGGTGGATCGCTGGCTTCGGTCCATCATTGTCACGCCGGATATGCACCGGGTGCACCATTCGGTTCACGTTGACGAGGCCAACAGTAATTTCGGTTTTAATCTGTCCCTCTGGGACCGCTGTCTGGGCACCTATCGCGCTCAACCGAGGGATGGACACCAGGATATGGTCATTGGCATCCATGCTTTCCGCAGCCCCCGCGACCAACGGCTGGATCAAATGCTGATACAGCCACTGAAAAATAATGACGGTGACTACCCCATCAACCGCTCACGCTAAGAGAAGCACGGTGGCTTAACCTGCGTAGCAGCGTGCGACAATCCTCGCTGACCAGAATCAGCGCCGGCACCAGAAATATAATCACCAGGCTCGCGTAGAGGATGCCGAAAGCGATGCTGACGGCCATGGGAATCAGGAATTTCGCCTGCAAACTGGTTTCCGTGAGCATCGGCAACAAGCCCAAACTGGTCGTCATAGTAGTCAGCAGGATGGGCCGAAAACGCCTTTCCACCGCAGTCACCAAGGCCTCGCGGATGGATACCTCGGTCTCGTCGCGCACCCTGTTATAGTAATCCACCAACACCACCGAGTCGTTTATGACAACACCAGACAGGGCAATCATGCCGAATATCGAAACAAAAGATATGTCGAAACCCATTAACAAATGGCCCCAGACAGAGCCAACAAAACCAAAGGGGATGGCGGTGAGGATAATCAACGGCTGCACATAACTACGCAGTTGTGAAGCCAACATCACAAACATCACCATTACCGCGATTTGCAAATTGCGGATGAGGCTACGGGTATCGTCACGCTGATCCCGGTTGACTCCCTCAAAGGAATAACTGAGGCCAGGATAACGGGCGATCAATTCCGGCAAGGCCCGTTCACGCATGGCGGCGATCACATCGTCCGGTGTCGTGACCGCCTCTTCCACATCGGCGCTGACACTGACTATGCGCCGGCCATCGACCCGCTCAATACGGGAATAGCCCCGCTGCTCGCGAATCACCGCGGCCGTGCGCAGATCCATCTCGGCCCCGTCCTTCAGTCGAATGCGGGTGTTATACAAATCACTTAGTGTGCGCCGGCGGGATTCGGGATAGCGAACCATGACCTTAAGTTCACTGCGACCACGCTGTACTCGATGCACCTCGGCACCATAATAGGCAAAGCGCAATTGCCGGCCGATATCCAACGGCGTCAGTCCCGCCGCCAGGCCCGCCGCGGTCAATTCAAACACGTATTCCCGTTTACCTGGTTCAAAACTGTCCTGCACATCGCTAACGCCAACTATGCCGGCGAGGCTTTGTTTAAAGGCATTTGCCGCCTCGCCCAACGTTGCTTCGTCCCGGTGGGATAACTCGATATTAATGTCATCGCCCGCATGCACCAGATTACTGCGGAAAGTCAGGCTCTCAACGCCAGGAATCACTGGCAGGTTTTCCCGCCACCGGCGCGCCAACTCGCTGGAAGAAAACGAACGCTCGTCGCCGGGAACCAGCTCCATGCGAATTTGCGCCAGGTGACTGGCGTTGCTGCTGGCATTACTGGCCGCCGGACCCGTGGTATCGGCGCCCTGACTGCCAACCGTAAAGGAAATCGCTTCCACCACCGCGGCTCCGTCGCCGACAGAAGCTTCCGCGTCGCGGGCCATGCGCTCACCGGCTTCAAGAATTTGCGCGGCATATTGATAGGTGGTTTCAAAAGCGGTGCCGGTGGGCATTTTCATCTTTACGGTAATGTGATCGCTGTCGATCTGGGGAAAAAACACAAAGCGCACAATGCCGCCCTGAAAAATACCCGTGGTAACGATAACTGTGGCCAGGGCGAGGGCCACGGTGACATAGCGATAACGCAAAGCCAGCACCAGCAGGGGCAAAACCCGCTTGCTGACAAAATGCTCCAGAGCCGCCTGGGTTCGGTTGCGCAAGGCCGCCAGCAACCCGGCCGACCAGCGGCTGGTGGATTCCAGGTGGGCCGGCAGAATATAGAAAGCCTCAATCAACGACATCGCGAGGATACCAATAACGATAATCGGCACCGGCAACATAATCTGGGCCATGGTTCCCGTTGAAAACAACAGTGGCGCAAAGGCGGCGATGGAGGTCATCACGCCAACGGTAACCGGCGCACGCACCCGAAACACGCCATCAAGCACCGCGTAGCGGTTACCCGGATTTTTCTCCTGCTCGTGATAAATGCTTTCGCCCACCACAATGGCATCATCGACAACGATGCCAAGCACAATAATCAGCGCAAACAGGCTAATCATATTGATGGTGATGCCGGTGAAGGACACCAGCAACAAACCACCCAGAAAGGAGATTGGAATACCCAGGCTGGTCCAGAAAGCCAGCTTCAGATCCAGAAACAATAATAAACTTAAAAACACCAGCACGTAACCGAGAATACCGTTGCGCACCATCAGGCTGATACGCGCGCGCAGCACGTCTGATGTGTTGCGCCAAATTTGCACATCCAGTTCCGCAGGCAATTCCAGATGCTGCAAATAGCCCTTGATCGCCTGCTCCAGCGTCAGCGTGTCCTGGGCGTCACTGCGCAGGACTTCAACAAATAAAGCGGGCTTGCCGTTAAAATGATTAATAACCTCAATATCTTCGAAACCATCACGGATGGTCGCGATATCACCCAGGCGCAACTGAGAGCCATCCCGGGCGCTGCGAATGGTAATGTTGGCAAACTCCGCACCGGTGTAGCGCTTATCCTGAACGCGAATCAGAATATCCCCGGATTCAGTGCGCAGGGTGCCGCCGGGCACGTCTACCGAGAAGTCACCGACACGGCGGGCGATGTCGTCCAGGGTTAGACCGTAGTGACGCAGAGTCTCCTCGCTGACCTCAATCGAAATTTCCAGATCGCGACCGCCACTGATGTTAACCAGGGTGACTTCGGGCAGTTGCAGCAGACCATTTTCAATGGTTTCCGCCCAGTAACGCAGGCTTCGCTCATCCAGTTCGCCAAATACCGCCAGTGACATCATGCTGGAGGTGCGTCGGGTTTTAACGATGGAGGGTTCCTCAGCCTCTTCCGGTGGAAAATCCACCAGGCCATCGACGGCGGTTTCGACATCGTCGAGCACCTGATCCGGATCGACAAAATCCTCCATTTCCACGGTCACCCTGCCCACGCCTTCACTGGCGCTCGAGGTCACGCGCTTGACTCCCTCAATGCCGATGACCGCCTCCTCCACCCGACGAGTAATGCTTTCCTCCACGTCATAGGGCGTCGCCCCGGGATAGGGCGTGGCGACGGTGATCGTTTTCGGGTCAATGGATGGAAAGGTCTCGGTAATCATGCCGCGCACGGCGATAAAACCGCCAATCAGCATAAAGGCCATAATAATGTTGGCCGCAACCGTGTTAGTGGCAAACCAGCCCACCAGGGTATTCATACCATGGCGACGATCCTGATCATCCGCCATCGGCAGAACCTTCCGGGTCGATTACCACGCGAACCTTGAGGCCTTCAACCCCGCCGCTCACTACTCCGTTGACAAAAGCCGCCTTGTCTAGATCCAGGGGCAACCTAACGATGACCGTATCCGTCAGCGTCTTCAGGATTTCCGGCTGCAATCGTCGCAGCTTGCCTTCCGCATCAACCTGCCAGACGTCCTGTCCAGCCTGAATCGCCGTTATCGGCAAACGCCAGGTGTCGGCAACCGGAATCCCCCGCATCTCCACTTCCGTCAGCATCCCCGGCAGCAGGCTGCCATCACCGATCGGTTTGATCACGACCTCCTGGAAGCGGGTATTTTCATCCAGAATAGCGCCAAAACGCAGAACCCTGCCCTCCACCCGCGCCCGGCCTTGAGGCTCGCCGGGCAGTGCAAAATTGATAGCTACCCCGATCTCGTCAGCTGCGCCGCGGCGCAGCCAATACAGGTCGTTTTGAGATAACGACAGCACAATCTCCAGGGAATCCTGATTGTAAATCTCGCCGTAGCGGTTCCCGGCAACCACGAACTCGCCGATCTCCAGGGTGCTCGATACCACCCGACCCGAAAAAGGCAGGCGATAAAGCGTCCGGGAAAGATCCAGCTCCGCCTGGGCCAGCCGCGCCTCGGCCGCGGCAAGCTGCGCCCGCGCCTGGGCAATTTGCGGCGCCCTGCTCACCAGGGCCGGCACCTCAGTATCGGCATTAAGCGCCTGCCACTCAGCGACCGCGGCTTCGGCTTCCGCCTCCTCCAGGGCCAAATCCGTCCGGGCCTGGGCCAGTTGGGCTCGTTCTCGGGCCACGGTATTCTCGTAATCAACCGCCTCAATGCGAAACAAGGCTTGCCCGGCTTCGAGGAAACCGCCGCCATAAAGGTTTTCGCTCACCCACTCCACGCGCCCGGACACCTGCGGCGTAATGCTCACCGTACTGCGCGGCAGCACCCGGCCGGTACTGAGCACGGGAATAACGTTCTCACCCCGCTCAACGGTCGATACGGTCACCGCCAGTGGGGTTTCATCCACCTGCCGCTCGGGCAGGGTGCGGGAGGCGCTAAATAGCCTGGATAGCGCTATCGCGGCGACAATAATGGCAATAACCAGCAGCAGCTGGAGGTTATCTCGGGTAAAGATCTTGCCCATACTTACTTTTCCTTCCCCCGGCTCCGAGACTGAGGGGGAACCGGCTGGCCAAGTTGCCAGTCACCACCCAGGGCCAGGTGCAGATTAATGCGAGCATTCCAGCTGGCCTGTTGGGCAGCCAGTAAATTGCGCTCGGCGTTCTGCCAGCGCCGTTGTGTTTCCAGTAATTCCAGCAGAGAAGTAATACCCCGCTGATAACGCTCCCTGCTCAGCGCCTCGGCCCGACGCGCGGAGGCCACGCTGGCGAGTAAATTATCGACCTGGGCACGTAGGGATCGTTCCTGAACCAGCGCGGTTTCCACCTCGATCATCGCGGTTAACACAACGTTGGCATATTGCCAGGCCAGTTCTCTCGCTTCCGCTTCACGCAGGCGGATTTGCGCGCGCAGACGACCACCTTCAAACAGCCGCGTGTTTAGCTGCGTAATAATACTGCCCACCGCCTGGTCGTTAACCAGCAAACCTCCAATTTGCGAACCCACAAATCCGCCACTGGCAGTCAAGGTCAAATCGGGAAACAGATCGGCCACCGCTACTCCAATGCCAGCGTTGGCAGCCTTGAGTCTCAATTCACTGCCCAGGATATCGGGTCGTTGATCCAGCAACTGTGCAGGGCTTATTAAAACCGGAACCGGCATGGGCGGTAGCAGTGGAAAACCGACGCTGGATAGCCGTTCCCCCCCCGGGGCCTGATTCAAAAGCCGGTCAACCGCAAGGTAGGTTTCATCCAACGCCAGTTTAAGCGCATTGAACGTTGCTTGCGCCGTGCTCAGGTTCTCCCTGGCCGTGTGGACATCCACCGCGGAAGCATTTTTCACGCCCAGGCGATAACGCCGGTTCACGGTGTTTAGCGTCTGTTCACGGCTGGATACTATCGTTTGTTGTATTTCGATTTCCTTTTCCAGGAGGGCCAGGCGCGCCCGGTGGCCCACCAGCTCCGCGATGAGGCTTTGCCGCAGTCCAATATAATCCTGCTCCCGAGCGCTCGCCTGGTAGTGAGCGGCTTTGATCCCCTGTCGAATACGACCAAACAAATCCAGCTGCCACGAGATACCACTGGCCAGGTTAACTTCCGAGCGGTAGTCGCGTTCCCCATTGGCTAGCGCATCCGGTGCAAAACGCCTGCCCCCGTCCCCGGATATGCCAAGCGCAGGCCAGCGAGCGCCGCTCTGAATACGCACCTGCTGGCGCGACTGTTCGATACGTTCGAGTGAAACCCTGAGATCGAGGTTTTCAGAGTGCAATCGTGAAATCCAGGCATTGAGCAGAGGGTCGTTGAAACGCAACCACCAGCTGGACTCTGCCGGAGCCGCTACCTCCGCGGCGTCTCTCCCGGACAGATCCGATAGAAAAGCACTTTCGCTGGTCGCGTGATTTTGCGGCCGAACATATTCAGGCCCAAGACTACAGCCAACCAGACTCAACAGGGTCAGCAGAACCCCAGACACCGGCAAACCGTTTCGCCAGGAGAGGGTCGAATATTGCTCAACCACGGTTAGGCTTGCTTTTTAGCTTAGACAAACGCCATTGCGCACAGCATGCTTTCAGCGCATTTTCCCGTCGCACACCCGTCACCTGCCATTCCACCTTTGTCTAATGAATCCAGAAACTAAAGCCGACCCCGCCACTACGCAAGCTATGCAAAAATTTATCTATGACCCCACGTCCACGACATCCAGTCAGTGCCATTCTCGGCTCAATAAAAAAGTACCGTTATCACCGTCTGAATTTTTCCAAAACTTCATTTTCGGTATTTTCACGCTTGCAGCTTGTCGAATCCGAATAACCGCGTACGGCATTCCGGGTACCCGCAACCTTA
>OBIY01000563.1_pt1 | contig 13944 bp, 12 predicted proteins | sample 1519841 | NCBI WGS metagenome assembly OBIY01 (sample SAMN03019774, study PRJEB22545) | beach sand metagenome | biome: beach; feature: sea beach; material: beach sand | place: USA: Municipal Pensacola Beach, FL | collected 2010-07-30 | depth 30-40 cm m
GAGCTTGAGCGCAGCATTGACACCCTGCACGTCAATACGAGTCACAGTTAGTGCACTCAGGAATGAAACCCAACTGAAAAAGCCAACGATTGAAACGAACACGACAAGAATAGTCGCCGCAATAAGTGCACGAAGTTTCCGTCGACGGGAAGCAACTTTTGATTTAGGAAGTGGCCCCCCGGAGCGCGTAAATGTAGCGCCCCCACCGGTTCGTGCAGAGCGGCTATTGGTGCGTGTCGTTCGACGATTACGCCACATATGCGTAGTTACTTAGTTATGTACTCCTTGTTACCAAGATATGGGCGAAGCACTTCAGGAACGCGTATTGAACCGTCTGCTTGCTGGTAGTTCTCAATGAGCGAAACAAGCAAACGTGGTGTTGCTGCCGCAGTGTTGTTGAGTGAGTGTGCAAATCGTCGCTTTCCTTCCGCATCTCGATACGTAATGTTAAAACGTCGTGTTTGGAAGTCATGAAAGTACGAAGCTGAATGTGTCTCACGATACACGCCCTCCTTCGGTACCCACGCTTCGATGTCGTACTTTTTTACTTGCCCCTGCCCCAAGTCACCACCGCAGTTCAAAACAACACGATACGGAATACCCAACGACTGCATAAATTCTTCAGCGTTTGTAGTGAGCCATTCATGCCACCGTACCGACTCCTCATGATTCGCCTCGCACAAAATAACCTGTTCCCATTTATAGAACTCGTGTACACGAATAAGCCCCTTCGTGTCTTTACCATGACTTCCCGCTTCTCGGCGAAAACATGGTGAAAATGCGAGGAATTTTATTGGCAATGTAGTAAACGAAAGTTCTTCATCGCGATAATACCCCATTACCGGTACTTCTGCCGTACCGGTTAAGAACTCATCGTCCTGTGTTTTATACAAATCTTCTGCATCGTTTGGTAAGTGCCCAGTGCCGTAAAAGTTTTCTTTACGCACAACTGTCGGTGTAATCATCAGTTCCATCTCTTTCTGCAAAAAGAAATCACGTGCATAGTTCCACACCGCAAACGAAAGTTCTGCCCCAGCGTTTTTCAAAAAGTAGCCACGAAATCCGTGTACCTTTGAACCGCGCTCAAAGTCGACCATGTTTAAATCTGTCATGATTTGCAAATGATCTTTTGGTTCAAACGAAAAGACTGTTTTCTCTCCCCATGTACGTATCTCTTGGTTCTCAGCATCACTAGCTCCTTCCGGAACAGACATGTCCGGCACATTGGGCACTTGTAACATCAATGCCTGCCACTGTGTCATGACCTCCTTGAGCTGTTCTTCGTCTTTCTGCAATGTAGCTTTAAGCTGTTGCATTGCTTCTATTTTTTCCTGTCGTTGCTGTGGATCCTGTTGGGTAGCAATCTCCTTCGTTATTTCATTCTGATGCGCTCGCTGCTCTTCAACACGTTGAAGTAATTCCTTTCGAGTATCATCAAGGGCAATGAGCGCATCAAGATCAATATCGATGTGCTTCTTCTTTGCACCGAACGCTACAACGTCCTTGTTTTCCCGAATGAATTTAATATCAAGCATATTCGTCTGTTACTATGGAATCGTACTATGCTCCAGCACATTCAACAAATCACCGCTCAGGACTTCCCTGCGCTCCTGCAAGAAATTACTGACCCGCCAGAGCAGCTCTACATACGCGGTACATTGCCGTGCGCAGACACGAAATTACTTGCCGTTGTGGGCTCACGAAGTGCAACAGCATACGGTCGCGAGGTCATTGAGTATCTTATTCAGGGCTTGCGCGGGTATCCGGTTGGCATCGTATCCGGTATGGCACTGGGAATTGATGGTGCTGCGCACGAAGCAGCACTTACAGCCGAGCTTCCCACCATCGCTGTGCTAGGCTCTGGGCTTTCTGACGCTACATTGTATCCCCGTGCACACGTGCAGCTTGCTCAGCGCATTCTTGCAGCAGGTGGTGCGTTAGTGAGTGAGTTTGAACCGGAACAACGAGCCGCGCCGTGGACATTCCCGCAACGCAATCGAATTGTCGCTGGTCTCTCGCACGCCACGCTACTAATTGAAGCGGCAGAACGCTCGGGGACACTTATTACTGCGCGATTAGCGACGGAATACAATCGCGAACTACTCGTAGTGCCCGGATCCATCTTTGCTGCATCATCAAAGGGGACGCATCAATTTTTAAAACTCGGTGCAACGCCGGTGACCACACCCGAGGATATTCTTGAAGCACTGCATATACCGGTACAAACAAAAGATGCGACACAAGGTGGTCACTCGTACAAGTTTTCACCGGAAGAGCAAGAACTCTATGACGCACTTGCTGAACCATGTTCGCGTGACGAACTCATCGCACAACTTTCGTATTCGGTTACGACTGCAAACATAGTGCTCTCAAAACTGGAACTAGAAGGAGTTATTGTCGAAAAGTTTGGCACACTCCGACGCATATAAAAAGAGAAGACCCGCGCACGTGCGTGCGCGGGTCCTTTCGTTTTGCTCGAGCTCTTCAGAAGTGCCCACCGACACCGATGGTTACGCTCCAGCCATCCCGTCGTCCGTAAGGCGGACGTCGATAGCCCGGGGGCGGACCGACGATCACGGGCACCGGCTGCACATAGACGACCTGTGGCGGAGGCGGGCGACGATAGTCGCGACGCTGATGCATACGAGCAGCAAGTGCATCGCATGCTTCCGGCGTCATGATTCCAGCGGGATCGCCACGCTCGAAGAGTGTGCAGTGGATGCGGGGACCATGAGCCGAAGCCTCGGTTGTGCCGATCCCGAAGAACAGAAGAGCAGAAACGAACGTGGTGAGTGCGAGTGTGCGCATAGTGCACCTCCTTTCTCTCGCGTTTACCAACGTACATTATGCGATATTTGACAAATATGTCAATGTGTGTGATTGTCCTTTGTCATACCTTATTAGCAACAAAATTTTGCATTTTTTGTAAAGCCATGTAACCCTTCCGCCTATGAAGCTCGTAATTGTTGAGTCCCCTGCTAAAGCAAAGACTATCGAGAAATACCTCGGCGAGGGTTTTACCGTACGTGCCAGCGTCGGCCACGTGCGTGATTTACCCAAGAGCAACAAGAAGGCGATTGATGTGAAAGCGGGCTTCGTACCAAACTACGAAGTTGTTACCCAAAAGCAAGATGTCATTGCCGACCTCACGAAGCTCGCCAAAAAAGCTGACGAGGTTATCCTCGCAACAGACCCCGACCGCGAGGGAGAAGCTATCGCCTGGCACCTTAAGGAGGTCCTCGGGTTGAAAAAACCAAAGCGCATCGTGTTCCACGAAATTACTAAAGATGCCGTACAAGAGGCACTAAAAAATCCTCGCGCTATTGACGAGCATTTGCGCGAAGCGCAAGAAGCACGTCGCGTTCTCGACCGTCTCGTTGGATACGACCTCTCGGGACTCATTTGGAAGAAAGTGCGCTACGGACTCTCTGCCGGTCGTGTACAATCCCCTGCGCTGCGCATCCTTATGGAGCGAGAGCGAGAGATTCGCGCCTTTGTGCCCGAAAAGTTCTGGGTGCTCACTGCAGACACTAAAACCAAAAACGGTGATGCGATAACGTTCACCTGTACTGAGGAGCCAAAAACGGAAAAAGACGCGACTGCAATCAAAAAAGCAGCTGAGCAACACGATTGGAAGATTGCTGAGATAAAGGAAAGTGCCGCGCGCCGTACAACGCGTGCGCCGTTCACTACATCAACCTTGCAACAAGCTGCAAGCTCTCGCCTGGGATACGCGCCATCACGCACGATGGGCATCGCGCAGAAACTCTACGAAGGTGGCTTCATCACCTACATGCGTACGGACAGCACGAACCTTTCAAATCAAGCGGTTACACAAATTGAGCGTGTTATCGAGTCTGAATATGGAAAAGATCATGTTGCACTCCGTCAATACAAAACCAAATCAAAGTCAGCGCAAGAAGCACACGAAGCAATACGTCCAACAGATATCTCAAAGTTATCTGCCGGGCGCACCGATGAGCAAAAGCGTTTGTACTCACTCATTTGGGCTCGTACCGTTGCGAGTCAGATGATTGACGCCGAAATCGCACGCACAAAAGTCACTGCAACAGTTGCGGATGCAAACATTCCTGATTTCGCAGTGACCGGCTCACGTATCATAAAGGAGGGTTGGCTTCGTGCAGACCCGGCAGCTCGTGGCGAAGATGTAGAGTTGCCAAAAGTTGCGGAGAATGAGCCTCTCACGGTTCTCAATGTTGAAAGTGTTGGAAAAGAGACACAACCACCGCCACGATACACGGAAGCACGTCTCATTAAAGAGCTTGAGAAGCGTGGTATTGGTCGCCCGAGTACATACGCTGCCATCATGCGCACTCTTGCCGACCGTGGCTATGTAACAAAAGAAGGACGCACGCTCACACCAACTGACACCGGAGATGTCGTGAGCAGCTTCCTCGAAGAGCACTTTACTGAATACGTCAGTGATACGTTCACTGCAGAGATGGAAGATGAGCTTGACGAGCTCGCGGAGGGCAAACGTCAGTATGTGAAGACCTTGAAGGATTTCTACACACCCTTTACAAAAGTGGTTGCCTCTAAAGAAGACATTCCAAAACTCACCAATCTTGGTCCGGTGCCTGAGGAGTTTAAGTGCCCAGAATGTGGTGGTGCGATGGTATACAAACTTGCAAAGCATGGAAAGTTCATGAGCTGTGCAAAATTCCCAGAGTGTCATGGCGCACGCAAAGAAGACGGCAACATTATCGAACCACCGAAAGAACTTGGTGAGCCCTGTCCAAAATGTCGTGATGGAAAACTCGTTGAACGCGAAGGGCGCTTTGGCATGTTTATCTCATGTGACCGATATCCGAAGTGTAAGTACATTAAGCAGGATGCACTACTTAATTCTACCGGCGTAAAATGCACCGAGTGTAAAGACGGCGAACTGGTAGAGCGGCATGGGCGCTTTGGTCCATTCTTTAGTTGTTCCAATTACCCTGATTGCAAACTCGCAATTAAGGCGCGTCCGACCGGCAACCTCTGTAAGCTCTGTGGCAAACTCATGATGGATGGTACAAAGACCATTCCTGAAAGATGCAGTGACAAAACCTGCCCCAACCACAATCCACACAAACTAGAAAAGTAGCTATACTAAAGCATATGAACATCGCATGGGGACTCCCTAAGTTGAGAATTCATTCGGCCAAAAGTGCGAAAATTGCCATAATCGGTAGTGGTATTGTGGGTGAGGCCACAGGACAGTCTCTTTTCAAAGAGGGGCATGATGTTACATTTTTTGATACCAACAAGGATGTGCTCGATGTATTGCATAAAGACGGCTATTCTGCATACGTAATGAGCGAGTTCGCTAATCATTCTAAATATTTCGATTTTGCTTTCATTTGTACCCCAACACCATTTTCGAATACAGGTTGGGACATGAGTTCAGTGAAAAATTCCATTTCTGAAATTGGAAAATATTTACGGCAGCATGCTCCTAACAAGACCCCTTTGGTTATTGCGATTAGGAGTACTGTCCCGATAGGAGCAAACTCTGAATTGCAACAATTAATGGAATTGGAATTTTCTGATTTGCTCGCTGAACGCGATTTTATAATTTGCAGCCATCCTGAGTATCTTCGCGCACATCTTGCGCATCTGGATGCCTGCGAACCCCGAGCAATAATCGTAGGAACGTTATCGCGATTCGCTCGATTAGCATTTAAGAAATTATATACGAAGCAAAAGAATATTCTGCACTTTTTGACACCGAAAGAAGCCGAGGCGCATAAGTTAACGCATAATCTATTTAATGCAGCAAAGATATCATTTTTTAATGAACAACGAATCATTTATGATTCTGAGAAAATTGATACCGACATAGTATTCGCTTTGGTTGCAGAAACATCAGAAGCGATATGGAATCCCATGTATGGAATTCGTAATATGGGACCATATGGCGGCGCATGTCTACCAAAAGATATGGAAGGATTTGTTGCATGGGCATCCAGACGTGGGTACATAACACCAATTTTGAAATCAGTGCACAAGATAAATAAGCTCATGAATCAGAAGACTCGAATCTAGTGTACATTTCTTACTTTAAAAATAATGGTGGTTGTACTGCGATGAGTCGAGGGGGCATTTTTCTGTCATGCGAATATACAAAGTGACATCTAGTACCTGGCGCAAGTCCGTACATTTTATTGAACTTTTCAAATTCAAAAGCTTCATCCATGGAATCGGCTAGGTTAAAGAGAACTTTTATAAAAGCTGCATGGGTCACAATTACAACGATATCTTCTTCAAAACTTGCGATATGTTGTAAGAGTTTTCCCCATCGCGAATGCATTCGAGTTAGCGATTCGTATGTTTCGCTATCGAACATATTTCGTTCATTACATAAATCACTACACACGTACGTGTTATTGGCAACACGGGCCAATATTGATGCTGTTTGTGTAGCTCTAGTCAGGGTACTAGATATAATTTTTGCCTTAGACAGAATGCTTCGCATCTGGAACGCTAGAACATACATCTGTATGATGCCAACAAATGTTAAAGAATCGCTGTCTATTGGCAATCGATTTGTTTTACTTGCTTTCGTTGTTCCATGCCTAACCAAATAAATATGTTTATCTCGTTGCATAGTATGTATCAAAACTCTGCCACAATTATGTACTTGCTGTCAAAAGTTCGGCATGGTAAAGGTATATGACACTACGCATATGCGCATTTTCTTCCTCATTGATTATTGGCCGCTGCCGACCGGCGGAATGGAGTCGCATGGCTATGAATTTAAGCGATACTACGAATCAAAAGGGATTGACTCCTTTTTGACAGTTGGATTCGCCGAAAATATCACTGAAGGCATCTATGACAAAAAGCAAAAGGTTCACGTGCTCCCAAAAATGGCGATACACGATAGTACGTGGTTGTTGACGTTCTTGAGAGATAATGAATGTGGTGCAGGGGACCTTATCTTTTGTAACAGCATGTATTGGATTGAGATATTTGCAGACATATACAATACATTTCCCGATGTCCCAATAGTCCTAAGGTCTGGAGGCAATGACATTGTACAAGCACAGGTACCCGAGAAAGGTAATACTCTTATGCAGAGACAATTGTTTGTTGCAAAAACCATCAATGCTTACGTAAAAATGTTACTGGTTAACAGTAACTATACACTCAAAAGGTGCCAAGCTCTTGGAATTAATGAGGAGAAGATGAAGATGGTCCGTGGTGGAGTTGATGTGCAACGATTCGTCTCTTTGCCAAAAACAAAACGGCTGGCATTGCGAAAAAGAATGAAGATTCCTCTAAATGACATTGTTGTATTAAGTGTTTCAAGACTTGTCCCATTTAAAGGGTTGCAGTACGTGCTAGAAGCACGAGCATTGTTGTCTCAAAAAATACCAACTACCCATATAATAGTTGGCGATGGTTCTGAACGAGAGAAGCTTTTAGAACAAGTAAAACATTTAGATTTATCCGCATCGACACAGATCGTGGGGGATGTATCATTTGATACTATCCATAAATATTACCAGGTTGCAGATATTTTCATCCACACACCAGTTTTTTACATTACAAACTCAGGAGAGAGCACATATATACACACTGAGACAATGGGTCGAAGTATATGTGAAGCACAAGCAGTAGGAATAGCTACCATTGCATCGGAAGTTGGCGGCATACAGGAACTTATTGAAGACGAAAGAAATGGACTTTTGGTTCCGGAACGTGACCCTCTCGCAATTCGTGACGCTCTAACCCGTTTATGCACCTCTTCTCTACTTCGAGAGGAAATTGGTACCTGCGCCAAATCCCATCGAGAAACTCTTTCGTGGAAACGAGTATTTAAGGAATACGACTCGCTATTCGCAACAATGATAAAGTGATATGAAAATTGCATTGCTGGCAGGTCGCGACCCAAAAATTTTAACCGACACGGACGGCGGTTCAGTATATCTCGAATACCTTTCTCAATTCCTTTCTCAGCAGGGGTATGCAGTTGATATTTTTATCCCATTGGGAGTAGCTGGTGGCTCATATTCCCAAACGAGAAGCAAATATCAAATGGAAATAATACAGGAAAGTAATGAGGGCGCTCGAATTGCAACGCATTACTTCCCCACTTCTCAGTCAGATGACGCCTTTCAAGCTGCTAGTGCAGAGAGTGATTACTTTTTAAACCGCATTGCACGATCACAATCCTTTGTGGAGTTTTTTCAAGATAGAAAATTATTTTCCTATGATGCAGTATTCGTACTCCACATTGCGAATGCATTTGCTCTCACAAAACATGAATTGCTCCCATTTGACAGAACGGTATTGTTTCCAATGATGACCAGTACACATTATGAATATTTTTCAGATGTACCTGAAATATACGTTCATCATGAGAAGCAAACATTTGACCGCATCGAGCATATCTGCAGTCCCTCAGATGATGAAATTGCAAGTATAGTGAAGCGATTTGGAGTTAATGAGGCAAAAATTTTTAAAGTTCACCGAGGTTTTGAGCAGTTTGATTTTCCGGTATTCAATCGAAAAAATCCAGATTTATCTGACCTGCGTATTTTTTCTGCAAATGGCATCCGCCCTCAGAAAGCGCATCTTTTTTTTGTTGATGTAGTGGAACAACTTCTCAACTTCGGAGCACAACCAAAAGTTGTTTTTACCGGAAATAACGGCAAAAGTCATAATGCAACGTATAACAATTACACCAAGAATTTTTGGGATAGAGTCCAAAAAAAGGGACTTACTAAATATTTCGAATGTCATGATGTAATCACACGCAGTGCAATGGTAAATCTTATGAGAGAGAGCACTGTGGCACTATATCCATCCATCTCTGAAACATTTGGTAAATCAGCTCTTGAGAGTGTGGTGAGTGGATTGCCTACATTTGTACTGGATGATGTCCCAGCATTTCGTGAATTCATTTTTCCAAATACCACAGGAATAATATGTCCTCGAGATGAACTTCAATGTGCCGAAGCAATCATTAAACTGTGCAATAGTCCGCTCCAATATCAGTCCATAAGCAAAAATGGCACATTACTCAGATCAACCTTCGCTTGGGAAACAGTGCTGAGTATACTCATTAAAGAACTTAAAGATCGTGGCGTGTTATCATAATGATGATATTGTAAATCAGTATAAACCCTATGTACCCCTTTTCGACAGAAGCAAAGAAAGCTGCCATTGAACCCACTAAGATGATGGTTGAGGAAATCATTGAATTGATGAATGCTCCCGATAAGGACGCGAAAAACTTAATTGAGAAAGCATATCAATTTGGTCAAAAGGCGCATGAAGGACAGGTTCGATACTCTGGACAACCATATTTTCATCATCCTTTTGAGACGGGAAAATACTTAGCAAGTATTGGAATGAGCCCTAATATGATTGTAGCCGGCCTTCTTCATGATGTAATTGAAGATGCGAATGTCTCATATGCAACTTTAAAGGAAGAGTTTGGTACCGATATTGCAAATCTCGTAGAAGGCGCGACCAAGCTTGGACACGTCCGTTACTATGGACTCCGTAGACATACAGAAAGTCTTCGCAAGTTATTTGCAGCAACTTCTCAAGATGTACGAGTCATTCTTGTAAAGCTCATGGATCGTCTCCATAATGCACGAACTCTCCAGTTTGTCCCTGAACATAAACGAGAACGCATAGCACTGGAAACGCTAGAAGTGTATGCGCCTATCGCAGATCGTCTGGGAATGGGTTTGGTTAAACGGGAACTCGAAGATGCTGTGTTTCCACATGCGTATCCGAAAGAATACAAGAAGGTACAAAAAATATTCAAAGATGCAGGAGGGGAAGACTTGCGTCGACTCGAACGAATCCATAAATCCGTTCGTTCAAAGATTGCTGAGTACGGCGTAAAAAACTTTCAAACAACAAATCGTATCAAGGGATTGTATAGTCTGTATCGTAAACTAGAAAGAAAAGAGTGGGATGTGACAAAAATTTTCGATTTATGGGCATTGCGTATCATTGTCGATTCTGTTGCTGATTGTTATACCGTACTTGGTATCGTGCATGGTGAGTGGCGTCCACTACCCGGGAGAGTAAAAGATTACATCGCTTTTCCAAAACCAAACGGGTATCGCAGTATCCATACCACTATTCATACTGGTGACGGGAGTATCATTGAACTACAAATTCGCACGAAAGAAATGAATCGTGAAGCGCAATTTGGTATTGCTTCACATTTCTCCTATAAAGAGAGTGAGGATTTGAAGAAAAATGAAAGTAGTGCGGTACGATGGATTCGTCAATTTATCCCCCTCAGATTAAGAGTTGAAGCGAACGATCATTCAATCCTGAAGGAAGGACCGCGTACATATACGAACGGCGTGACACCCGACTGGATAAAACACATGGCGGAAATGCCTGGAATTGATGAAACTGACCCCAAGGCATATTTGCATGATATAAAAAGTGATTTCTTTAGCCATCGAATCTTTATATTCACACCGCGTGGCGATGTTATTGATCTCCCTATCGATTCAAGTCCGATTGATTTTGCATATGCGATACACTCAGAAATTGGTAATCAAATGACTGGCGCGAAAATAAATGGAAAACTAGCAGCGCTGGGCACGCCACTCAAGAACGGTGATATTGTAGAGATTTTGACAAGCGAGAAGGCAAAACCTAATAGAAAATGGATAGGCATGACCAAAACAACACTTGCTAAGCGTCAAATCAGATCCTATCTTCAACACGAGCAAGAAGCAATGTAACCAATGCACTACACAGCGAAGTTGCGAATTGAGTAGATATCTTCTTCCTCTTCTTGTGCTGCTATGGGAGCAGCAGGTGTTGTTTTCGGTGCAGTTTCGGCTTCGTCTGTATCATCAGGAATAGCGCCAGCAACAAAGGTAAGCAATGGCGATGCCGGTCTCACACTGGTTTCCTGCTCCGTCTGTGGCGTTGTAACAGGTGCAATCTGCGCTGTTTCCTTGGTAACAGCACCACTCATAAGTGTAAGAAATTGTTGGACATCCGAGGGTGAAAGGAAGTCGATGTGCACTTTTCCCCCATTTTCTCGTGTCTCAATTTGTACGCGCGTGCCAAGCCGTTCCGTAAGCTCACGTTCCAATGCTGCGAGCTCTGGTGGCAATCCCTGTTTACGCGCACGATCAACGGCAATACCTCGCGCAATGCGCTCAGCTTCCCGAACGGTTAGGTGCTTTTCAATAACCTCCTTAAACAGAGACATTTGTTGGTCAGGCCGATCGGCAAGCATAAGGAGTGGGCGTGTGTGTCCTTCAGTAATTTCCCCATTAATAACCGCCTGCTGCATTTCTGCAGGTAAAATAAGTAATCGGAGTGAGTTTGAAACGTACTCGCGACTCTTCCCTACTTTCAAGGCAATCTCTGCATGCTTGAGATTAAATTTCTCAGCAAGTTGCTTAAATGCGAGGGCACGATCAATTGGGTTAAGATCTTCGCGTTGTAGGTTCTCAATAATCGCAAGCTCCAGCTTCATCTTGTCTGAATCTTCAGAACTGCGAATGAGCACCGGCACTTGTGATACATTTGCCAGCTTTGATGCGCGAAGACGACGCTCACCGGCAACAAGCTCATACTCTACCGAGATACCACCATCACCCCGTTCGATTTCTCGACGTGTTACCACGAGTGGTTGTAAAATACCGTACTGACGAATTGATTCTGCCAGACTCTGTAGCGCTTCTGGATCAAACTCCTTTCGCGGTTGGAATGGGTTTGGTTGGATGCGGTTAACTTCGATCCAAAATACTGAGTTGTTGTAAAAATCTGATGCCATTTCGGCAGTATATCATAGTGAGAAATGTGGTTCTTTGTGCATAAGTGGAAACATACTGCATGAAACATTCCTGCGTGAATTTTATCCAAAAATGGTATACAATCAGCGTCCACATGCCGAGGTGGCGGAATTGGTAGATTCAATACGGGCGCACGACTCGCAATAGTCAGGAGGCGTGCTCCGTCGAGAGTGTATCACTCTGATGCCGAGGTGGCGGAATTGGTAGACGCGCACGACTCAAAATCGTGTTCCTTCGGGGGTGGGGGTTCGATTCCCCCCCTCGGCACAAACGAGCTGGCGAGTGCAGTGCCAGGGAGAAACGGCAACTGCTTGCCGTTACGTGGGGAATCGAAAGGCGCAGCGTTGTGCGAACTTGTGAGCACCGCGAGCCCGGGCAGGAGCCACTTAGTATTTTTGAGCGCAAAGCGCGCGAAAATACTTAGTGAGCTGACGCCGATTCCTTCGGCACAAAGCGTAAAGAAAAACGAGACCTGCGTCTCGTTTTTTAGTTTTGTGAGCCTGAAAGACGAAATCTGAGCTTAGTGACTTGACCCTCGATTCCCATCACATCCCCTTGACCCACTCTTCTCATTTCGTACTATTCACTACATGGAAACTATCCTGCAAGACGCGGCGGACGCAGTACGCGAAGGAGCTCTTATCGTATTTCCAACTGATACCGTATACGGTATTGGATGCGACCCATTTAACGCAACTGCGATTGAAGCACTTTTCGAAGCAAAGAAGCGACCGTTAGAGAAAACAATTCCTTTGCTTGTTGACTCAATCACAACAGCACACGCCATTGCTGATATTTCACCGCAATGTGAAGCATTGCTTAATACGTTCTGGCCGGGCGCACTCACCGTTGTCGTGCCCACGACCGTCGCGTTTCCAGACGGTATTGTAAAAGACGGTACTGTGGCAATTCGCATGCCTGCGCATGAAGATTTATTGGAACTTATTGAAAATGTGGGTGGCGTACTTGCTGCAACGAGTGCCAATATTTCAGGAGAGGATGCATTGCTCACTTACACTGACGCCTACGCGCAATTCCAGAATGTGGCAAAGGTAATACTTCCCGGTGTCGTACAGACGGCAGAACCTTCCACCATCATTGACTGCACTGCTGATACACCAACGATACTACGCGAAGGCCCGGTGCATATCTAGCCACAGCATAGTGTGGCTGTGCTAGACTGCGTACATGCAACTTAAACTTTCTCGCTCAGCGCAGCACTTGCTTATACGTGGGTTTTTTCTCGTGCTGGCTCTTGGTTCTTTCTATGGCGTTTGGGACAACCGCGACTTCTTTTTACGTCCACCGTTTTACATCATAATGTTGATTGATTTCTCATTGGGTGTGCACTTTCTGGTATTTGGCATTTTTTACAATCGGTTACGTGCAAAGTATGCACACCTGTTTACTCACGGCGTGCTGTTTATGTGGGCATACACCATTTTCATGGGTATTGCAGGCACTGTCGTGCATGCACGAGCACTTGGGCTTACAGAGGCGGTCCGGATGTCCGGCTACGCAACCACAACAGAATTTGTTCTTGCAAATGCTCTGTATTCAGTAGTTCTCCCAAGTATCGTGTTTGGAGTTGTGCTGTGGGTGTTACACAAGATGAGATGAGTTGTCATGGCGTCATGGGGAATCGACGTCAGCTCACTACCGCCGGCTTAGAGGAATGCTTCGCATACACATCCATGTGGTCACAAGTCACTAAGTCTGCTCATGCTGCAAGCAGCATTGTGTTAATCCACGGGGAATTGAGGGTCAACTAGGTTATAAGGAACGGGGAATCGAGGGTCAAGTCACTAAGCAAAATTAGCGCGCTGTGCGCTCAATTTCGCTAAGTGCTTCCTCCCCGAGCTCAGCCCTTCCTCGTGCCCCGCACGCGGGCTTCCGCCTGTTCGATTCACAGTAGTTCACACAATATACAAAAACACCCCATCCAGTAGGTGGGGTATTTTTGTATATCATGACCTCACGGGGAATCGAACCCCGGTTTTCGCCGTGAGAGGGCGATGTCCTAGCCGCTAGACGATGAGGCCGCCTGGAACCTGCGGATTGTAATATATTTGTGCGCCTGATGCTACCGTACCAACCACTCGTCTTCCTGCCGCACCAAAAAGTCTTGGGTATAGCTGAAGCGGCA
>OBIY01000564.1_pt1 | contig 13917 bp, 13 predicted proteins | sample 1519841 | NCBI WGS metagenome assembly OBIY01 (sample SAMN03019774, study PRJEB22545) | beach sand metagenome | biome: beach; feature: sea beach; material: beach sand | place: USA: Municipal Pensacola Beach, FL | collected 2010-07-30 | depth 30-40 cm m
CCCCGCTTCACCCGCACGCCAATTGTCGCCTCTGAGGTCAAGAATCTTGCAGGTCAGACCGCCGAGGCGACGGCCGATATCGCACAGCTTGTGGCGGAAATTCAGAATGGGTCGGCGGGTGCTGTAAGCGCGATTGGCAATATTCGCGAAATCGCGCGCGAAAATGGTGATTTTGCGCAGCAAATTTCCGAGCAGGTGGAACATCAAATGGCAACGGTGCAAGCTGTTGCGCAGTCGATCGGCCAGCTGGGTGAGGGCAATCAGGCGATAAGTCAGGCCCTGCAACATGTTTTGGCGGAAGCTGACGAGACTGACGGTTCTGCGCTTCAGCTGGCGCAAGCGGTTGACGCGCTTCTTGAACAAAGCAGTGTGGTACGCAGCGAACTTGACGCGTTTTTCGTGCAGCTTAAGGCCGCGTGATCTTTCCTGTTGCCCCATTTTGCGTGCGGCATGGCCTTCCGGTCAGTATGGTCAGGGGGTTATAGTCTGGCCGGTCGTCAGATAGGAACGGCGAAGCGTCGTTCTGCAAATCGCGAATTTTCACCGATAAGGCCGAGAACACATATTCATGTTTGCATTGACGCCGGCTGAAATCGAGGTTTTGAGCCTGTCATTGAAGGTTGCGTCCGTTGCCGTGATTGGCAGCTTGCCTGTCGGTGTGCTGGTTGCTTTTGCGTTGGCGCGTGGGCGATTCCCGGGGCGAATCTTTCTTGATGTTCTTGTGCATTTCCCGATTATCGCACCGCCAATTGTGGTGGGGTATTTGCTGCTGATGATGTTCAGTCGGCAAAGTCCGCTGGGCGGCTGGCTTTTCGATCAGTTCGGAATCTCGGTGGCATTCAGCTGGCAGGCGGCTGCGATTGCTGCGGGGGTCATGGGGTTCCCGCTCATGGTGCGCAGTATTCGCCTGTCGATCGAGCTGATCGACCGGCGTCTGGAAACAGCTGCACAGACGCTGGGGGCACCACCGCTGCGTGTCTTTGCGACGGTGACGTTGCCACTGGCTTTGCCCGGTGTCCTGACCGGTTTGACATTGGCGTTTGCCCGCGCGCTGGGCGAATTTGGTGCGACAATCGTTTTTGCGGCAAATATACCGGGGCAAACACGCACATTGCCGCTGGCGCTTTATACGGAACTGCAAATTCCGGGGCAGGATTTCGCCGCTATCAGACTTATGCTTTTATCCCTGGCGCTTGCTGTGGGGGCATTGGTGATATCGGAACTCATCAGCCGTCAATTGGGCAAGCGGGTTGTCGGTATGGCATATTGAGCGGACGGGCGGCGATCATGAAGAAGGGAAACAAGTGTGGCGCGGATTGATGTTGTCAGTGAAATCGCGGGTAAAGTCTGGAAGATTTCCGCCGACCCCGGCACGGCGCTGGAGGAGGAGGATGACGTTTTAATTCTTGAATCGATGAAGATGGAAATTCCTGTTCCCGCACCCGCCGCGGGCAAATTGGTTGAGTTGCTGGTGCGTGAAGGCGACGACGTTGCGGAAGGGCAGGCCGTCGCGGTAATCGAGGGCTAGTTCTGTTGCGTTTGACGTGCTTGGGGTTGCGGCCTGCCTGCGATGATCTTCTCGGATGGCCATACCAGATAGGCGGTGGTGCCGCTGCCTTGTTCCGAACGGATTTCGATTGACGCGCCCTGTCGTTCGGCAAGCGCTTTTGCAAGCGGAAGGCCAAGCCCCATGGCGCCAAGCTGGCTGCCGCTCCTATCGGTCTGCTCAAAAGGGTTGAGAACACGGTCTGCCATCTCAGCCGTCATGCCGATGCCTTTATCGATAACCGCGATCGCCAAATCGCCATTGTCGCGCCAGTCCGTGGAAATTGTGACGGTCTGCTCCGGTTTGGAGAATTTGATCGCGTTGGAAAGCAGGGCCGACAGAATCTGAATGACGTGCTTTCGGTCGCCAATAAGGTCGATTTGCAAGTCGGGTGTCGTGGCGACGAGTGTAATGCCGTGTTGCCGGGCAAGCTGTGTATTTTGCTTTATTGCCTGCTCGAGAATATCCGGCAGGCGAAACGGCTCATCAATCGGTTCAAGTTCACCGCTTTCCAGTTTGGTCAAATCCAGTATGTCATTGATCATCCCCAGAAGGCGATCGCTGCTATCGACAATATCCGTGACATAATCGTCGTATCGATTATCTCCCAGCGCGCCATGGACTTTTTGCTGCATTAATTCGCTGAAGCCGATAATTGCGTTTAACGGTGTACGCAATTGATGGCTGACAGTTGCCAGGAAACGCGACTTCGCGGCATTGGCATAGTTCGCTTCCGCCAGTGAAAGATTGAGTTTTGCGACAAGCTCCTTATTTGCCTGCCGAAGGGCCAGGGCATTCGCAACATCCTGGTTGCTGTTCCAGCCTGCGCGAAAGAAAATCGCGGCAGTGCCAATAAGGACCAGTGCCAGAACAAGCTCGTTGGCAGTTCCCGCAACTATCAGTTTCGCCAGAACAGGCAAATTAATGCAAAACAGGGCAACTAGCATTGCCGGGCGGTAGAGCATGAATGTTGTGGCGGTGGAGACGTTTGCCAAAGCGATAATGGCCGAAATGATGATCAGCTGTTCGGTCTCGTGAACGTGCCAATAGAGGAAGATCAGGCTCGACCATAGTGTGCAGGTCAGCCCGGCATATCCGGTTAGCGTTAGCTCCGCCACGTCCAATCGGGTTTCGCGCATGGCGGTCTTCCTGATGAAGCGGGCAACGGGCAGACCTGCGAGTGCAAGCAGACTAAAACTCGCCAGCCAGACCGACAGCGGAGCCCAAAGCGCCTGACTGGGGATAAGATAAAGCCCGACCAGAACTGTTGCCGTCACGACGATCAGCATGTCCTTGCCAAGGCCTTGTGCCAGAAGTACGAGTTGTGCCGCCCGGACTGACTTTGGCAAATTGCTGATTTCTGCAGACCGCTTACTTTGCCACATGAAAGCCCAACAGATAGGTGGAAGCCCGTCAATGACGGGACTTGTTATGAATTTGCAAAATATGCGCTGACGCAGACTGACTAACAAACCTCAACGACAGTCATAGTGCAAATTTGTAAATAAATCCGGAATTAGACTGTCTCGGGACTGCGGCATTGGGCGTAAGGAACTGAACGACGAGTTTCCCGGTTTCGTTATATGCCAGCGCGAACGTCAGCTAGTCGGACTTAGTAATACAACCGGGATATCGCGGGCGGACCGGTCCTGATAAACCTGATAATCGGGGTACATGGCTGTCAGCTTTGGCCATAGTTCGGCTTTTTCATCGCGTGTCGCAATGCGGGATAAAACCTTGAATGACTGTGCACCGGCCTGAATTTCCGCATTCGGATCGTTACGCAGATTTACAAACCAGGCTGGGTGTTTATCTGCGCCGCCATAGGAGGCGACGACGGCATAACCGTCATCTGTTTTCAAATACAAAATCGCAACAGTCCGCTTCTTGCCGGTTTTCGCGCCCCGGCTCGTCAGGAGCAAGACTGGCGAGTTAAAGGCTGTTCCGCCTATCCTGCCGCCTGATAGTCGGTAGATAAGTATGTGAAGCCGGGTCCCCAGTTTTGCAAGCCAGTGACCGAAACCTGAACCTTTGGGTTTTGGCGGTGCCATCTTTCCAACATCGCTGACATATTACCGATGCTGGCAATCATCTCAATTTATTCTGAATGATGGCAAGTATTAGTTTTGCCAAAGGCAATAAAGCAATCAGCGAGCCATCTCTCCGCGGCCTGGCTTTGGTTGCGCCGGATTTTATTATTAACGTAACTATCGTCGCCTATGTGGGGCTTCACGGCGTCAGATTCTCGCAAGCTTCTGTCCGGACTTCACAATACGGTCTGCCGGCAGACGAACAATTGCCCGGGTACCGACGCCCGGTTCGCTTTCGAGCAGAAATGTCCCGCAGTGAAGCCGGACCAGCGCGGCGACCAGCGGCAATCCAAGCCCGGTTCCCTGCGCTTTGTTGGTCGTAGCTGCATTACTTGTATCGCCGATTTGCTCAAATGGCAGCAATGCCCGGTCGATTTGCGAGCGGGCGATGCCAATGCCTGTATCTTCAATTTTGATTGCAATGCGGCCATCGGCTTCAATCAGGGCAGTCACGCTTACAGCCCCGCCGCTGGGCGTAAACTTGACAGCGTTGGAAAGCAAATTGAGGATAATCTGCCGCATCGCGCGCAAATCGGCCCAGATATAGGGGAAATCAGCAGGAACATTATTAGACAACTGAACGTTGTTTTCTTCCGCACGCCGGCGAATCATGGGCATCACCGACTCAACCGCCTCAAACAAATTGAATTGTGATTCTTCCAGTTCGCGTTTGTTGGCGTCGATCTTCGAAAGATCCAGAATATCGTTGATCAGGCTGAGCAGATGCTGACCAGCATTGTGTATATCCTGCGCATATTCCTTATATTGCGGTGTGCCAACCGGTCCCATCAATTCAGTATTCATAATCTCCGAAAAGCCAATGATGGCATTGAGCGGCGTTCTTAGTTCGTGGCTCATATTCGCAAGGAATTGCGACTTTGCGGTATTCGCGATGTCTGCTTCTTCCTTGGCTTGCCGCAGTTTTACGGCGACCTGTTCGCGTGCGGCAACTTCAGAAACAAAGCGCTTGCGTACACCATTATAGCGCCGGGCGACTTCACCGGCTTCGGTAAATGGTTCCACCGGGACGGTCGCGGTAAAATCGCCGCTGTTCCGCTGATGCTCCATAACTTCCAATACTTCAAAAAGCGCTGTACTGGCACCATGCTCGGAGACATTAAGCCCGCGCTTTTCATCATAAGCGCTGACGCGCAGGGCGCTGAAGTAATTGGCAATTTTGAGTACAACGAAGCCGACGGTAAAAGCATAAAAACCATTTGCTGCAATGCCTGCGAATTGCGCAAATAGCTGTTGTGGGCGCGAAAGCCCAGTGCCCAGAATTTCCAGATTGCCGAACAGCGCGACCGCAAGCGTGCCCCAGACGCCGGCAGCCAGATGAACCGGAATGGCGTCGACCGCGTCGTCAATCTGTGCCCAGATCAAAAGATTGGAGGCAAATATTGCAATAATCCCGCCGGTCGCCCCGATGATGATTGCAGAAACCGGCCCGACAGCGTGACAACCCGCAGTGATCGATACCAGGCCAGCAAGAACCCCGCACATTGTGCGCACGACATTCGGTCCATGGTTGTCTGAACACCAACTCATCGCTAACGCCGCCATGCCGCCCGCGCAGGATGCCAGCAAGGTGTTCAGCAAAATCGGTGGCACATTATTGCTGAACAGTAACGTGCTGCCGCCATTAAAGCCAAACCAGCCTAGCCACAATAAAAACATGCCCAATGCAGCCAGCGGAATATCATGGCCCTCAATGGCTTTACCTTGTGGGCCAAAACGGCCAATGCGCGGGCCGATCGTCAGGATGGCCGCAAGCGCGATCCATCCGCCTGTGGAATGAACGACTGTCGAACCAGCAAAGTCGACAAAGCCCATTTGCGCAAGCCAGCCTGGCGCGTCTTCATAAAGTGCACCGGCCCAGGCCCAATGTCCGAAAACAGGATAGACAATGCCGGAAAGAAGGCCGGCAACGATGAGATAACCGCTGAACTTCATCCTTTCTGCGACCGCGCCGGAAACGATCGTAACCGCGGTGCCGCAGAAGGCGAGCTGAAACAGAAAAAAGGCGGTTGTTTGGGCGCTGTAGAAGTTACGTGAATCAGCATGCCCGAACAAGAAATCTGTCGTGCCGATCCAGCCAAGCGTCGACGCGCCGAACATGATGCCAAATCCGAAACACCAATAGACAAGACTCGACAGACAGAAGTCGGCAACGTTCTTGATCGCTACATTGATAGAATTCTTCGCGCGGACAAGGCCGCTTTCAAGACAGGCAAAGCCAGCCTGCATTCCCATGACAAGAATTGTACAGGCCAGTACCCAAAAAATATCGATTCCGGGCCCGCTATTTGTAGCTAGAAGTTCGCCAGACATTCATCTCCCCCAGAGGAGTTACGCAAATTACTAAAACGCGCCCAAGCATGTGACGCGCAGCCCGCCACACAACAGTTTCGTGTGATTGCTCAGGATATTAACCTTAAAGGGCAGGGGGAGAGTAAATTTTTGAAGTTAATAGTTTGTAAACTGACCGGCATGCCAACTTGCCATGCCGGTCAGTCACATGCGTGTATGTCTAACCGCGCGGTTTAGTCAGATGTCTTGCGATTAATTGTTCGGCGATCTGTACGGCATTGAGGGCTGCGCCTTTACGCAGATTGTCCGATACAACCCACATTGCAAGACCGTTTTCAGTCGTGATGTCATCCCGAATCCGCGAAATATAGGTTGCGTATTCGCCGACGCATTCAACAGGGGTGATATAGCCGCCATCTTCGCGCTTATCGACCACCATGCAGCCAGGCGATTCGCGTAGCAGATCCCGTGCTTCTTCCGCACTCAGAGGTTGCTCAAGCTCAATGTTGACAGCTTCGGAATGGCCGACGAAGACAGGGACGCGGACACATGTCGCAGTAACCTTGATTGCGGAATCGATGATCTTCTTGACCTCGACCACCATCTTCCATTCTTCCTTGGTCGAACCGTCATCCAGGAACACATCGATATGGGGGATAACATTGAATGCGATTTGTTTCGTGAAGACATCCTTTTCGATCGGGTCCGAGACGAACACCGCGCGGGTCTGCTGAAACAATTCATCCATGCCGGCCTTGCCTGCCCCAGAAGCCGACTGATAGGTCGATACAATAACGCGCTTGATCTTTGCGCGGTCATGCAGCGGCTTGAGTGCCACGACAAGCTGGGCTGTCGAGCAATTGGGGTTGGCGATGATCCGCTTTTTGGTATAGCCCGCCAGCGCATCGCCATTTACTTCTGGCACGATGAGCGGGACATCGGGATCCATGCGGAACTTGCTTGAATTATCGATGACAACACAGCCCGCAGCCGCGACTTTCGGCGCATATTCTTCTGAAATACTGCCGCCCGCAGAAAACAGGGCGATATCGGTATCGCTGAAGTCATAGTGTTCGAGAACTTTTGCCTTCAGCGTCTTGTCGCCGTAAGAGACTTCCGTGCCAAGACTGCGCCGTGATGCCAAAGCGACAACGTCGCTGGCCGGAAACTGCCGTTCGGCCAGAATATTCAACATTTCCCGACCAACCGCGCCCGTAGCGCCAACAACCGCAACTCGATAACCCATTTGCCTTACTCTCCCGGTGACCCGGGTACGATAGCAAACCCGGGTATAAAAAATTATGCAGTCAGCTTTTCAAGCTCACGTACGATCGCATCGCCCATGACTTCGGTGGAAACCTTTGCCATTCCCGGCTGCATGATATCGGCTGTGCGCAGACCGCCCGCCAACACATTCTCAATTGCCTTATCGAGCAAGTCAGCTTCTTCGGGCAAATCATAAGAATAGCGCAGCGCCATGCCGAAGCTGAGTATTGTGGCAATCGGATTGGCAAGCCCCTTGCCAGCGATATCGGGTGCCGATCCATGGACCGGCTCATACATTGCCTTGGCGCGCCCTTGGGCATCGCGCATGCCGAGCGCGGCGGATGGCAGCATGCCCAATGAGCCCGTCAGCATCGCCGCGACGTCGGACAGCATATCACCAAACAGATTATCTGTAACGATGACGTCGAACTGTTTGGGTTCCCGGACAAGCTGCATGCCACAATTATCGGCCAGGATGTGCTGAAGCTGAACATCAGGAAATTCGGTGTCGTGAACTTTCGTCACTTCCTCGCGCCACAGCAGGCCCGATTCCATCACATTCGCTTTCTCTGACGAATGCACCAGATTGTTCCGCTTGCGTGCAAGATCGAACGCGACACGCGCTACCCGGCGAATTTCCTCGCCTGTATAGACTTGTGTGTTCACGCCCCGACGGTCACCATTCGGCATGTTTTCGATGCCGCGCGGCTCGCCAAAATAAACGCCGCCCGTCAGCTCACGAACAATTAGAATGTCCAGCCCGCTGACAAGTTCCGGCTTAAGCGATGATGCTTTCGCCAATGCCTCGAAACAGATAGCAGGGCGCAGATTGGCAAACAGATCCATTTCCTTGCGCAGACGCAGAAGCGCAGCCTCCGGGCGCAGTTCAAAATCGACATTATCCCACTGTGGGCCACCGACCGCCCCAAAAAGCACCGCATCCGTTCGCATGGCCTTTTCAAGCGTTTCATCGGTCAATGGCGTGCCATGCGCCTCGTAAGATGCGCCGCCGACAAGCCCTTCATCAATGTCAAAGCTGATCGAGCGTCGCCGGTCCAGCCAATCGATGACGCGACGCACCTCGCGCATGGCTTCGGGCCCGATCCCATCCCCGGGCAGCATCAATAAACTTCTGTTACTAGACATACATCCCCATTTCCCAATAACTAATATGCCTATCACAGCCTCATGGCTGACAACGGCATGTAAATAATTTCCGTCTTATCAAGCGACCTATCTACAGCCAAGGCTGGCTGATTTCGCGTTTGCCTTCAAATTCCGTAATTGCTGCCTCTTTTTGTAATGTCAAGCCGATGTCATCGAGCCCCTCGATCAGGCATTGCTTGCGAAAACCGTCGATATTGAAGGCGATCGCGCCGCCGTCGGGCCCCTCAATCTGCTGTTTCTCAAGATCAACGGTCAATGTCGCATTGGCGCCGCGGGCTGCATCCTCAAGCAGCTTATCGACTTCTTCCTGCGGCAGGACAATCGGCAGAATGCCGTTCTTGAAGCAGTTATTATAAAAAATATCAGCAAAACTCGGGGCGATGACGCAGCGGATGCCGAAATCAAGCAATGCCCAGGGGGCGTGCTCACGGCTTGAACCGCAGCCGAAATTTTCACCGGTGATCAGGATCTGCGCTTGCCGGTAGGCAGGTTTATTCAAAACGAAATCCGCGACCTCTGATCCGTCTTCCTTGTAACGCATCTCATCGAACAGGTTCTTGCCCAGACCAGAGCGTTTGATGGTCTTCAGAAACTGCTTTGGAATGATCATATCGGTATCGATATTGATCAGAGGAAGCGGCGCGGCAATCCCGGTCAGCTTGACGAATTTTTCCATGATCTCGCGTCCTTCCCTAATCTTCCAGATCGCGCACATCGGTCAGCGTGCCGGTAATGGCCGCTGCCGCTGCCATCGCCGGGCTGACCAGATGGGTGCGTCCGCCGCGCCCCTGACGCCCTTCAAAGTTGCGGTTTGAAGTCGACGCGCAACGCTCACCTGGTTCGAGCTTGTCTGCATTCATCGCAAGGCACATGGAACAGCCCGGATCGCGCCAGTCAAAGCCCGCTTCAATGAAAATCCTGTCCAGTCCTTCTTCTTCAGCCTGCTGTTTCACCAGTCCGGATCCAGGCACGATCATGGCATGGACGCTGTCGGCGACCTTGCCGCGTTTCGCGATCGCAGCAGCAGCGCGCAGATCCTCAATCCGGCCATTCGTGCAGGAACCGATGAAAACCCGATTGACGGCAACTTGCTTGAGCGGTGTGCCCGGTGTCAGCCCCATATAGTTTAGCGCGCGGCTGATTGCCTGCCGCTTTGCCGGGTCACTTTCCCGCGCCGGGTCGGGTACGTTGCCTGTAATCGGCAGCACATCTTCGGGGCTTGTTCCCCATGTGACTTGCGGGACGATTGCGCTGGCATCGATCTTGATTTCCGTATCGAAAACCGCGTCATCATCGCTTTTCAGGCTGCGCCAGTAATTCAGCGCCATTTCCCATTGCCCGGCTTTGGGCGCGCGCGGGCGGCCCTTCACATAGTCAAAGGTCGTCTCGTCAGGCGCAATCAGACCGGCGCGGGCACCGCCTTCAATCGTCATGTTGCAGACCGTCATCCGGCCTTCCATCGACAATGCGCGGATAGCGTCGCCGGCGAATTCCACGACATGGCCCGTGCCGCCCGCCGTTCCGATGCGGCCGATGATCGCAAGTACGATGTCTTTGGCGCTGCAACCCGATGACAGCTTGCCATCGACGCTGATCCGCATGTTTTTCGCACGCGCCTGGATCAATGTCTGTGTCGCCAGCACATGCTCGACCTCGGATGTGCCGATCCCGAAGGCCAGCGCGCCAAACGCCCCGTGGGTTGCGGTATGGCTGTCGCCACATACGATTGTCATGCCCGGTTGGGTCAATCCCTGTTCAGGGCCCACAATATGGACGATGCCCTGGCGGATATCGTCAATTGCAAGATACTCAACGCCAAATTCCGCGCAGTTTTTTTCAAGCGTTTCAACTTGCAGCCGGGATTCGGGATCAACGATTCCCTTTTCACGATCTGCTGTCGGGACGTTATGGTCGGCGACGGCAAGCGTGGCTTCGGGACGGCGGACCTTGCGACCGGTCATCCGCAGTCCTTCAAAGGCCTGCGGGCTTGTTACCTCATGTACCAGGTGACGGTCGATATAGAGCAGGCAGCTGCCATCTGCCTGCGCGTCAACCAGATGAGAGTCCCAGATCTTGTCGTATAAGGTGCGCGGGGGCGCCATCGCACATCCTCCAGCTTTGCGGCCCCTCAGCCGCAATTGTGCTGCGGGATCCGGTGATTATTGTCTTTACGCTGCGTTTCCAAAAGCAATCTTGCGATCAGCTCGTCTTGCCGCGATGATCCTGCTTTTCCTGAATCCGGGCGGCCTTACCTGTGCGCCCACGCAGATAATACAGCTTTGCGCGACGGACGCGCCCGCGGCGAACGACCGAGATTGAATCGACAAGCGGGCTGTAAAGCGGAAAGATGCGCTCGACACCTTCACCATAAGACAGCTTGCGGACGGTAAAGTTGGCATTCAGCTTCTCACCGCCCGAACGCGCGATGCAGACGCCTTCAAATGGCTGCAGCCGTTCGCGGGTGCCTTCGACCACGCGTACCATGACGCGCAACGTATCGCCGGGTGCGAATGCCGGAATTTCCTTCTCAGCAGTTTGGGCTGCGATCTGCTCCGCTTCCAGTTGTTCGATCATATTCATCGCTCGATCTCCTCATCATCGCATTCCGGAACCGCTGCTGCATTCCGTTGCATTTCTTCATACCGCCGCCATAAATCGGGTCGGCGCTGTTGCGTTAATTTCTCTGCCTGCTGTCTGCGCCATTGCCTGATAGCGGCATGATTGCCCGACAGCAGGACCTGTGGAATTTTATGCCCTTCCCACTCAGCGGGGCGGGTATAATGGGGATATTCCAGCAATCCCTGTTCAAAACTTTCCTCGCTCAGCACCGCCGGGTCGCCGACGACTCCCGGCAAAAGCCGGACTACCGCATCCAGAAGGGCAATTGCCGCCGGCTCGCCACCCGACAGGATATAATCGCCCAGACTGACTTCCTCTATATTCCGGACGTCCAGAATGCGCTGATCAACGCCTTCAAAACGTCCGCAAATCAAAATCGCACCGGGCCCGGCAGTCAGTTCCCGGACACGCTGCTGCCGCAGGGGTCGCCCGCGCGGCGACAGATAAATAACTGGCCGGTCAACCGGATCCGACAGGCGCGCCGCATGTTGGACGCTATCGATTGCCGCACCCAGCACATCGGCCCGCAGGATCATGCCTGGTCCGCCGCCTGCCGGGGTGTCGTCGACCGAGCGGTGTTTATCGCTCGCAAATGCGCGGATGTCTACCGTTTCCAGCGCCCAAATGCCATCATTTAGCGCTTTTCCTGCCAAACTGTAGCCAAGTGGCCCCGGAAACATATCCGGAAAAAGCGTCAGCACCGTCGCCTGCCAGCTATTTTCCTGAATCTCGGTCATTTTCTTTCCGTTTACGGGCCTTGTGGCGGCGTTTCTTCGCAGCCGGCTTCGGCATCAGTCCGACTGGCGGCATTGCTGTGATATATCCCTCCGCAAGTCTGATTTCCGGCACGGATTCGCGATCGAATGGCAATAATATGCTGTGCATTTCATCGCTGTTCTGCGCTACGGGCCAGATAATTTCCAGCAAGTCCCCCGCGCCGAAATCGAATACCGCTTTGACAGTGCCATTGCTGCGCGGTTGATCCAGCCAGCGTACTGTCAGGCCAACCAGATCCGCATGATAATATTCCTGTTCTCCTTGCTCTTGCGCGTCAATTTTCGCCGTATCCGCCGCGAGTTCGGGCAGCGCGTCGCGGCTTACAAAGAGCTTTATACCGCGCAGGGCATTTGCCTGTTCCCGATCGGTGATACCCGACAGATACCCTGTGACACCTTCCTTGATCGTGCGGTTCACCTTCAATGTGAAGCTGGCGCTACGATCTTCGGTCACCAGCGTGCCATAGGCGCCGATATCCTCCGGAACTGCGGTAAAACTCTTTATCTTTACCTGCCCGTCGACGCCGAATGCGCCGGAAATAACACCAACGCAAACAAGTTCAGTGGATCGACGGGCGCCCAACGGTTGTTATGCCTCGCTCGCGGCCTCTTGCTCCTCGGCAGCGGGGGCGTTCGCTTCATCAGCAGCCTGTGCTTCCGCCTCGGCCGCTGCCGCGGCCGCTTCCGCCTTTGCCGCCGCGCGTTCCTGGGCTTTTGCTTTCGGTTTGGCCTTTTGCGGATTATTTCCCTGCGCAGGCATGGGGATAATTTCGGCAGCGCCTAACATCCGTGCAACACGGTCGGTCGGTTGCGCGCCCGAGCCAAGCCAGTGACGCACGCGGTCCGCATCAAATTTCAGCCGCTCAGCATGGTCCTTGGGCAGAAGCGGGTTGAAAAAGCCCAGCTTCTCAATGAAACGGCCATCGCGCGGCGCGCGGGAATCGGCCACGACAATCCGATAAAAGGGGCGTTTCTTGGTGCCGTGCCGTGCAAGTCTGATTTTCAGTGCCATAGTCGCTTACTCTTGTCTGTTGTTGCTTCAATTATTCAATTGACGGGGTTTAGGGAAGGGCGCACGCACTGCGCACGCCATGTGTTGTTTGGCATCCTATTTCTTGTTGCCGCCGGGCGGAAAGCCGGGGGGCAGGGGCGGCAATCCCGCAGGTGCGTTCATGCCGGACGGTAAATTCATGCCGGGGGGAAGCTGCATCCCTGGCGGCAGTGCCGCACCACCGGGCAGTCCCGGCATTCCACCGAACATGCCCTTGCCGCCTTTTTTACCGGCTTTTTTCATCATATCGGACATTTGCCGATGCATTTTCAGCAACCTGTTCACTTCAGGAACAGTAGTGCCAGAACCGGCGGCAATGCGCCGTTTGCGTGAGCCATTCAACAGTTTTGGCTTGCGCCGCTCCTCAGGCGTCATGGAGGAGACAATGGCTTCCTGACGTTTGATCAGCTTGTCATCAAGTCCAGCCGCCGCCATCTGATTCTTCATTTTCCCGACGCCGGGCAGCATGCCAAGCAATCCCTGCACGCCACCCATTTTACGCATTTGCGCAAGCTGATCGGCGAGGTCCTCCAGATCGAAGGTCCCCTTTTCCATCTTCTTGACAAGCTTTTCGGCCTTCTCAAGCTCGACATGCTCGCTGGCTTTTTCAACCAGGCTGACAACATCGCCCATGCCAAGGATACGGCCGGCGATACGCTCGGGATGGAAGTCTTCCAGATCCTCGATTTTCTCGCCAACGCCAATCGCCTTGATCGGACAGCCGGTCACAGCGCGCATCGATAGCGCCGCACCGCCACGTCCATCGCCGTCGATACGGGTCAGAACAATGCCGGTCAGCGGTACGCGCTCGTTAAAGCGTTGCGCCACATTCACCGCATCCTGACCGGTCAGGCTGTCGGCGACCAGTAATGTTTCATGCGGATTGCTGGCCGCGCGGATCGCGGCGACTTCGTTCATCAGCGCTTCATCAACATGCGTGCGGCCGGCGGTATCGAGCATCACGATGTCATAGCTGCCGAGCTTTGCGGCTTCCATCGCGCGCTTCGCGATATCAACCGGCATTTGCCCCTTTACGATGGGCAGGGTCGCAACACCGGTCTGCTCGCCCAAGACGATCATCTGGTGGAAATG
>OBIY01000565.1_pt1 | contig 13907 bp, 13 predicted proteins | sample 1519841 | NCBI WGS metagenome assembly OBIY01 (sample SAMN03019774, study PRJEB22545) | beach sand metagenome | biome: beach; feature: sea beach; material: beach sand | place: USA: Municipal Pensacola Beach, FL | collected 2010-07-30 | depth 30-40 cm m
GTGCAGCAACCCGCCGGTGGTTGGGAAATAAGGGGCGGCGGCCGGCCCGGCAACGGGCCCGCACGCCGGCCCGCCACGCCGGCGGGCCGTGAGGATACTAGGCGCCGGTATCGTCAGGGGGGCGCAGGTCGCCCTGCAGGCCGAGTTCGACGCGAATGCGGTGAGCGATCCGTTCGGCTTCCTGGCGATCGTCAAACGGCCCGGCGGTCACACGATGGCGCCCGGCATACGGCTGGTGTCGCGCCGGCACCGGTGGCCCCAGATGGCGCAGCTGAGCGACCAGCTTGCGGGCGTTGTTCTCACCTTGATAGCCGCCCAGATCGATGTACCAGGCATCCTTGGCAGGTGTTGGCTGTGTTGCCTGGCGTATGGCCGGTTGTTCATAAAGCGGCGCCTGGGCCAGGAAAACGTCCTGTGCGGGATGATCGCGCAGAATCGGCAACGGGTAGCCCGGTTGGGCCTGGACGTACGTACGTACCCGGTCCCAATCGACGTCCGCGTCGTCGCGCCCTCGGGCAGCCAGGGCACGGCGGATGGCCACGGCCGCCTGTGCCTCGCGGGCGCTGACCGTCAGCGCGTGTTCTTCCAGCGCGGGATGGACCTCGAGCAGCAGGGAGTCATCCTGCCAGCCGACCAGGATCGGCTGATTGACCATGGTGACCGTGCTGCCGACATCCGCCTCGTCGTACAGGCGGGTGATGTCTTCCGGGTACAGCTGCAGGCAGCCGTGCGTCACGCGCAGGCCGGTGCCGGCCGGCTTGTTCGTGCTGTGGATGATGTAGGTCGGCCAGCCCAGGTCCAGCACGTGGGTGCCGATGGGGTTGTCCGGTCCGCCGGGGACCACGGCCGGCAGCGGGTCGCCGCGCTCGGCATGGGCACGGCGGACCGACGCCGGCACGCGCCAGTCGGGATAGGCGCGCTTGCGGGTAACCCGTGTGGTGCCCAGTGGCGTGGGGTAGGCCTCGCGGCCGATGCCGATCGGATAGCTGACCACGCGCTTGCGGCCGCTCGCGTCTGCCGGCAGGAAGTGAAACAGCCGCCGCGCGGCGACGTTGGCCACCAGCCCGTCGCGCGGGGCATCCGGCAGGATCTGCGCGACCGGCAGCACCACTTCGCGCCCGTCTCCGGGAATCCACACGTCCACGCCGCGATTTGCCCATTCCATCTCGTCATAGCCGAGGTGGAAGCGTCGGCCGATGTCGAGCAGGGTCTGGTCGCCGTGGACCCGGGTCAGTTGCGTGAGGCCGATGACCTGGTCTTGCGGGCCCACCTCGAAGGTGAGTCGCGGGCCCGGGGCAGTGGCCCGCGGGGGTGGGGTTTCCTTGGGGGGCGGTGGCGGCAGCGGAATGACCGGCTCTTTCATGCAGCCGGCCAGGAACAACGCCAGCAGCAGGACGCTGCAGCGGCGCTTCCTGCCCACGGCCGGGTCAGGCGTTGCCGACGTTACGATCGAATGGCGAGTGGTAATAGCTGCTTTCCTCGGCAGACTCGCGTGCCTCGTCGAGCAGCTGTTGCAGGCGCAGCTCGGCGGTCGCCATGTCGGCACACGAACGGCAGGACGGATCGGCGCACGGCTGGTGAGTGTACAGCCAAAAATGCACGATGCCAGACAGCATGCCGGAGGCGATTTCCCACGCGTCGGCGTCCGGATGAGCGTCGAGGAATTCGTTGCCGAGCGCGACCACACGGTCGGCAACGTCATCGAACAGGGTGTCGGGATTCAGCGGCTTCATGGCGGTAGCCCTCGCGGGCGCAGCGGTAACGCAGCGCATTCTACCGCCGCCGCGGGTGCTTTATACCGGTGGCCGCAGTGGGCCGAGGTGGCCCCAGTAGCTGATGTCGTCGTACTCGACCACCTGCCATTGGTCCAGATCGTCGATGATGCGCCCGCCACAGCCGTATTCGAGTTCGAAACCGGACGGGGTCATGGTGTAGAACGACACCACGTGATCGTTGGTGTGCTTGCCCAGCGACATGGTGACCTTGCGGCCCTGGCGCAAGGCCAGCTCGTTGGCCATGCCGACGTCGTCGAGCGTGTTCACCTCGATCATGATGTGGTGGAACGCTTCGTGTGGGCCACTGAGCAGGGCGAAGCTGTGATGCCGTGCGTTCAGGTGCATGAAGTAGGCCTTGGACTGCACCGGCTTGATGTAGATGTAGTCCGACACGGTGAGTCCGAGGACGCCGTAGAAGGTCATCATGGCGTCCAGGTGCTGGGTAATGAACACGATGTGGCCCAGCCCCAGGTCGCCGAGCTTGAAGCCGCCGAACTGGCGTGCCGGGTTGAACGGGCAGCCGCTGAGCTGGCCATAGAACAACTCCACCCGGTTGCCGCCCGGGTCGGTGAAGCTGCGCATCTCGACCACCTTGCGGAAGGTGCACTCCTCGGCCGTGCCGTCGCTGGCCGGGTAGCCCAGCGCTGCCAGCTCGGCGGTCAGACGATCCAGTTCGGCGCGCGTGCCGACGTCCCAGCCGCTGTAGGCGAAGCCCGGCGCGGTCGCCTTGTGGATGGCGATCCGGTGGTGCTTGTCGTCCATGCGCAGGCGCAGGGTTTGGTCGGTCTGGTCGGCCGCTTCCATTCCCAGCACGCCCGTGGCGTAACGACGCCAGTCGTCCAGGTCGGGGGCATTGAAACCGACGTAGCTGAGGGTGTGCAGACTCATGACACGGAATCCTTAAGGCTGGTGACTGACAGGCGCGCCCGGGCTCAGGCGCGCAGGAAATCCAGGTGCAGACGGTTGAACGTGTCCGGCTCTTCCCACTGCGGCCAGTGGGCGCTGTGTTCCAGCACGACCAGACGTGCGTCCGGGATGTGGCGCATGGCGTCCTGTGCCAGTTCCACCGGTTGGCCGGGGTTGTGGCGCGTCCACAGCACCAAGGTCGGACACTGGATGTCCTGCATCAGTTCCGGGCGCATCCATTGCGCCGTCCAGGTGTCATCGACCACGCGGCCGAGTGTCGACACGGCGATCTTGCCCATGTGCTGCTGCATGCCGGGCTGGGCATAGATCGCGTAGCGCGTGGCCACCACCTCGTCGGTGAGTGTCTTGTCCGGCTCGGCCATGAGCCAGGCCATGCGTGCGCGAACCGATTCGATGCTCAGGTTGCCGGCGGCCTTTTTCGAGCGCTCGAGCGCGTCGATCAATTCCTGTTTGCCCTTGGCGTTGGGGGGGGCCAGGATGCCCGTGTTGAGCACCAGCTTGCTGACCCGCTGGGGCTGGCGGATGGCGGTCCAGGCCGACACCATGGCGCCCAGCGACTCGCCCGACAGGCAGGCCGAGTCGGCGCCGATGGTGTCCATGAAGGCCAACAGATGGTCCGACCAGACCTCCATGGTGTAGTCGCCGTCGTAGTGGTCGGTGTAGCCGTGGCCCAGCATGTCGATGGCGTAGACGTGAAAGTGTTGGGCATGCGCCGCCAGGTTGCGCATGTACGCTTCGGCATGGCCACCCGTGCCGTGCAAGAAGATCAGCGGCGGCCCGTCACCGCATTCGATGGCCCGCGTGCGGTAGCCGCCGGCCTGGTAGTAGGTCTGCCGGAACGGTACGCCCAGCATGTCGACCCAGATCGTGCTCATCTGCTTCTCCTCCTGCGACGGTATTTTTCTCGGACGCGCTGCTTGGCCTCGCCTGCACCTTGGCGGACGTTCAATGGGGCCGCGAAGTTTAGCAGCCGACCGGCGTCTGGCAGTGCCCGTGCGCCATTGCCGGCTTGACGATAATCACCCTTCAAATTCGACAAGGCCCGTTTGCGCGCCCAGTACCGGGACCACCACGTTGTGGCGCCGTAGTCGGTTCAGGCGCCCGCCAGTTCCGACCAGCGCGGGCACCCCTGCAAGTGGTCGTTCACCGCGCCCACCGCCTGCAGGTAGGCGTAGCAGATGGTGCTGCCGACGAAGCGGAAGCCGCGGCGCCGCAAGTCCCTGGAAAGCGCGTCCGACAGTGCGGTGCGCGCCGGCACCTGACTCATGTCATGCCACAGGTTGTGGATGGGGCGATGGTCGACCCACTGCCACAGGTAACGGTCGAAACTGCCGAATTCGCGCTGTATGGCCAGGAACGCGCGCGCGTTCCCAATCGAAGCACTGATCTTGAGCCGGTTCCGCACGATGCCGGCATCCGCCAGCAGTCGCGCCTGGTCCGTCTCGTCGAAGGTTGCCACGCGCGCCGGGTCGAAGCCCCGGTAGGCTGCCCGGTAGGCAGGCCGCTTGTTGAGGATGGTGGACCAGGACAAGCCGGCCTGGGCACCTTCCAGGATGAGAAACTCGAACAGCACGCGGTCGTCGTGCTGCGGCACGCCCCACTCGCGGTCGTGGTAGTCCCTCTCGGCCGCGCTGCGTGCCCACGGGCAGCGCCCGTTGGCGCCGGGCATCAGCCGGGCCACTGCACTGCGGCGCGCACGTGCGCAGCCGCCAGCCGTATGCCATCCGTGTCCTGCCCCAGCACGGCCAGGGTGCCCTTTCCGAGCGGCTCCAGGTGGCCGGTGTAGCCGCGCCGGCTGAAGCTGTCCGTCCCGGTTTTTTCCGGTACCAGCATCACGGTTACCAGGCCGCGCGGCGTGCGCACCAGCAGGTGGGCGATGAGATGCTCACCGATCGTGCAGTCCTCGGCGAACACCACGTCCTGCAGGTTGCCGGTCAGTCGGGCACCGACGGCAGCCAACTTGTCGGCCACGGTGTCGGCGTCCAGTGCCGGGCCGGCGTGGGCGTGACGGTCGACGGCATGCGCGTACAGCTGCTGCTCGATGCCGGTGAGGCCCGGCAGCACCCACAGCGCGAGCAGGGCGGCACCGCCGGCAAGCGCGCCGACGGCGAACTCGGGCCAGACGCGTGATGACGTCGCCGGCGGCGCGGCGGCGAATCCGAGCTGGCCCAGTGCGCCGGATATCAGGCGCATCTGCCGTACCAGCTGCCGGCAGCCGCGGCACATCAGCAGATGCGCGCGCAGGCGCAGTGCGGCGGGCCAGGGCAGCGCGCCTTCCAGGTAGTCGCTGGCACCCGCCGTGACATCCTTGCAGCTAAACATCCTCGCCTCGTTGGTACGCGTCGATGGCTGCCCACACCCGCAGTCGGGCGCGGTGCAGCAGCACTCGTGCATTGGACGCGCTGATGTCCAGCGCGTTACAGATTTCATCCAGCGGCTGGCCGGCCAGCTCGCGCAGCGTCAGCACGGCGCGCTGGTTGTGCGGCAGTTGGTCGATGGCGCGGGTGAGGGCGGCCTGCAGTTCGTCGTTGCCCAGCAGCGCGTCGGGCGTGTCGGCATGCCAGGGGTGCGGTGGTTGATGCCAGTGACCGTTGTCGGCGAAGCGTCCCGCCAGCGCGGACATATCGTCCTCGTTGGAGAAATCACCGCTTGCCACTTCACGTCCCGCACGGCGCAGGCGCGAAATGGCCGTGTTCGTCAGGATGCGCAACACCCACGTCGACAGGCTGGCGCGCGCCTCGAAGCGCGGCAACGCCTTCAGTACCGCCTCCCAGGTGTCCTGGACCACGTCGTCGGCTGCGCCGGGGCCGACCAGTCCGCGCGCGACCCGCGACAGGCGGTCGTTCAGGGATTGCACCAGATGCTGGAAAGCCGCCTGGTCACCGGCACGCAGACGCGCCAGCAAGGCTGATTCATCCCAATCCTGCGCCAAGTTGCCCTCGTTGCGTGGGCGGCTTTGCGGTTCGCACGCCTCGGCGGTTGATTGTGGCACGCAAGACTACCGCGGAGCCTGCGCCGGTGGGGCGTTGGCGGCCTTGGTAACGACGTCGCTGGCATGGTGGCTATGGGTGGACTCGAACCACCGACCCCGGCATTATGAGTGCCGTGCTCTAACCGACTGAGCTACATAGCCATGTGATCGGAAGGGCGCATAGTTTAGCAGCAAAGCCGCGGTTGGCCGAAGTCGTTTTTCGGCGGCCAGTGGTAATCGCCTGCCTCAAGGAGCTTCTCGTGCACTGCCTGTTGCGTCACCCCGGCCGGCCGTTGGCTGCCGTGGGTCTTTTGCTGCTGTTGTCCGGCTGCGGCCAGACCGGTCCGTTGTATCTGCCGCCGCCGCAGGCGCCGGCCACGCCGGAGCAGGCGCAGACGCCTGCGCCCGAGGCGCCATGACGGCGCTGCGCTATGTGCGTGGTGCGTTGCAGATGGAGCAGGCGGACCTGGCGGCGGTGGCGGCGGAGTTCGGCACACCGTGCTACGTCTACTCGCGCGCCGTCATCGAGGCCGCCTACAACGCCTATGACGCGGCCTTCGGGCAGCGTCCGCACCGCATCTGTTATGCCGTCAAGGCCAATTCCAACCTTGCCGTCCTGAATCTGCTGGCGCGCCTGGGGGCGGGCTTCGATGTGGTGTCCGGCGGCGAGTTGGCGCGCGTACTGCGCGCCGGCGGCGACGCCGGGCGGGTGGTGTTCTCTGGTGTCGGCAAGTGTGCCGACGAGCTGCGCGCGGCGTTGGCCGCCGGCATCGGCTGCTTCAACGTGGAGTCGGCCGCCGAACTGGAGCGGCTGAACCGGGTGGCGATGGAGATGGGCCTGAAGGCGCCGCTGGCGCTGCGCGTCAACCCGGACGTCGACGCCCGTACCCATCCGTACATTTCCACCGGGCTGCGGGAGAACAAGTTCGGCATCCCGGCCGCCGAGGCGCCGGCGTTGTACCGGCATGCTGCGGCTCTACCGGGTGTGCAGGTGCGTGGCATTGCCTGCCACATCGGCTCGCAGTTGACCGATCTGGCGCCGCTGGCCGAGGCGGCCGGGCGCGTGGCCGCGTTGCGACAGGCGCTGCTGGACGAGGGCATCGGCATCGAGCACGTCGATCTCGGCGGCGGTCTGGGCATTGCGTACGAGAACGAGGCGGTGCCGTCACACGCCGACTACGTGGCAGCCATCAGCGCGCCGTTTGCCGGCAGCGGGGTGAGTATTTCGATTGAGCCGGGACGCTCCATCGTCGGGCCGGCCGGCGTGCTGCTGACACGGGTGGAGTACCTGAAGCCCGGCGCGGAGCGCAACTTCGCCATCGTCGATGCAGCCATGAACGACCTGCTGCGCCCGGCCCTGTACGACGCCCACCATGCGGTGCTGCCGCTTCGTGACAGCGGAAGCCGGGAACCGATGTCGTGGGAACTGGTGGGGCCGGTGTGCGAGAGCGGGGATTTTCTGGCCCGGGAGCGTTCCCTGGCGCTGGCCGAGGGCGACCTGCTGGCGCTGCGCGACGCCGGGGCCTACGGCTTTGTGATGAGCAGCAACTACAACAGCCGGCCGCGACCGGCCGAAGTGCTGGTGGACGGTGCCCAGGCGCACCTGATCCGTGCCCGCGAGACACAGGATGACCTGTGGCGCGGCGAGGTGATGCCCGCCGGCTGAGCGCCGGCGGGCCGACCACCGGGGCGTGCGCCCCGGTGGTCTTGGCTGTCAGAACGAGAAGCCGACGCCGGCGTTCACGCCGCGGTCGTCATCGGCCGAGGTCGGGCCGTTCTTGTCCATGTAGTCGAGCTTCAGCACCACTTGATCGGTCAGCCAGTAGTTGAAGCCGACGTCGATCTGCCGGAACTTGCTGTCGGTGCTGTCGCCGGCGGCGTTGTCCCAGCGGTTGTAGCGGGCGAACACGCCCCACTGGTCGTTCAGGCGCCAGGACGGCTCCACGTACCAGCCGTTCTGCTCGTCACGACCGAAGGATTCGGCCTGATCGCCGCCGATGTCCCACGCCGCATACAGGGCGCGCAGGCCGAACGGTCCGCGCTGCAGCACGGCATGGGCTTCCCACAGGAAGGCCCGGGCGCGATCGCCTGTGCTTTGCGTGACGTCGTCCTGATACTGGCCGGACAGCGCCAGCTCCAGGCCGGGGATGCCCTGGTAGCGGATGCGTGCGGTCGCGGCCGGATCCTCGGCCACCGCCTCGGACAACTTCTGGCGCCCGCTGCGCGGCAGGAACGCGCTGCTGCCGCTGACCGGCACCTTCAGGCCCGAGTGCACGGCCAGGTTGTAGTTCCAGCCGGGGGTCAGGGCGCCGCGCAGGCCGACACCGCCTTCCCACCAGGTGGTCGGAATGATGGCGCTTTCGATCGGGTTGCGCTCCACGCCGTAGAAGGTGTCGGGCTCGTGATGCTCGTTCAGGATGCCGACCGGCAGCAGGAACAAGCCGGCCTGGGCGTGCTGGGTGTCGGTCAGGTCACGCTCGATGTACGCCTGTTCGAGTTCGACCTCGCCTTCCTTGCCCTCGCCGGCGAGCGAGTGTTCAAGTTCGACTTCCGTGAACAGGCGGGTCTTTTCATCGAATTCGTAGCCCAGGAACAGCACGAAACGATGGAAGTCGATCTCGTCCTTGCTCTGCAGGTTGTTCCAGTGCATCTCGCCGTAGCCGCCGAGGCTGGTCTTCTCGGTCCAGGACGGGCCACGGGCGGCGGCCTCGTGCTCGGCCCGTTCGACCGCTTCGCCGGTAGCGGCGACCTGTTCCTTGATTTGCGCGTTTTCGTTCTTCAGCGCGGCGATTTCCTGCTGCGCGGCGACCAGCTGGGCCTGCAGTTGCGCCAGGGTCTGTTCGATGCTGTCGATCGAGGTCTCGGCCTGCGCGTTTGGCACAAGCGCAGCGGTCAGCGCGGCGGCGGCCACCGCGCCGCGGGTGGTGTGACGGCGGATCATGGGTCCTCCCTGTGTTCGTCGGGTGCCACGGCCGAAGCGCCGGGCTTGGCGAATGTTATCAAAATAAGAACGATTCGCATTTTATTTTTCATTTTTGTTGATGCCCGTCAGTCACCGCAGGCACACGCGTGCGCCTGCGCCGCGCATCGCCCGGTGTGGCGGCGTGCGCGGCGGGGCAGCGTCGGTGGACGGCGGGCGGCTTCAGCCGCCGGCGAGGGCTTGGCGGATAAAGCCGGTGGCTTCGGACAGCGGGATGTTCTCGGCGGTGTCGGCGCGGCGGGCCTTGTATTCGACCTGGCCTTCCTTGAGGCCACGGTCGCCAATCACCAGCCGGTGCGGAATGCCGATCAGGTCCATGTCGGCGAACATGACGCCGGGCCGCTCGGGGCGGTCGTCGAGCAGCACGTCCACGCCCGCGGCGGTCAGTTCCGCGTAGAGCTTGTCGGTGGCCTCGGCGACCGCCGGCGACTTGTGCAGGTTGATCGGCACCAGCGCCACTTCGAACGGTGCCAGCGCCTGTGGCCATACGATGCCGCGCGCGTCGTGGTTCTGCTCGATGGCGGCCGCCACCACCCGTGAAACGCCGATGCCGTAGCAGCCCATGGTCATCACCGCCTCGCGGCCGTGTTCGTCCAGCACGGTGCAGGCGAGTTTTTCGCTGTAGACGGTGCCCAGCTTGAACACGTGCCCGACCTCAATGCCACGCGCGATGGCCAGCGGCCCGCTGCCATCCGGTGCCGGTTCGCCGGCCACGACGTTGCGGATGTCGGCGACTGCCGGCTCGGGCAGGTCGCGGGCGAAGTTGACGCCTGTCAGGTGATAACCGTGGGCGTTGGCGCCACACACGAAATCCGCCAGTGCGGCGGCGTCGCGGTCGGCGATCACCGGCCCCGGGAAGTCGACCGGCCCCACCGAGCCGAAGTCGCAGCCAAGTGCCGCCTGGACTTCGGCCGGGGTGGCGAACTGCAGCGGTTGCGCCAGCTGTGGCAGGCGCAGCGCCTTGACGGCGTTGAGTTCGTGGTCGCCGCGCAGCAGCAGCGCCACCAGGCCGCCGTCGGCGCCACGCAGTACGAGTGTCTTGACGATGCGCTCCGCCGGCACCCCCAGAAAGGCGCTGACTTCGGCGATGGTGTGCTGGCCGGGGGTATGCACGGATTCGCGCGAAGCCGTCGCCGGCGGGCGCTCTGGCGGCGGCGGCGCCTGGGTCAGTTCCACGTTGGCCGCGTAGCCGCCCTCGGAATACGCGATCGCGTCTTCCCCGGATTCGGCCAGCACGTGGAACTCGTGCGAGCTGGCGCCGCCGATGCTGCCGGTGTCGGCGGCCACGGCACGAAACGTCAGCCCCAGGCGGCCGAAGATGGCTTCATAGGCGGCGTACATTGCCGTGTAGGTTTCATCCAGGCTGTCGTCATCGCGGTGGAAGGAGTAGGCGTCCTTCATCAGGAACTCGCGCGCCCGCATCACACCGAAGCGGGGGCGGATCTCGTCGCGGAACTTGGTCTGGATCTGGTAGAAACAGGCCGGCAGCTGGCGGTAGCTGGTGACCTTCTGGCGCACGATGTCGGTGATCACCTCCTCGTGCGTGGGGCCGAAGCAGAACTCGCGGTGATGGCGGTCCTTGAAGCGCAGCAGTTCCGGGCCGTATTTCTCCCAGCGGGCCGATTCCTGCCACAGCTCGGCCGGTTGCACTGCCGGCATCAGCAGTTCCTGGGCGCCGGCGCGGTCCATCTCTTCACGCACCACCCGCTCGGCCTTGCGTAACACGCGCAGTCCGAGCGGTAACCAGCTGTAGATGCCTGTGGCCAGCCGGCTGATCAGGCCGGCGCGCAGCATCAGGCGCTGGCTGATGACCTCCGCGTCGGCCGGGTCTTCGCGCAGCGTGGCCAGCAGAAAGCGCGAGGTGCGCATGGGGACTCCTTGACGAAAGCGGCTGAACCGGAAGTGGCCGGCGGATGGCCGGCCGACAACCGCCGATTATCCGCCAAGCATGGCGTCAGCCGGAAAACCGGGGGTGGCCGCCGGGAGGGTTGGCGCCCCCCGGTCAGGTCGGTGGGTGTCCGACGTCAGACGTCGATATCGGCAAACAGTGCCGTGGACAGGTAGCGCTCGCCGGCCGACGGGATGATGGCCACGATGGTCTTGCCCGCGGCCTCCGGGCGCTTGGCGATCTGCTCGGCCGCCCACAGCGCGGCGCCAGAGCTGATGCCGACGAACAGCCCTTCCTCGACCGCGGCGCGACGCGCGTAGGCCATCGCGTCCTCGTTGGAAACCTGCACGATCTCGTCGATCACGCCGGTGTTCAGGATGGCGGGCACGAAGCCGGCGCCGATGCCCTGGATCTTGTGCGGCGCGGGCTTGCCGCCGGACAGCACGGGCGACGCGGACGGCTCCACGGCAATGGCCTTGAACGACGGCCGGCGCGATTTGATGACTTCCGACACGCCGGTGATGGTGCCGCCGGTGCCGACGCCGGAGATCAGGTAGTCAACGTTGCCGTCGGTGTCGCGCCAGATTTCCTCGGCCGTGGTCCGGCGGTGCACGTCCGGGTTGGCCGGGTTCTCGAACTGCTGTGGCATGAGGCTGCCGGGCCGCTCGGCCAGCAGTTCGCGGGCGCGCTCGATGGCACCGGTCATGCCTTTCTCGGCCGGGGTGAGCACGATTTCGGCGCCCAGCGCACGCAGCACCTTGCGCCGCTCGATGCTCATCGAGGCCGGCATGGTCAGCGTCAGCCGGTAGCCGCGCGCGGCGCAGACGAAGGCCAGCGCGATACCGGTGTTGCCCGAGGTGGGCTCGATGATCTCGCCGCCGGGCGCCAGGCGGCCGCTGCGTTCGGCGGCCTCGATCATGGACAGGCCGATGCGGTCCTTGACCGACGACAGCGGATTGAAGAACTCGAGCTTGGCCAGCACCGTGGCATCGCTTTTGATCATGCGGCGAATGCGCACCAGCGGCGTGTTGCCGATGGTCTGGGTGATGTCGTCGAAAATACGCGCCATGATGGCTTCCTCGTGCCGGCCCGGATGCGGGACTGGGAGCCCGATTCTAGGAACGGCCGCCGGCACAGAGCAAATGCGATTTAATGTCCCGCTTATGCCTTTTACTACGACACGTGTGCCCCGGGCTCCGCGAGCGCGATGGCGATGAACGCATCAACGGCCATCCGCGGCGTTTATGCGCTGGCCGACACTTCGCTGCTCGAGGACGCCGTCTTCCTGGAACGGGTGGAAGCGGCGCTGCGCGGCGGTGTGGCGGTGGTGCAGTACCGCGACAAGTCGACCGATGCCAGCCGCCGCCAGCACCAGGCATCGGCGCTGGTGAGCATGTGTCGGCGTCACGGGGCGGCGCTGATCGTCAATGACGATGTCGACCTCGCGCTGGCGGTGGGCGCCGACGGCGTGCACCTGGGCCGCGACGACGCCTCGCCGGCCCTGGCGCGGGTGCGCCTGGGACCGGCGGCGCTGATCGGCGCCACCTGTTACAACCGGCTGGAGCTGGCTGCGCCGGCGCTGGCCGCGGGTGCCGATCACGTGGCCTTTGGCCGGTTCTATCCGTCCAGCACCAAGCCCGGCGAGATTTACGCCAGCCTCGAACTGCTGCGCGTGGCGCGCGCGACGCTGGATTGCCCGGTGGTGTGCATCGGCGGTATCGGCGTCGACAACGCGGCGCCGCTGGTGGCGGCCGGCGCCGACGCGCTGGCGGTCGGTAGTGCGCTGTTCGCGCCGGGAGTCGACAGCGAGCGCGCGGCCCGTGCCCTGGCCGCGCTGTGGGCGTGATGCGCGAACCGGCCTGACCCTGGCCTCGATTGACCGATTCTGAGGATTCCCTCCCATGCAGCTGTCCGATCAGTTTCTCGCCCGCGCGCTGGAAGTCATTCCCGGCGGTGTCAACTCACCCGTGCGTGCCTTCGGTGCGGTCGGTGGCCAGCCGCCGTTCATCGCCGAGGCGGCCGGGGCCCGTGTGCGCGACGTCGACGGCCGTGACTACATCGACTACGTGTGTTCCTGGGGCGCGGTGATCCTGGGCCACGCGGCGGCGCCGGTGGTGCAGGCGGTGCAGCAGGCGGCGGCGCGCGGGCTGTCCTTCGGCGCGCCGACCGCCGCCGAGGTGGAGCTGGCCGAAACGCTGTGCCGACTGGTGCCGGGGCTCGAACGGGTGCGGCTGGTCAATTCCGGCACCGAGGCCACCATGAGCGCCATTCGCCTGGCGCGCGCCGCCACCGGACGGCCGCTGCTGGTGAAGTTCGCCGGTTGCTATCACGGCCATGCCGACAGCCTGCTGGTGAACGCCGGTTCCGGCGCCCTTACCTTCGGCGTGCCCAGCTCGCCGGGGGTGCCCAGTGACGTTGCCGCGCTGACGCTGACTGCGCCCTACAACGACCTGGCCGCCGTCGAGGCGCTGTTCCAGGCGCGGGGTGCCGACATCGCGGCCGTCATCGTCGAGCCGGTTGCCGGCAACATGGGCTGCGTGTTGCCGCAGCCGGGGTTTCTGGAAGGACTGCGGCGGCTGTGTGACGGGCATGGCAGCGTGCTGATCTTCGACGAGGTGATGACCGGGTTTCGGGTGGCGCTCGGTGGCGCCCAGGCACGTTGCGGCGTGACGGCGGACCTGGTCACCCTGGGCAAGGTGATCGGCGGCGGCATGCCGGTCGGCGCCTACGGCGGGCGCGCCGACCTGATGGCGCAGATGGCACCGGCCGGGCCGGTCTACCAGGCCGGCACCCTGTCCGGCAATCCGCTGGCCACGGCGGCCGGCCTCGCCACGCTGGCGGTGGTGCAGCAGCCGGGTTTCTACGAGCGCCTGGAGGCCATCTCCGGCACCTTGATGGCGGGTCTTCAGGCGGCCGCCGATGCCGCCGGGGTGCCGTTTTCCACCGTGCACGCGGGCGGCATGTTCGGTTTTTTCCTGCGTGAGACGCCACCGCGGGACCTGGCGCAGGCGCAGCAGGCGGACGTGGCACGTTTCGGGCGGCTGTTCCGGGCGCTGCTGGAGGCGGGTGTGTACATGGCGCCGTCGGCCTTCGAGGCCGGTTTCGTCACCGCCGCCCATGACGATCAGGTGATCGAGACCACCCTGACGCGTGCCCGCGCCGTTTTTGCGGCGCTCTGAGGCCGGTCTCAGCCGGTCCGGCGCCGCTGGCCTGCCGCCCGCCGTCGCCTGGCCGGCGCGAGCGGGGGGAAACGGTGTTCGGTGATCTGCCAGTCGTGGCCGGCGTCCAGTACCAGGCAGGACGGCCCGCCGCCGGTGCGCACGCGTCCGCCGGCGCCGGGATTCAGCAGCACGGCCACCGCCACGG
>OBIY01000567.1_pt1 | contig 13828 bp, 13 predicted proteins | sample 1519841 | NCBI WGS metagenome assembly OBIY01 (sample SAMN03019774, study PRJEB22545) | beach sand metagenome | biome: beach; feature: sea beach; material: beach sand | place: USA: Municipal Pensacola Beach, FL | collected 2010-07-30 | depth 30-40 cm m
TGACGGTGGTGTACCATGTACCCACAACAGTTTTGAGGAGTGGGGAATCAAGTCGCCCAGAATTGTCGTTTCCGGCTGGAATCCCCACGCTTACGGGCCTGAAGATCAGCAGGAGATTGCTCCGGGAGTAGAGTTGGCAAAAGCGCAGGGGATCAACGTCGTCGGCCCGGTGTCGCCGGATACCGTCTATCGGCAGAACATAGAGGGTGACTATGACGTGGTCCTGGCCATGTCCCACGACCAGGGGCACATCGCGATTAAAACCTGGGGCTTCCTCGGTAACTGTTCGGTTACCCTGGGCATGCCCTACGTATCGACCTCCGTGGCACACGGTACCGCCTACGACATTGCCGGCCGCGGCACTGCGCGAATGGAGAATATGCTTGAGGCGATGAAACTCACCGCCAGTCTGGTCAACGGCGAAGGTTTTCTGCCATTAGCTGACGAAGTTCAGGTAGCGTAAATATGGGCAATAGAAAACTTTAAAAATTGATATTAGTGCCCGCAGAGGCATCTTTTCAGAGGAGAAGCAGTCGTGCACGATATCCTGATTCACGGCGCGACTATCGTTGATGGTAGCGGTAGCGGCCCGTTTACTGGCGACCTGATCATTGATGGAGATACGATCACTGGTATCTCTAATACTCGAAGTGGGGTAAATGCCCGGCGCAAAATCAACGCGGATGGGCTGACGCTGACACCCGGATTAATCGACGCGCATACCCATTATGACGCCCAGGTCTGCTGGGATGGCCTGCTTACCTCGTCACCAGAACATGGTGTTACCACCGTCATTACCGGCAACTGTGGTGTCGGGGTAGCACCTGCGCGGCCCGACCTGCACGAACTGCTGATCGGTGATCTGGTCAATGTCGAGGGCATGCCCTACGAAGTGCTCAAGCAGGGTATCGACTGGCGCTGGGAGAGCTTTGGCGAATACCTCGATGCAATCGACGACTCCGGTCTGGGTATCAATGTGGCCGCGCTGGCGGCGATTACCCCGATGCGGCATCTGATCATGGGTGAAGCGGCGCGCAAGCGGGGCGCTACCGATGCGGAGGCGGCGCAGATCGGCGCAGAATTTGGCCGGGCGATGGACGCAGGAGCCTTTGGCTTCTCAACCACTATTCTCGGTATTCATGTCGGTTATGGGGGTGAACCGCTGGCCTGTCGCCACGCCGGCAACAACGAATACCAGGCACTCTGTAGTGAACTAAAACAGCGTGATCGAGGCTCCATCCAGCTCACGGTCACCCCCACCGATACCCTGACTCAGGAGCATCGTGATTTTCTTGAGCTGCTGGTCAATGAAAGTGGTCGGCCGGTGACCTGGGTGGGCAGTTTCAACACGCCTGGTAATTACCACTCCTACCTGGAAAAACTGGCAGCCGTGGAAGACCTGATCAGCCGGGACAAACTGGTGCCGATGACCACCTGTCACCCGATCAAGTTTCAGTTTCACCTGCGCAATCCGGTGATTCTTGGGCTGTTCGAAGCCATGCGCCCGGTGATGGCAATGGAGCTTGAGCAGAAAAGAGAGCAGTACCGCAGCGCAGACTTTCGTCAGCGTCTGGTCACCGACATCGAAAAGAACGAGGCCCTCGGCCGGGATTTCTGGCACCGGGTGCGCCTGATCGATGGTGAACGGGAACAGACGCTACGGCTTGCCGAAGGCAAAAAAACTATCGCGCAGATGGCCGCCGATGCCGGTAAACAGCCGGTCGACGTGCTGTTTGAGATCGCCTTTGATGACGACCTCGGTGCCATTTTTGAACTGGTGACGTTGAACCACGACCGGGGTGAGGTCATACCTCTGATCAAGGACGACCGCCTGATTATCGGTCTCTCTGACGCCGGCGCCCATGTCGACATGATGTGTGATGCCGGATTTGGTACCTACATGCTCGGTAAATGGGTGCGCGAAGAGCAAGTGCTTGCCGTGGAAGAGGCGATTCGCCGACTCACCGCCGAGCAGGCGGATTTTTTCGGTATTGCCCGTCGCGGCAGAATCGCCGAGGGCAACTTCGCCGATCTGGCCCTGTTTGATCTTACCCGGGTGATGCCAATGGAGTCAGAGAAAGCCTTCGATCTGCCCGGTGGTGGCAAGCGCTGGGTACAGCACGCCGACGGGGTACACGGCACTTTTGTTAACGGCGAGCTGCTTTATCAGGATGGTATCTACCAGGGCGGGTTACCCGGCAGTTATCTGCTGCATCTATATAGCTGACCGACGCGATATCGGGGTGTTCCCGGAGCGGTTAACCGGGTACCAACACCGCTTTAACGGTTTCCTGGGCGGCCACCGCCTCCAGCGCCTGCTGGCTCTGCTCAACCGTAAACCGGTGGGTAATTGCCGCCGCCATTGGCAGCCGTTTCTGCTGCATCTGCGCCACCTGAATGGCCTGGTACAGAAACTGCGGCCCGGCCAGGGCCGTGCCAATAATTTTGAGATTGCCGTTGTTGATCAGGCGCGGTTCTACCGCTACGGTGCCCGGCGCAGACCAGAGGCCAACAATCAAATAGCGCCCGGCCGGGGCTACCAGTTGCAACCCTTCGCCAAAAGCTTCCAGCACGCCAGCGGCTTCGATCACCACCTCCGCTCCACGGCCATGGGTAAGTTCACGTACCCGCTCGGTACGCTCAGCCACGCTGGTCACTTCGGTAATATCAATCGTGTGATCGGCCCCCAGTTTACGGGCCATCGCCAGCCGCGGGGCTGGCGCGCCAATCATGATCACCTGATGGGCACCTGCCAGATGAGCCAGCATGGTAGCTGCCAGTCCCACCGGGCCAGATCCCTGCACACGATTGATATTACCGACCGCCGAGTCGCTCCATCCCCTGCAACATGGTTGGCATGGCACAGCCAAAAGCAATCACCGCTTCCGACGAAGTATCATCCGGCAGCTTGTAGAAGGGCAGTCCCGCACCCAGCGTAATCACTTCGCTATAAGTAGATGGCGTCGGCGCGTTGGCGTCACCAAACAGCGAAGCAAAAGCGTTTTCGCACATGGAAACGTCATTGAGGATGGTGCAGGGGTAGCAGTGATGACACGGCGTAACCGGTTGCCAGTAGACCCGGTCTCCAATCGAGATCGGAGCGCCTGCACTGTCGGTGGTGAGACCCTCGCCCAACTCTTCAATAATGCCTATCCCTTCATGGCCGAGTACCACCGGACCGGGTAGCGGTACCTCGCCATGCCAGAAATGGACATCGGTACCGCAGACCCCGCCGAACTGAAGTTTCAATACCGCCTCGCCCGGCCCGGCATCGGGGCTTTCCCGTTCCCAGATTTCGATCGGTTGGTGGGCGCCTGTGAGTACTGCGCGCTTACCGGTTCTGCTGGTCATTTCTCCTCTCCCGGGAAAGTAGTGGTAGTGATCACTGACCACTTAATCAAATTCAATAATCCCACATGAAGCGAGTTGTTGAAAACCATCGGTGACCCGATCAATGATCGCTTCGCTACTGCCCAGTTTTTTCAGCTCGTTTACGAGATGGTTCACGTTGGTATTGCTGTCAATCTGCTGCAGTAGTGGCGCAAAACCATCGTTTAACTCGACAGTTTGATGGTCAACTCTTACTTGATAATGGTTGGCTTTGGTTACCACCGCACGGCTAATGAATAGAGTCGGTTGTTCGTGACCCAGCAATTCCTGAAGCTGATTTGGGGTTGGTGGCTGTTCGCGGAGTGTTTGCCAGTTAAACGGTGAATAGATAGACATCAGCGCCTGCTTAAGACCGGTGTAGGAGAGTGGTAGCAGAAACGCGGCAACGTTGGCAGCCAGTGTGACCGGTCGATCCCGCCAATCAGCTGGTAGATTCTCAGGCGCTGTATGGGTTAGCTCTGTGGAGAACTGCGGATTGATTTGGTCAGTCTTCGAGCTCGTTTCTCTGTCTAATTCCAACTGCTGCAAGACACTGTTTTTCAGCGCCGCGCTACTCCAGGCGAGAGTGCATTCGGCATCGATCAGCGCACCGATCACGGTCTGCTGTTGAGCGGACTCGAACTTAACTGCGCTTCGTTGCGATTGCAGAGCTTCCCTGAGTTGCTGGGCAAATCGACTACAGCGCTCGTCGGCGGGTGCGCGCATGGTGGTGGTGTTCACCAGTTGCTCCAGTAATCCCCTCCCGCCGGGCAGGGCGGCCAGCAGCGCGAAGGTCGCTGGTAATTGAAGACTATACTGCTGAAGAATCTGGTCTCTACGCAGCTGGGCATCAATCTGCAGGCCGCTGGGTAGTATGGTGCTGAAGTCGTGTTGTTCCTCCTGGCTGAGCCGGTACCCGGCAAGCGCAGCGCTACCGTCCACGCAGAACCGGTTGCGTAGGTTGGCGTCAAACAGCAGGTCGAAGAGCGCGCGTTCCTGTTCCTGGAAACTCACAGCAGAGCATCCCCACATCGTGGCTGAGGGTTCTTCGCCCTCTCTACCAGCGTTGAGCAGCTGCTGAGTTGTGCTACCCGCGTGCGCAGGTCGCCGAGCGTTGATAACACTGTGGCAGCACTCATCCCCTCGCATTCGTAGCAGACGGCTTTGAGGTTGGTCAGTAAGGGCAGTAACAGCGAGAGCATTTCCCACGAGGGCTGCAGGATCGGTGACTCATGGGCATCGACGTAAACTGCCGGGTTGGTTGAAATCAGAGGTGTGTCGTACTGTTGCAGACGACCGCCGGCAATGTGTATTTCGATGACCCTTTCGACCGGTAAATCGGAGAGACTTTCCTGTAGTTTCTGGCCACTGGCGATCTCCCAGGAGACCAGATGGCCCATATCCAGAAGCAGGGCGCAGTCACAGCGTTCCGCCAGCTCGCCAAAAAAGCTCAGCAGTGGCATGTTGCCGGTGACAAAGGAAAACGGTGGGGGTTCAATAGCGAGGGGTAGCCTGATCGCATTCTGCACTTCAACAATGCGGTCGGCGGCCAGTTCCAATGCCTGACGATTCAACAGTGGTGGTATAAAGCCGCCGAGTTGTGCGGAATATCCGGGTCCCTCCTGCCAGAAGCAGTAGGCCAGGTCCTGGGCGAACCAGGGCGAGTTAACCTGTTCAATATGGCGACGGGTTTCGGCGAGCCAGGCTGGGCTGTTCTGGAACGAGCCACAGAAATTGATGTAAGCGGGGTGGAATAGCAGTGGCACACCAGCGGCACGGATGCGTTTGGTCTGCGGTGCGATTTCTTCCACATCCAGCTGCCCGGCGTATTCGATGAAATCGGGCCCCCCTGAACTACCCGCGAGGGCTAGCGGGTCGGGCTCTGCGGTCAGACTCAGACTGACGCCAACTCCAAGAGTTGGCAGTGAGGGAAAAGGCAGGGTCATGGGGAATCCAGAGTTGGCACCAGGTTCGTCGATGGTATACACGATGGCCCTGAAAGACACCAGTATCAACAATGGCCGGGGGAGGCCGGGTTGGCAATGAGGGCGAAATGAAAATTAACCGGGTTGGGGTGGTGCATCCTGGGGCGATGGGCGTCTCGCTGGCGGCTGCTATCGCCGAGTCGGGTGTCGAGGTTCTGTGGGCCTCGTCGGGGCGCAGTCAGGCAACGCGGGACAGGGCAGAGCGTCATCGGCTAACCGATACGGTAACGATCGCTGAGCTGGTGACACAATGTCAGCTGATTTTGAGTATCTGTCCGCCCGACGCAGCGAGATCCCTGGCCCGCGAGGTCGCCGAGTCTGGTTTTGACGGGATCTATGTTGATGCCAATGCGATTGCACCGGCAACTGCGATTGAGATTGGTGAAACCATCGCTGCTGCCGGGGGCTCATTTGTCGATGGTGGTGTTATTGGCGGACCGGCCTGGAAGCCAGGTACGACCTGGCTACATCTATCTGGTGGTTCTGCGCAGTGGATCGCCCCACTGCTCAACGCTGGTCCCCTCGAGGTTAACGTGCTGGGTGATCAACCTGGCCGGGCGTCAGCGTTAAAAATGGTTTTTGCCGCGCAGACCAAGGGCAGCAGTGCGCTGCTGCTGGCGACTCTGGCTGCAGCTCAGGCCCTTGATGTACTTGAGCCCTTGCAGGCCCAGTGGCGGGCACTATCAATGCCGTTGGCTGATGGATTGTCCAGCCAGGTTGAAGCTGCAGCGCGCAAGGCGTGGCGGTTTGCGGGGGAAATGGAAGAAGTTTCGGCTACTTTTGCCGATGCTGGTGTGGATGGGCAGTTTCATGCCGTAGCAGCCGAAATCTACCGTGATCTTGCCGATCTGCAAAGCAGTCAGGAGCTGCCCGCGCTGGAACAGCTCCTGCACCGATTGATTGAAAACTGATCGTGGATAAACCGATTTCCGTCTGTACCGCTATGCTGACAGGTGTTCCCTGATTATCTTGTAAAGCTCATCCTTGTGGCGAAGCCGATCTTTTTTGCGCTCCTCCAGATATTCATCAGAGGTGTTTTCCGCACCGGTTTCAATGCGGTGCACTTCGTGGTCAATGTCGTGGTACTCGTCGAACAGTCGTGCAAAGTGATTATTGCTCATCTTCAGGTCGTGAATCGCCTCCCGGTGTTCCGGGAATTCATGCAGAAGATCATGTTTTTCCAGTGGCATTGAATGCTCCTTTCAATGGTTGCGAGATCGAATCTCGTTCTTGTCGACGTCCAGCTATTTTCTATTATGTTGGACTCCGCGGTGACGATGACTGACCCAGATCACCCCGCGGGTATCGTTCTGATTTGAGAAATAAAAAATGTTTCTACATGGCGCGTCAGTGGAGCTTCTGGCACCCCGATATCACTCTGGCCAACCGGTAGAAAATCGAACAATACCTGCAAATCTGTCAAGCATGCTAATCCACTATACTTGCGGTTTTCCTGGCTGCTGATTGATGACTCGTGGCGTCAGGACAACATGCCGATGAGGAGCGCGCGTTATGTTTGATCTGTTAATCCGTGATGGCTATATCATTGATGGTAGCGGTGATCTGCCGCGCCATGCGGATGTTGCCGTCGAAGCCGGCAGAATTGTACAGGTCGGTGAGGGGCTCGGCGCTGCGAAACGGGAGATGAATGCAGCGGGTAGGCTGGTGCTGCCCGGATGGGTCGATATCCACACCCACTATGATGGCCAGGCAACCTGGGATGGCGAGCTGGCCCCCTCTTCCTGGCATGGAACCACTACTGCCGTGTTTGGTAATTGCGGTGTCGGATTCGCGCCGGTAAGGTCGGAACAGGTCTCCTATCTGATCAATTTGATGGAGGGGGTGGAGGATATTCCCGGTACCGTGCTGGCCGAGGGCATCGACTTCAGCTGGGAGAGTTTCCCCGACTATTTGAACGCGCTGGATGCCGACACTCGCACCCTGGACATTGCTGCTCAGGTGCCCCACGCGGCGTTGCGGTTTTATGTCATGGGAGAGCGTGGTGCAGACCACGCTGAAATCCCCACGGCTAATGAAATCGAGACCATGTCCACATTGCTTGAAGAGGCGTTGGTTGCCGGTGCACTGGGGTTCAGCACTTCGCGCACGACCAAGCACCGTGCTGCGGATGGCCGGCTGACGCCATCGCTTTCCGCCGGCGACCCGGAACTGCACGGTCTTGCCGGTGCCATGCGTCGGGCAGGTCGTGGTGTGTTGCAGGTCAATTCTGATTTTGGCGAGGGTGAATTCGAAATTCTGCGTCAGGCGGCTGAAGTCGCAGGCAGGCCACTTTCTGTGCTGTTATTGCAATCCGATTATGCGCCCGATCGCTGGCGTCAGACGCTGGCACAGATCCACGCAGCGCGGCGTGATGGCCTGGCCGTAAATGGTCAGGTGGGTAGCCGGGCCATTGGCATGGTGATGGGGCTGGAGACCAGTTTTAATCCACTCTCCTCCCGTGCCGCCTGGCAGGAGATAGCAGCGTTGCCGTTGGCAGAAAAAGTCGCTCGCCTGACCAGCGACCGAGATTACCGCAACCGGCTGGTCAATGAACCGCCCGCCAGTGATGACATGATTTCCACCATCCTTGAGCAGGCACTGGCGAAAATATTCCGCCTCAGTGAACCCCTGGACTATGAGCCGGAACCTGACCGTTCACTGTTGGCGGTGGGTCAACAGCGCGGCTGTCATCCGCTGGAGATCGCGATTCAGTGGATGCTCGAAGATAACGGCACCGGCATGCTGCTCTATCCGTTTGAAAACTACGCCGCCGGGAATCTTGACGTGGTCCGCGAGATGTTGCTGGATGAGGCGACGGTCTGCGGTCTTTCCGACGGCGGCGCTCATGTCGGCATGATCTGTGATGCCAGTTCATCGACTACGCTGTTGACCCACTGGGGGCGCGATCGCAGACGCGGACCTAAATTACCTCTGGAACTGCTGGTGAAAAAGCAGAGCCGCGACACCGCACTGGCTTATGGTCTGACCGACCGTGGCATGATTGCACCGGGGTTAAGGGCGGACATCAATATTGTTGATTTCGACAGGCTCAAAGTGAGCCTGCCGCAGGTGGTGCACGACCTGCCGGCTGGTGGTAAACGGGTGCTTCAACGGGCCGAAGGTTATGACCATACCTTCGTAGCTGGTATTGAGACCTTCCAGAACGGCGAACCGACCGGCGAGCGGCCGGGTCGGCTGGTCAGGTCGACTTAATCCCCTTTTACAAACCCCTCAATGTAGCAACATGATGGGGCAATATGTTCTGGACGTACTTTCGTTTACTGGCATGCAGAGCTAACAGCCCGAGGCTTGTCAGAATCAGGGGTATTTGCCGGGGTTCTGAAACAGGCACGATACCGGTGACTACCTGCAAAGAAAGAGGCTCGGAATTGGCGGTATAGAAGATCATCACTTTGGTGTCATCGGTTAGAGACTGGTGTGTGGCGAAACTGTCACCAACTACCCCGTTTAGCAGCGGGTCGGAATAGAGTTGGGTTAAGGTAGTCAGGTTCTGGTCAAAAACTGTGAGGTAAAAACCGAATACCGAAATTGGATTGAAGCTGTTCTGAACGTTGTTATCTTCAATGTCATGAACAAATCCACCGTTAAAATCGATTACCGCTTGTTCGCCACTCAGGTCAGAAGATTCAAATACGGGGATTAAATTCAATGGGTTGCTTGCCGAAAACAGCCCAAACTCAAGACTAATATTGGATCCCAGGTTGTAATAACCCAAAGCAATTGCTGCAGAACCTGTAGCTGAAAAATAACCGCTGTCATTCAGGTCTTCCGATAAGTTGAGAGGATCCGGGTTCACGAATGGAGTGGCAAATGTTATGGATGGCATCATCGCTGATGCACCAATTAGCGCTATGGCGCTAATTATTTTCTCAATTGGTGTTTTGATGCTGTTGGCCATGGAATTAATCCTGAATTAATATTAATGGATAATCTGACTTACGAACCCTGCTGGCAACAATCATCCATATATTCTTTGGAATATGTCAAGGTCATGAAGTTGCTCTGTGATCTGCCCTGCTTCTCTGGATAAATTCAAGCAATAATTATGCCGTTATAGAAATCGAGCCTTGTCTATCTATTGGCATTGAATAAATTTTCAGGAGGGTGTCAACGGTCGTTCTATATCAGCGAAATTTCGTCAGTTTCGATGATATCCCGGCAACGGGTGCGGGAGAAACATTAAGCGGCATCGGCAGCACCGCGCTGTTTGCGGATATCCATCGCCACACTGATGATCCAGTCTTCCTGACCGGCGACCGACTGCCGTCGCCCCAGTTCCAGCAGTAGGTCCTTGCTCGGAACGTCGTACTGTTCGGCGACGTGCTTGGCGTGACGCAGGAAGCTGGAATAAACACCGGCGTATCCCATGATCAGAGCTGCTTCATCGATTGCCACCTGGTAGAGATCGGTGACATGCTTCTCTGCCGCTTCTGCGCAGGCGAACATATCGATACCGGTGTCGACCTTCATCTTGTTTAACACCGCCAGCAATACCTCAGTGGGGGTGTTGCCGGCACCGGCACCAAGACCGCGCAGCGAGGTATCGACCTGATCGACGCCGAGTTCAATCGCCGCCAGGGAATTGGCGATGGAAACCCCCAGATTGTTGTGAGCGTGAAAACCGACCTGCGCAGTTGTCAGCACATCCTGCAGCGCCTTGACCTTGACGGTCACCTCGCCAGGAAGCATGGCACCGCAGGAATCGACCACATAGACGCAGTCGCAGCCGTACGATTCCATTTTCAGGGCTTCCCGTGCCAGTACGTCAGCCGGTTGGGTGTGGGACATCATCAGAAAACCGACGGTTTCCAGCCCCATCTCCTTTGCTGCTTCCATGTGTTGCTGGGAGCAGTCTGCCTCGGTGCAGTGAGTGACGATGCGAATAATATCGAGCCCCGCATCGCGGCCCGCTTTCATGTGACGGATGTTGCCGATACCGGGAGCCAGCAGTGCCGCCAGTTTGGCCTGTTTGGCGTTGTCCCTCGCTACGGCGAAGAGTTCCATTTCGTCGACGCTGGAGAAACCGTGCTGCATAGTCGAGCCACCGAGGCCGGCGCCGTGAGAGGCTTCAATCACTGGTACTCCGGCGCTGTCGAGCGCCGCCACCACCGCCGCGATTGTCTGTTTGGAAAAATTGTGGCCGACCGCATGGGAGCCATCACGCAGGGTGGTGTCGGTTAAACGGGGCATTTTCAAAGTCATGAGTTCTCTCCGTGGACTGGCTGGCTATTAGCGCTGGCGTAGGCGTTGGCAACGCGCCAGGCGGCGGCGGTGATGATGTCGAGGTTGCCGGCATAAGTGGGTAGATAATCCCCGGCCCCCTCGATCTGGTTGAGGATCACCACCACCGGTTTTTTACCCCAGGGGGTGTCGCGTTGATCGATGACCGGGTCGGCGGTGAGGCGGTAACCGGGTACATATTCCTGCACCGATTTGATCATCCGCTCGACGCTGGCGGTGATCGCCGGCAGGTCCACTTCGTCGGCAGTCGGTACCAGGTAAACGCTATTGGTCATGAAGATGGGTGGTTCCGCCGGATTGACCACCGGCAGGGCACGGCCAACCTTCACTTCACCCACGTCGCGAATCGCCATACTGGTGGTTTCGCTGAACTCGTCGAGATTGGCGCGGGTGCCAGGACCGACCGATCTGGAAGCGGTGGCGGTGATCAGTTCCGCGTATTCCACTTCCATTGCCCGACTGGCTGCATAGATCAACGGGATCGAGGCCTGTGCGCCGCAGGAGATCAGGTTGACGTTCTGCTGCTGCAGGTGCTGCTCACCATTGACTGGTGGTACTACGTAGGGGCCAACTGCGGCAGGTGTCAGGTCAATCGCGAACTGGCCTTTTTCAGCCATGCGCGGCGCGCTGGCTTTGTGGGCTCGGGCACTGGTGGCGTCAAAAACGATCTTCGCTTCTGATTCCAGAATCGCCTCAATACTGTCAGCGCTAGTGGCGATACCGGCATCGCGGGCGCGGGCGAGTCCGTCCGATTCAGGGTCGATGCCGGCAACCAGACAGAGCTCCATATTGTTTGGACGCTTGAGGATTTTGTACATCAGGTCGGTACCGATATTTCCGGAACCGAGAATGGCAACTTTTACCTTGCTCATGAGGGGCCTTTGAAGTCAGAAGCAAATTAACCGCACAATCGACCCGTCTGGAAGAGTATTTCGCGGAGGGTCAAAGCGGTGTTGATGAGGGGTTAATGATAGGGTGTTGGGGAGAAAAAAACAGTGGCCGACCACTAGACCTACTCATGTCAGCCACACAGGGGGACCTGGCTGGGGGGTGGGGACTACTCGCGCTGAAAGCCCATCTGCTGACGGTAATATTCCCACCCAGGCAGGTTGCCCGATTCATCGTTCTGCTTGAACTCTGAGCCGACGCTGTATTCGTCGGTGACCCCTTTCTGAAATATCGCTACCCCGGGAGTGTGATTACCGGCGTGTATGCGCATAAAAATCGATGCATCTTCCGCCGATACCAGCCCCGAAGGGCCGAGCATGTTGGAGCTCTGTCGCACCCGGTGGCGCACCATCTCCTGGTCATCATCCAGGTGATAAAAATAGCCGTAATGCACCTCGGTTTTGTCTACGCCGCGGGGAAAGGCGAAGCGAATATTGATCATGTCGAGGTGCTTGGTCACCCCGGTGATTGGCTTGATTGCAGCAATCACAGAACCGCTGGTGTCGTCGCCCCTGAAGCTGATCAGGCTACCATCGATCAACAGATCCTGAGCACTGACATCGGGAACCTTAAGCTCTGACACGAACCCGATGTGTCCGCGCTCAGTAGTGAACTGGCGTCCGGCACCGCCCTGCCAGTTGAGCAGTTTGAACGCCTTGTGCAGCAGTGGTGCGTGGTAGCCGTCATTGTCGATATAGACCTTCCAGTTGCAATCGTATAGCACCTTCTGGTAGCCGAGCAGACGAATACGGCCATCGCCACCGAGGCCTGCACGTAGGGGTTCAGCAACGTCACCAAGAAAGGTCTCGATGTCTGGGGTTTCGTCGCTAAGGGTGGCGAAGATCATGCCGCAAAATTCGGTGCTGCGGATCTCGGCAAGGCCGAAATTCTCCTGCCGGAAACTGGGTGAGAAATCGTCCATGTTTGGGGCGCCGCGCAGCGCGCCGGTAGAGTCGAACAGCCAGCGATGGTAGGGGCACTCATACTCAAGACTGTTACCGCAGGTGCGGGTCACCATCAGGTTGCCACGGTGGGAACAGGCGTTCTGAAACACGCGGATCTGGCCATCTTCGCCGTGAATCACCAGCACCGGCATTTCGCCGATAAAAATGGTTTTGTAGTCGCCGACGTTGGGGATCTCACCGCTGTGGGCAATCGGGTGCCACTCGGCGCCGTAAAAGATATTTTTCAGCTCCAGCTGATAGATATCCTCGCGATCGAAAATCTCCTTGGGCACTTCATTGACTTTGCGTGGCCAGCGAATCAGGCTCGAAGTCTGCTGCGGTGCGTTCATCGTCGGTCTCCTCTCCGTTGATTAACTCTCCGTCTATCACCAGAACGACCTTACACCCGCTTGCAGGTAGCGACAAGTTGAGCTGTAGGGGGCCTATTGCTAACCGTATCCCAATAGCAGCCCTGGTTCTTCAATGATCTCGATGAGGGTTTCCATAAACAGCGCCGCGTAGACGCCGTCAATTAGTCGGTGATCATAGGACGTGACCATGTCCAGAGTCTGCTGAGCGACCACTTCGCCATTGACCACCGCCGGCATCGGTTTGATACGGGTCATCGCAATAATTGCCGCTTCCGGATGGTTGACGATTGGCCGCCCAACCCGGTCATGTTTGCCGTGGCTACCCACATTGCTCAGGGTGATGGTGCCGCCTTTGAGGTCTGCAAGATCAATTTTGCGCTGCCGCGCCTGTTCGGCCAGGGTGTCGATTTCGGCAGAAATATCGGCAAGACTTTTGTGATCCGCCTGTTTGATGACCGGTACCATCAGCCCGGCGTCGGTATGGGTGGCAAAACCGATATTGATCTCGCCATGTTCAACAATCTCGTTATTGGCGTCGTCGATGCTGGCGTTGAAATAGGGATAGCGGCGCAGCGCCGGGATCATCGCTTTCATCACCATCGCGGTGAAGGAGATACGACAGCCGAGCTGCTGCTGTAACTGCTGGCGAATTTCGATGAACCGCTCTGCACTGCAGGAGAAGGCGGAGGTGGCGTGCGGAACCACCGTCACCGATCGCACCATGGTCTCGGCGATTGCTCTACGTAGCCCTTTAATCGGTGTGCGTCGGTCTCCCGCAGCCGGCTTTATTTCGGTAACGGGTCGATCCAGGCGCACCGGGCTATCGGTACCAGCTGCTGCCCGATCCACATCACTGCGCAGAATGCGTCCCTTGGGTCCGCTGCCATTGACCGAGCTGATATCTACCGCCAGCTGGCGGGCATATTTGCGTGTACTGGGTGCGGCACGA
>OBIY01000568.1_pt1 | contig 13826 bp, 12 predicted proteins | sample 1519841 | NCBI WGS metagenome assembly OBIY01 (sample SAMN03019774, study PRJEB22545) | beach sand metagenome | biome: beach; feature: sea beach; material: beach sand | place: USA: Municipal Pensacola Beach, FL | collected 2010-07-30 | depth 30-40 cm m
CTTCCGATCTGCTGTCGAGTAAAAAAGTGGGTAACTCCAGCTGGGACATGGGCGCCCAATACCTGCGGGCACACAGCCCTGAGTTTGCTGACCAGCTGAGTACCTGGCATGAGCTGGGGTGGGTTGCGCCCTGGCCAGTCACACCTTATGTTGCCGATGCCAACGGCCTGCGTCCTTCGCCAGACAACACCCGGCGTTATGTCGGTACACCCAGAATGACAGCACTGAGCCGCAAACTCAGTGAGCAGGCGGGGGAATTCCATGCCACGACGCGAATTACAAAAGCATCACAGCAGGATGGCCATTGGTTCCTGCGCAGCGACGATGACCGTGAATTCGGTCCTTTCGCTACCCTGGTGATTGCCCTGCCGCCGCAACAGGCTGCCGAACTGCTGCCCATCAATCACCCGCTTTACCAAATGGCTGCCGGGCACGGCATGCTGCCCAGCTGGACCCTGCTCTTCAGTTGTGAAGAGATCATCGCCCCGGAGATACATGCGGTCTATGTGCACAACGGGCCACTGCGCTGGATGGCCCGTAACAGCAGCAAACCGGGACGTGCACCTGAGCAGAGCTGGGTCCTGCAGGCCAGTGCCGTCTGGAGCCAGCAGCATCTGGATGCGCCCCGGCCGGAGATTCAGTCGCAGCTGCTGGAGGCTTTCCGCAGCCTCACCGGGGCTGATAAGCTGACCCTGACTGACACCTGGCTGCATCGCTGGCTGTACGCCCTGCCGGACGGTAGCCCTGCACCGGCGCAGCCGCTGCATGACCCGGCAATGAAGCTTTACCTCTGCGGCGACTGGTGTCAGGGCTCATCCGCCGAAGGCGCCTGGCTCAGCGGGCGCAGCACCGCCGCTCTGATCAACCAGCAGGACAATGAATAATGTCATCAGCCACCAAAGCCACCATTCTTCTCGCCCACGGCAGCACCGACCCGAACTGGCTCGCGCCCTTCTGCACCCTGTACGAAGGCATCCGCCAGCACACAGGTGAGCAGCGGGTTGAGCTGGCCTATATGGAGCTGGCCGAGCCTTCACTGCAGAACATGATTGAACAACTGGCAACCGAGGGGTTCACGGAGATTGATATCCTGCCGCTGTTCTTCGCTGCCGGGCGTCACCTGCGCAAAGACGTTCCCAGGCAACTTGAGGACATACAGCAAGCCGCCACAATGCCCCTGACCCTGACCCTGCATCAGCCAGTTGGACTGGAGCCTGAGATCGCCGAAGCCATCAGCCGTCTGGTCATCCGCCGGGTGACCTGAACCGCAGCGCAGACGGTGGCAAGGAATCCGCCGGGGTTACGAAAACTTATACAAGACTGATTGACTTGTAGAACTTTTCGGTGTCATATAAAACTTATACAACAGGTATAAGTTTAAGGTGATTCTCATGACGCCATCCACACATGAACGTATCCCGGTCGGCATCAGTGCCTGCCTGATGGGTGAAAACGTACGCTTCAACGGCAGTCATAAGCGTTCGCGTTTCTGTACCGACGTCCTCAGCCGCTACTTTGATTTCCGCCCTGTCTGTCCGGAAGTCGCCATCGGCCTGGGAACACCGCGTGAACCTATCCGTCTGGTAGCCAGTTCATCGGACGATGAATCGCCACGCGCTGTGGGGGTCAGTAATCCGGACCTCGATGTCACCGCGCCACTGAGCAACTACGCCGATCAGTGCGCTGACAGTATGCAGGACCTCTGTGGCTTCATACTGATGCAGAAAAGCCCCAGCTGTGGCCTGTTTGAAGTCAAACGCTACCTCAGCAATGGCCACCCGGAAGGCAAGACCTCCGGTGTGTTTGCCCGCCGTCTGCGGGAACGCCTGCCCCTGCTGCCCATCGAAGAGGCCGGGCGCCTGAATGATGCCGCTCTGCGCGAAAACTTCATGGTGCGGGTGTATGCCTATCAGGACTGGCAGACCTTCCTCCAGGAACCCCTGACCGCTGCGGGCCTGATTGCCTTTCACTCACGCTACAAGTATCTGGTCATGGCCCACAGCCCGGATGCCTATCGCAGCATTGGCCGCCTGCTGTCTGACCTCAGCGGACCACTCGATAGGATCGCATCTGACTATTTTGCGCAGTTGATGACCGCACTGGCAAAACCGGCTACACGGCAGCGTCATACCAATGCCCTGATGCACCTGCAGGGCTATCTGAAAAAGAATCTGTCGTCAGCTGACAAGCAGGAGCTGCGGAACCTGATCAATGAATACCACGAAGGCATCGTGCCCCTGGTAGTACCACTGACGTTGCTGAAGCATCACCTGAACCATCATGAAGAACTACACGCCTATGCGCGGCAACAGGTTTACCTGAATCCGCATCCATATGAGCTTGGGCTGCGTAATACTCTTTAAACCCGTTAAACAGGCATCTCATGACCCGTCTCGTCTGGTTCCGTAATGACCTACGGATACACGATAACCCGGCACTGGCCTTTGCCCGCCGGGACAACGCAGAACCTGTCGTCGCTGTGGTGTTTGCCCCTGAGCAACAGTGGCGTACCCATGGCCTTGGCGACCGCCGTATCAATCTGTACAGATCGGCAACGAATGCACTGAAGAGCTCACTGGAGAAGATCGGTATCCCGCTGCTGATAGCACCGGGTAGCGATTTTTCTGAATGCCTGACGCAGTTACAGAGCCTGTTGAAAACGTTTCCCTTCAGTGAAATCAATTTCAACATTGAATACGAAATTAACGAGCGCCAGCGCGACCACACATTAAAGCGCTGGTGCAGTGACCACAACCTGATCGTGAATAAGTTTCACGACCAGTGTCTGGTGCCCCCGGGCGATGTACTTACCGGTGACGGCCAGATGTACAAAGTGTTCACACCGTTTAAAAAATCCTGGCTGGGTATGATGGGTAACCACTGCCCGCCACCCTGTGCCGCCCCCTTCAGACAGAACGATCCGGCCATCGCCGCCGACATTCTCGAGTATTGGCTGCAGCACAGTACTGAACTGAACACACAGGAAGACAGTCTGTGGCAGGCCGATGAAGACCATGCCCACGAGCAGCTGGCCGGGTTTCTCGACCGTGATGTGCTCTACTACCAGGAACAACGAGACCTCCCGGATCTGGATGCCACCAGCCGCCTGTCGTTTTATCTGGCTTTGGGGCTGCTGTCGCCACGCCAGTGCATCTACAGCGCCTGGCAGAAAAACCAGTGTCTGCTCAGTGGTGGTGAAACCAGCATAGATACCTGGATCAGCGAACTGATCTGGCGGGAGTTTTACCGTCACCTGATTGTCGCCTGGCCGGAGTTGTGCAAACACCGGGCGTTCAAGCCAGAAACCGAAGACGTCCCCTGGCGTGACAGTGACAGCGACTTTGCACGCTGGTGCGCCGGTGAAACCGGCTACCCTATTGTCGACGCGGCTATGAAACAGCTGCTCGATCAGGGCTGGATGCACAACCGCCTGCGCATGATCAGCGCCATGTTCCTGACCAAACACCTGCTGATCGACTGGCGTCGCGGTGAAGCCTTTTTCAATCAACACCTGGTGGATGCCGATTTCGCCGCCAACAACGGGGGCTGGCAGTGGAGTGCGTCCACCGGGGCGGATGGCGCGCCCTACTTCCGCATCTTCAATCCCACTACGCAATCTGAAAAATTTGACCCTCAGGGGAATTTTCTCGTCCGATATCTGCCATCCTTGATGAAGCTCCCGGCAAAATCACGGCACAACCCGACCCCGGAACAACGGCGCGGCTGTGGTTACCCTCAACCCATGGTTGAGCATAAAGCGGCACGTGAGCGTGCGCTGGATGCCTTCCGTCAGACTTCCGAGAGAAAGGCAGGTTAACCGCATGACCATGAACCTAAGCAAACGCAGGCTCATCCCTGCCAACCTTCTGCGCTGGCTGGATTCCCACGCCGACAGTAACGAAGACATGAGCAGTACCGAATTCAATTGGGTACGCCTTATGCCTTACGTCGTACTGCACCTCGCCTGCTTCGGTGCGTTTTTTACCGGCGCCAGCACCACCGCCGTGGTCGTCTGTCTCGCGCTGTTCTGGATACGCATGTTTGCCATCACTGCGTTTTATCACCGTTATTTTTCGCACAAAAGCTTTCGTACCAACCGCTTTTTTCAGTTTATTTTCGCGGTCATGGGAAATATGTCGGCGCAGCGCGGCCCCCTGTGGTGGGCTGCCCATCACCGGGTTCACCACCAGCATTCTGATCAGGAGGAGGATCTGCACTCTCCGGTGCAACGCGGTTTCTGGTGGAGTCATCTTGGTTGGTTAACCTGCAATGCCAGTTTCGTCACCCGTCTGGAACGCATTCCTGATTTTGCAAAATATCCTGAGCTGCGCTGGCTCGACCGTTACGACAACGTCGTCCCCCTTGTCCTGATTCTGGTTTTATTTTTCAGCGGTGAATTACTTTCAATCTACCTGCCTCAACTGAACACCGACGGAGCTCAGCTTGTGGTGTGGGGATTTTTTATTTCCACCGTCTGCCTTTTTCACGCCACGGTAACCATTAATTCCCTCTGCCACACCTGGGGAACGCGCCGTTTTAACACCACAGACGACAGCCGCAACAATTTTATTCTGGCCCTGCTGACCCTGGGCGAAGGCTGGCATAACAACCACCACCGTTACGCCATATCAACCCGCCAGGGGTTTTACTGGTGGCAGCTGGATATTACCTACCTCATTCTGAAAGCCATGAGCTGGCTGGGCATTGTGCATGACCTGCGCCCAGTACCCGCGCACGTATTGAAGGAAGGCCGCCATGGCCGGTAGTTTCAGTGATATCCGCTACGATAAATTCATTCACACCTATCAGGCATTACAGCCGGGTAGCGACGTCAGGTCGCTGCTCAGTGCGCTGTATCACAACGATATTATTTTTAAAGATCCGTTCCATCAGATTTCCGGGCTGGAACACCTTTGTCAGTATTTTTCCGGGCTGTATCAGAACCTGGGTGCATGTCATTTTGAATTTCACGAAATTGTCAGTCAGCACCAGCTGGGTACCGTGTTCTGGACTCTGACTTATCGTCATCCGTCTCTTCACAAAGGCGCACAGGACATCGTGGTCGAAGGCATGAGTCTGCTGCACTGGCAGGATGACAAAATCATCGTCCATCAGGATTTTTTTGATGGCGGCGCCATGCTCTACGAACATCTCCCCGTGATGGGCTGGGCCATCCGTAAACTCAAGGAGCGTATGCTGTGAGCCTGTGGCACAAAGACCCAGTACCGGATCTGAACGAGCAGATTATCTGGCTCACCGGCGCATCATCCGGCATTGGCGAAGCACTGACCAAAGCGCTCGCTGATCGCTGTCTGCATCTGTATATCTCGGCGCGCAGCCGCGACAAGCTGGAGACTCTGGCAGAGTCCGCCAGCAACATTACTGTACTGCCGGCGGACATTACCGACCCGGAATCCCTGCAGCAGGCGGCAGAAAAGATTCACGCTACCAGCGGTCGCCTCGACACCCTGATTGCCAACGCCGGTACCTGCGAATACGTCGATGCCCTGCAACTGGACCCGGACCTGTTCCGCCGTGTGCATGAGACCAATTTTATGGGCATGGTCAATACCGTGGCCGCCGCCATACCTCTGTTGCAGCGCAGCCGCCGCGGATACATTGCCGGGGTCAGCAGCAGCGTCACCTTTCTCGCCATGCCACGGGCACAGGCCTACGGCAGCTCAAAAGCCGCAGTCACCCATTTTCTTGAGGCCATGAAAGCGGATCTGATGCCGGTCGGCATTGATGTGTCCGTGATCAGCCCGGGCTTTGTCAGAACCCCACTCACCGATGTGAATGATTTTCCCATGCCTATGCTGATCAGCCCTGAACAAGCCGCCGGAGCCATTATTCAGGGACTGCAGAAGCGTCCGTGGCAGATTGCTTTCCCGAAACGTTTCACTTTTCTGCTGTCCCTGCTCGGTCATCTGCCCGCGCCATTGCGCCACCGTGTCACCAGCGCCATGTCACGGACCCGTGAGCCGGAAACCGTCCGGGAGAACCACTCATGAAACAGCGCATTGCCATTATCGGCTCCGGCATTTCCGGTCTCACCTGTGCCTGGTTACTGCGTGAGCGTTATCAGGTGGAACTGTATGAGGCCGGTTCGTATTTCGGCGGCCACACCCAGACCACAGACGTCGACATTGACGGAGTGACCTATCCGGTCAATACCGGGTTTATTGTTTTCAATGACTGGACCTATCCCGGGTTCATCCGCCTGATGGAAAAGCTCGGTGTTGCCCACGAAGCCTCAGACATGAGCTTCAGCGTGCGTTGTGAACGCAGTGGTAACGAATACAACGGTGCCAATCTCGACACCCTGTTCGCCCGACGCAGCAATCTGCTGCGGCCTTCGTTTCTGGGAATGGTCAGAGACATTCTGCGTTTCAACCAGGAAACCCGGCAGGAACTGGATGCCGGTGCCGTCAGTGAACGTGAGACGCTGGGGGAATACCTCAACCGCAAAGGTTATGGCCGTACTTTCCGTGATCTCTACATCATACCGATGGGCGCCGCCATCTGGTCCGCCAGTGAAGAGATGATGATGGCGTTCCCGCTGTATTTTTTCCTGCGCTTTTTCAATAACCACGGCATGCTCAGTGTCGATGACCGGCCACAGTGGCGGGTGATCAGTGGTGGTTCCCAAAGTTATGTGCGCCGCATGCTGGAGGATATTCCAGAAGAACAGCAATTCCTCAACACACCGGTAACCGGCGTCAGCCGTACCGGCGGCAAGGTTCAGGTTCTGTCTGCCCGTGGGGAACGTGAATACGATCAGGTGATTTTTGCCTGCCACAGTGATCAGGCGCTGCAGTTACTGACGGATGCCACGCAAAATGAACGCGATATTCTCGGTGCCATTCCCTATAAAATGAATGACGTGGTGCTGCACACCGACAGCAGTATTCTACCCAAACGTAAAAAAGTCTGGGCCTCGTGGAATTACCATATCGGCCAGAAAGATCAGGATTGCGTCGCCGTTACCTATTACATGAACCGCCTGCAGAACTTTCACCATGCGCCGGTGGATTTCTGTGTCACCCTGAATAAAACCCGGGATATTAATCCCGATAAAATCATCCGGAAATTCCGGTATGCGCACCCCGTATTCACGCTCGAAGGAATGCAGGCGCAGAAACGGCATGGCGATATTTCCGGACGTATGAACACTCATTTCTGCGGCGCCTACTGGTTTAATGGTTTCCATGAAGACGGTGTGCGCAGCGCACTGAGAGTCACCGAAGCATTGGGTGTCAGTCTGGATGCCGGAGACGCCGGATGAAGACCGACAGTGCGCTGTTTACCGGCACGGTCCGGCACCGGCGCTTTCTGCCGGTTCCGCACAGCTTCCGCTATAACGCGTTTATGGTATGGCTGAATCTGGACCAGACCGGGGATTTTCTGTCACGCAGTGTATTCTGGGGAACGTCACGACTGTCTCCGGCCCGCTTCCGCCGTCGCGATTATTTTTCCTGCGCGGATTTAGCGTTGGATGACACACCGGAAAATCTCAAACTGCACGTCAGTCACGCCTTTAAAAATGAAACAGGACACTATCCTTTCACGGTCTGCATGCTGACCAATTTCCGTTATTTCGGTTATCTGATCAATCCGGTGACTTTTTATTACGGATACGACCGGGAAAATAATCTGCTGGGTATTCTTGCCGAAATCACCAACACCCCCTGGAATGAACGGTTTCATTACACTCTCAGTACCTCCACTGTGCCGGACAGTACGGCCATACAGCCAGAGCGTATTTCCCGGCACAGCAACGGCGATGGTCATTACCGCTACTGTTTCCGGAAAACCTTTCATGTTTCGCCGTTTAATCCGCTGGACATGGATTATGTCTGGAGCATGCCAGACACAGAATCTCACTGTGCCATCCACATGCAGACACTGAACGATGGCGGGCTGGATTTTGACGCCACCCTGAATATGCAACGCCAGCCTGCTACTGGCACCGCCTTAACTCTTGCCCTGCTGCAGTACCCGCTGATGACCCTGAAGGTGCTGTGGGGTATTTACAGCAACGCCGCACGTCTGTGGCTGAAGAAAGCCCCGTTTTATTCACATCCCGGTAACCGTCCTGAACAGAAACTCAGGTCGCCTTTATCTTCCCGACAGGAGTAATGCCATGAAAACCATCACACTGAATCAGGACACCATGCCGCTGCTCGACCGTCTCTGCCGCCAGGCTCTGTTCAGTACGCTGGAACGCCTGCACACCGGCATTATCCGGGTCTATGAAGGGGACAACTGCCGTGTATTCGGCCAACCCAGCGACCGCATTCAGGATGTGGGTATTTATGTCCATGATTGGGAGGCCTACCGCAGCATGGTGCTTAACGGCAGCGTCGGTGCCGGAGAGTCTTACATGACCGGTGACTGGAGCGCGACGGACCTGCCGGGGCTGGTCCGTATTCTGTCCCTCAACAAAGACGTGGTGGACAGCATCGACAGCGGCCTGGCCAACGCCGGTAAACTGCTGCTGAAAGGCTTCCATGCGTTTAACCGCAATACCGAGAAAGGCTCACGCCGCAACATTGCCGCTCACTACGATCTTGGCAATGACATGTTCCGGTTGTTTCTTGATCCGACCATGATGTACTCCAGCGGTATCTTCCCGTCGCCCGGATCAACCATGGAAGAAGCCTCCGTGTTCAAAATGGACCGCATCTGCCGCAAGCTCGACCTGCAGCCGGATGATCATCTGGTTGAAATCGGCACTGGCTGGGGTTCCATGGCCATCCACGCGGCACAACATTATGGCTGCCGCGTCACCACTACCACGATTTCTGAGCAGCAGTTTCAGTATGCTCAGGAAAAAATCCGCGAAGCCGGTCTGGAAGACCGCATCACGTTACTGCAACAGGATTACCGTACATTGGAAGGCCAGTACGACAAACTGGTGTCCATCGAGATGATCGAGGCCGTCGGCTGGGAATATCTGGATACCTATATGGCAACCGTCAGCCGTTTGCTGAAAGACGACGGTCTGGCACTGATACAGGCCATCACCATTGACGACCAGCGTTACGAACAGGCCAAACGCAGTGTCGATTTTATCAAGCGCTACATATTCCCGGGCAGTTTTATCCCGTGTGTTACCGCGATTACAGCGTCCGCTACGGCGGTGACCGATATGAAACTGACCCATATGGAAGACATAACACCCCATTATGCGCGGACTCTCGCACACTGGCGTGAACGTTTTCTGAACAATAAAGAGCAGATCAAAGCCCTGGGATACACTGACGACTTTGTCCGTTTATGGGACTTTTATTTTGCCTATTGCGAAGGGGGTTTTGCCGAACGAGTTATTGGTGATGTACAGTTGCTGCTTTCAAAACCACTCAACCGCCGCGACCCGATTCTTGGAGTAATATGAGTCTGCACGCCCACATCCCCCGACCTTTGCAACGCTTACTTAATTTTGTGGCATATCAGGCCACCTGGTTCACTGGTGTTTACGGTGGTGATAAGTGGACGATTCCGGCAGTAACCTGCCTGATGCTGATTCATCTTCTGATCGTGCGCGAAGGCGAATGGAAACTGATGGGTTGTTTTGCCATTACCGGTATCTGCATGGATACCATCTGGATGCATATGGGGCTGGTTCATTACCCCGAAAACACCATGTATCCGCTGCTGCCCATCTGGCTGATGCTGCTCTGGTTTGCGGTCTCCACCACACTGACCCACGCGATTAACCCGATTTTCCGCCGTCCCATTCTGGTCACCATTCTGGCGGTTCTCATTGCCCCGTACAGTTATTCCGTGGGTGCCAAGGCCGGTGGCATTGAAATCACCGAAGTGGGTTATTACGCCGTTGCCGCTGGCTGGGGCACGCTGATGTTTATTACCTCATTCACCATCAAGTACATCCGTCCGGATATGGTAGGCCTGGAGCACTGACCCTGTGATCCGGGCCACACCAGGCCCGGAAACCTCTCCGACCATCCGGCAGACATGACATCCAATGAAAATAATAAAATGCCTGTCCGTTCTCCTGCTGTTACCCGCCGCTCTGTGGGCAGACACTCAGGTATTCACCGGCGAAGCCCGCTCACTCAACGATGGCCGGCTTCTGTACCGAGAAACTCACACGCTGCAGCTTGAAGACGGCCGTCCCATCAGCGGACTGGTGGAATACCGTGACGCAGAAGGTGTGCTGATTGCCCGTAAAACCAACCAGTATCATGAGCGCCCCTCCACCGCCGACTTTTTGCTGATGGATATGCGCAATGACTACCGCGAGCAGGCGCAGCGGACGGAATCAGGCTGGCGCCTGTCACGCACAGAAAATGGCAAACGCGACAGTGCCGACCCGGGCAAACCCGACCACCAGCCCGTGGTGGATGCCGGATTTGATGAGTTTGTGAGGGAACACTGGCAGGCGTTGCTCGATGATCAGACCATTACATTCTCGTTTGCGGTACCCGCGCGGCTGGAATGGATCAGCTTCCGCCTGATTCCGGTACGCATAACCGACACCGAACTCACGGTCGAGATGAAGCTCAGGTCAAGGATGCTGGCCTGGCTGCTCGACCCCATCATACTCACCTATGACCTCAACACCCGCCAGCTGCTGCGCTACAGGGGACTGACCAATATTCAGGATGAAAACGGTAAGGGGATTCACGCCGAGATAACTTATCGCTATGACTGATCACCGTCCCCTCGTTTTTTCCGGGCTGCTCTGCAGTCTGTTGCTGCTGCCAGTGCCGTCAAACGCAGCTGAAGACGGTGAGTCAGCACCTGCTGCGGATGACATCGTAGAGATGGAAACCGTGGTGGTCACCTCCAGCGCCATGCCGGAAGCCCCGCTGACACCTCAGACCGACCGGGTGATCTCAGTGCCCGGGGCTGGTAACGACCCTCTGCGGGCGCTTGAATCCCTGCCCGGCGTGGTGTTTGGTCCGGGGCGTCAGGCAGCCCCGGCTATCCGTGGTTCGTCCCCTCAGGAGAACACCTATTACCTCGACTTCCTGCCGGTGGGTTACCTGTTCCATGTCGATGGTTCGAGTATCCTCAGTGATGAGCTGACGCAGAATTTCACGCTGTACAACGCCGCCTTTCCCTCCCGCTACAACAAGGCCACCGGTGGTGTCATCGACAGTGAATCCATCTCAGCAGACCAGCTGGAAAATAACGCCGTGATTGATCTCAGCCTGTTGCGTGCCGGTGTACTGGTCGGTGGAGATATCAGTAATGATCAGGCGTTTTACCTCAGCGGTCGCATGAGCCTGTTCCAGTATTACCTTGAGAATCTGGTGGATGACGACGACTTTGAATTCACCACCGTACCTGAGTTCTACGACTATCAGGGACAATGGCAGAAGCGCTTCAGCAACGGCGCCGAACTGAGCCTGCAGCTGACCGGGGCGCGCGACAAAGCAGGCCTGCTGTTCGACGAAGACTCAGATCAGGTGCAGCAGGACCCGGCATTGGCCGGAGGCATAGACGCCGAGCAGTATTATAACCAGCAAGGGCTGCTGCTGGAGAATGACGACGGCAACCGCAGCTACCGCGCGGGGCTTTACCATCTGGAAGAGACCTTCGGTTACCGCATCGGTACAGGTAATACCATCAACGCCAACAGCCATACCTATGGTATCCGCAGCCGCTTTGACCGGGAAACCACCCTGCTCGCCCGAGGCATCTTCACCTGGGGCTTTGATATTTCAGAGCAGCGCATCGATTATGCCGGTTCCTTCTCCGCCCCGCCCTGTGATGAATTCCGCAGCGACTGCCGCCTGTCCGACGCCACAGAGACGGTTTCCGGCGATGGCGTGGTCGTGCTGCGCGACTATAACCTCTTTATCAACCGCGCCCTGCAGCTCGCCGAAGGCTGGCAGTTTTCCTTCGGGCCGCTGGTGTCATACAACGACTACACCGGCAACGCGTTTCTGGAGCCGCGCATCAATAACCGCCTGAACCTCAGTGACCGTCTGGTCTGGACCGCAGCCTACGGCCGCCATCACGTCATCACCGGCAATCCGGGGCAGTACGTGGAAGAGTTCGGCAACCCGGATCTGGATGAAACCCGTGCCATTCATTACGCCACCGGGTTTGAATACGAGTTGCAGGATGGCCTGATGCTGACCAGTGAGGTCTATTACAAGAAGCTGTTCGATATCGTCGTTGCCCGTCCGGCCGAAGAGAACTACCCCGGACTCAGCGAATCCCAGTACAACGACCTGCCGCGTTACAGCAACAGCGCCGAAGGCCGCGCCTACGGTCTGGAAACCCTGCTGTACGCCACCTTCAGTCAGCGCTGGTACGGCTGGGCTTCGCTGGCGCTGTCACACAGTGAACGGGAAAACCGTCTCACCGGAGAGAACTTCACCTACGAATACGACAAACCCGTCGTCATCAATCTGGTGGGCAGCTATCAGTGGAATGAACACTGGCGTCTGGGCCTGCGCTGGCGCTATCAGAGCGGTCAGCTGATCACACCACTGGAAGGCGCCGTGCCGGATGCGGATGTACCCGGTCTGTACAACCCGGTCTATGGTTCCCCCTTCTCAGAACGTCTGCCGGACTATCACAAGCTGGACTTCCGTGCCGACCGTCGCTTTAACCTGAGCCGCAGTGAGCTGGATCTCTACCTGGAGATCCTCAACCTCTATAACCGTGAGAACGTGGTGGGCTACACCTATGAGAACGCCGACTACAGCGGTAAAGAAGAAGTGAATGATCTGCCACTGATGTTGTCTTTAGGTGTCAAAGCGCGCTTCTGAGCGCATGACATTCCTGAACAATCTAAAATTATTGCAGCTGATTGTTTCAACAGACTTCACAATGCGTTTAAACCCGAGCATAATGATCGGGAATAATCTGTTCAGGATATTATTGCCATGCTGATAGGAAAACGCGAGGAATTCGACCTCAATGAAATGGCTGTCTTCGTTCACGTGGTGGATGCCGGCAGCTTTACCGGTGCGGCACGCAATCTGGACCTGCCCAAGTCCACAGTCAGCCGCAAGATCACCCAACTGGAAGAACGCCTTGGCGTCCGCCTGATCCAGCGTACTACCCGCAGCCTGCGTCTGACGGAAACCGGTAACGCTTACTACGCCCAATGTTCGCGTATTCTCAGTGAGATTCAGGACGCTAACATTGCCGTTACCCGCATGCAGAGCACGCCGACCGGAACGCTGAGGATCACCGCCCCCATGCTGTTCGGCTCCGCTGTACTGCCCAAACTCATCGCCGGATATCTGGAGAAGCATCCACAGGTCACCATTGATATGGTGCTGACGGATCAGCGTCTTGATCTGGTACAGGAAGGTGTTGACCTGGCATTCCGCGTCGGTCAGCTGGAAGACTCCTCACTGATTGGCCGCCACTTGGGTGATGCCCGTGGCGTCATCTGCGCCAGCCCGGAATACGTGAAAAAACACGGCATGCCAATACACCCGGATGAACTGGAAAATCACCAGCTGCTGACTCTGAGCAATTGGTCTAACTGGCAGCTCGAAGGCCCTGAGCATCAGATTCACAGCCATCATGTGAAGCCACGCATTCAGGTAAACGATTTTGCCAGTCTTTACCGCCTGACACTGGAAGGACTGGGGATTTCCGCCATGCCAGCGATGCTGGCGGCGACCGGTATCCGCGAAGGACGCCTGGTTCCGGTACTGCCGGACTGGCCGTTTGAAGCCAGCCCGATTCATGCGCTCTACCCAAGCAACCGCCACCTCTCTGCCAAGGTACGCAGCTTTGTCGACCACGTGATCGAATGCGTGCGCCCGATTCCGCCATGGGAAGTCTGTCCTGCACCAGCTATTCCGGATTACGCCGAAGAGCAGAAA
>OBIY01000572.1_pt1 | contig 13786 bp, 20 predicted proteins | sample 1519841 | NCBI WGS metagenome assembly OBIY01 (sample SAMN03019774, study PRJEB22545) | beach sand metagenome | biome: beach; feature: sea beach; material: beach sand | place: USA: Municipal Pensacola Beach, FL | collected 2010-07-30 | depth 30-40 cm m
GCAAACCAAAATATTTCAATCACTCATTTTGTAACGATTGCTTTTTACAGGTGTTTCGATGCGAATTTTGCCGCCAATGCCCAAAGAAGTTTATTCATGATAAGTGTGAGAAGCATAATATGATCATCCCATCATCTCCCAAATCAGCAAGGGGGCCACCAAAAACACCGCTAGATGACATGATGTTAGTCAGACCTAGCACGTCATCACCCAGACATGCTACTGTGATAGATACATATAAAAAATCACGAACCAAAAAATATCCAAACAGTGATCGTTCAAGTGGTAGATCTACTAATATGATGAATAGAATACCACGTAGAATGGAAAGTGGAAGAAGATCAGCTCGAACAAAGACAAGACATGTATCATGCCCCGATCCAAACAGTACAATTAGTCAAATTGAAAAACCTAATACAACAACTAAACCCTTAATAAGTATAATACATCAAGGTAACAAAATTAAAAAATAATTGATAATATACTTTTATATCATACCAATTGCATTTAAAGAATATTTTACAATCATAAATTGATAATCACAATCAAAAAAGTTTAAAAATGGGATCCAGTGTATCATCATTATCCGTATATGGATTGGACAAAAAAGGAGCTGTTGATAGCTTGGTGGCTACAGCATTAGCCAAAGGGTACCATGTACAAAAATTTCATTCAGATGAATTGAAATTCCGTATTCAACCTCTCACTGAGGAAGATCCTCACCCAACTGATGAGGTGCTCGTCATTAAAGATTATGGCGTATTTAATATTAATGTAACCAAGAAGCATGCGAGAATTCGCGCAAAAAGCTCTGGAATTACGACACCATCACCTCGTCGCAAAGTAGTATTGGCTAAAGATGAAGTCAACGTCGAAGACAACGTTAAAGACAACATTGAAGATAACGTCGAAAATATCGATGAAGTCAAAGGCAATGTTGATGAAGTTGAGGTCGAAGATACTACTGAAGCTGACGCTGAGGCCGAAGCTGATGTTGATGATTCTCCATCCAGCGCTGCGCCAACGAGTATGAAAGTGGAAGTAGAAACAGAAGCAAGTATCGATGATCAACTTCCAGATATTTATATTGTCGATATTGCTCACTACTGTTCCGAAAAAGACATTGCTGTATTATAAGCGATATTATGTGATAATTCTAAATTTAATAAACTAATTATTTTTTGTATTTATCTCACTATAAATAATATAAATATGATTATGATAATACTACAGGAAGTTATCACACGATGTCACTATTACAAGTAAGTGAAGTGACTGTCACTTATCCGACAGCTCTCACTACAGTAAATACGGAAGATACAGTATTTGTAACATGGTTGTATGATACGCTGCTTGGTACCCTTATTGGGTCACTTCTGACTGAACAAGTTTATGAAATAGGCTTTGATGATCCGGAAAACCCTGATCAATTCGTGGGATTAAATTATCCTGTAACTACAGGCTCAATTCTTCTTACTGCAATCAATTGTCCTATCACCATACCCTCAAATGTAAAAAGTTCTGATAAATATTATGCTTTGATTGAAGTGAAAAATCTGAGTCCACTTGCAGTGGCACCTAGAAGCGTATATGCAAGAAGCGACAATTTTACTATAATCAACCCTGCTGATCCGGTCATCGGTGATCCAGGGTTCACTGACGGCAAACCTTTTGGCACCTAATACTAACCTTCAACACCCCGCTCTAACATGATGACCAACACAAAAAATATTTTTTGATAATTTCTTTGAAGTTTGGATCGAAGTGAGTGAAACGAACGAAGATTTAAAACTTCAAAGGGCGGAAACTTCAGCAATGTTTGATGCAGCTACTCTGACAGCGGATGTTCCAGGGAAGCCTGGCGCAACGACTGCAGTAGCACCTCGAACATCATTACCAACAATTGTATATCTGGTGACTGCTGCATCAATATCCAAACCATATTGGTGATTTCCAGAAATGGTATTTCCTTCAATGTTGATTTGACCAGTAATACGAGTGGCATCAAGAGTGATGGCAGTTTGTGTGTTTACAGGACTGGAATTGGCAGTAAGTTCATTACCAATGATAATAACCTTTCCTGTGTTACGCACGAAAATACCACCATCATCATTGTCAGTGATGCAATTTCCAATAATAGCCACATTATCTTGTGATCCACCGGTCAGGAAATTAATACCGCGATCAGAAGAGTTGGAGATAGTACAGGCAGAAATATGAACACCATCAACAGCACCCAAACTGATACAATCATTGGTACATCCATCAATCAAACAACCTCGAATCTTAAGATTATTGAGAGTGCTTCCATCATTAGCACATTCGATACCAAATCCGGCTGAGTTCAAAATAGCACAATCTTCAATAGTGACATTATCTACAAGAGAATCAAGAACAATGTTCTCGACTCGAACATTCGAGATAGTAATATCAGATGAAGAAGCAGCTACTGATCCAGATACATGAATATCGCCATCATCAAAGATACAATCACGGATAGTCACATTTGTGCAATAAGTAAGTTGGATAGCACCAAGAGCTGCATTGGGCCCTGTGTGAACATTGCGAATATTAATGTTGTCAGAAGGTGTCACACCCGCAGTTACAGGGTTGATAGTAATTGCTACACCACCTTCAGTGTTAGACTGAGGATTAAAGGTGAGATCTTCAATAGTAATACCATCACCTCCAGTAAAACTCAAAGTATCACCAATATAATCTGCTTGAATAATAGCACCATCTACTGATGATCCAAACAATCTGATACCATCGGGAGATGCCGGTACAGTCAACAAGGCAGTTGTTCGATAAGTTCCATCAGGGAAATGAACTGGTTTGCCAGTACTGATACCTCCAGCAAGCGCATTGTTGATAGCAGTTGTATCATCAGTAACACCATCTCCTACAGCACCATAATCACGTTTGACATCAATGAATGAGAAACCTTGATTGGTAAATGTGTAACCACGGGGATCTGATGCATCATATGTCAATACACCAGTACCAATCAAAGCTGCAGCAAGTGAATAATTAGTAGTGCCACCATTGGAGACATTGCCAAATACATCACAATCAGTTACAGTACCTTGAAAGTCAATACCAGTAGCGTATAAACGGATTACATTGCCCGTAATACGAACACCGGTGGAAGTAATGTTAGAGGAGATGAGAATACCCGTATTGGTCACACCAGGTCCAATAATCGCATTGTTGGAGATAGTAGAGTTATTTAATACGCCAGCCAAAGCGGATGTAAACTGAATACCGTTAGTAGACACAGAAACAAGTTGATTATCACTGATAGATACATTGGATACAGTTTGACTATCACAAGCAATTGTGACATTCTCAAGAGAGTTATTGTGAATAAACAGATCAGCATTGGTTGCAGCATCGGCAGTAAGTGAGATGTTACGGAATTGACAGTTAGAAATTCTAACTTGATTGAATCCAGTTGCACCTGCAGCTTTGGAGATATCACCACCAATGTTACCGTTTAATTCAACGTCATTGAGAGACAATGCGTTCATAAAGTTAATGGTGTTGGTATCATTAGCGCAGTTGATAACGCGAGTTCCCAAAATCGAAATAGTAGCCAGGATACAATCTGTGCTATTTCCAGTAAATGCGCAATCAGTAATACTCGTACCACTATTGAGTGATCCTGTTACTGTGATACCGTTGAATGTATCAAATGTACATCCAGCTAATGTCGCTAATGCAGATGCTGAGAAGTTAATGCCAAAATTGGAGGTTTTGACAGTTGCAGAGATAGTCATGCCGGTCATCTTAAAGGGACCAGCGGCCACTGTAAAAGCGTCAAAATTCTGATTTGCAATTGTGATAGATACACCTCTATCGGTTTGAATTTCCAAACCTGCTGATACAGATAATGTGGCAGAGATGAGATAAGTACCTCCTTCAAAATACAGGATCTTTCCTGCGGCAATAGCTCCTGCTATCGCGTTATTGATAGCAGCCGTATCATCTGTTACACCATCACCAACTGCATTGTAATCACGTTGTACCAAGACTTTGGAAAAATCTGTGGCCGCAACTACAGCATTAGTGATGATGTTCTCCGTAGCCAAAGTATTGGGATCGTTACCCAACGGCACGGAGTTATTGATTGTATACGTGGTAAATCCCACGTTAAATGTTTCAGACATTTTATGTTATATCAAATACTGAACAAATAATTTTATCATCTATATCATACTACCAAAAAGTGACAAAAAATATCCTTTGCAGGTTCAAATTATTTAGCAATTCGAGATAAGCTTTTTGATATTTTCTATACTCCATGAATATAAGGTCGCCTCACCCTTCATAATATACTTTGGTGTTCCCACAGATATAAACGACGCTTCTTCATGTGATAAAGAACGGCAGTAATTAATTAAATTGACTTCATATGGTGTAAATTCTTTCTTGATGATATCCGAATTTAAATATTTATTTGATATTTTTAAATATCTGTCATAGTACTCAATGTATGAAGATATTTCATCATAACTCAAATCACTTTCATTTAAAGTTAGTTCTTTGAGATGGTCATGAGAACACAAATCTAATGCTAATCTTAGAACATCATGTAAGCAAGGATATCGTGTATCATCGATGCTACTACAATATCTGATTATATCTCTAGCATCTATCAATATTCCTTTTTTAGGTGTTTTATTAGCCATGTTGTTGTTTAAATGATTTATCAATCTCTCTAATTTTGTAAAGATTTAATAAGTTTTGGATTGATTCAAAACTATCCGTAGGATTAATCTACATGTCAATTCCAGCTATTGTGTGTGGAAGATGTTCTAATCGTTGATGATATGGTAATTTTTCGAATAATTGTCGACATTGTCAATCGTGGAACTCGATGCAATCGGAACTTGGTATGCCGTTGGTTTGTTTACCTAATGCGGTGAAGAAAAACCCGGATGTATATTCAATCCATTCTGGAATGCATGATTTTAACTTATTTCTTTGTTCTTTATTTAAATCCATACAATAGTCTATGAGTGATTCTTCATATAATGTAAATACTTTGATTTTTCTTTCTCGATCGTGTCTTATTTTATCATATAATGTGATAAAATATATAGAGTGTTGGATAGTTTCATAAAAATCATCATGATCATCATCATCTTTTTCGCATGTTTCAAGGTATTTAATCACATCTTCATTAGTTATATTAAGACCTTTTTTAGGTGTTTTATTAGCCATGTTGTAGTTAGTTCAAATGATCAAATGATCTTTATTTTAATATTAAAAAATAATTTCAAAATCTTCCTGGGGGGCGTTGCCCCCATAACCCCCATGAGAGATTGATATGTTCGGAAGTTAACGATATAAATCAATCAATCTATTATTTAATTCTTGATCATTACGCCAGAAGTTTTTGTTAAACCATTTACCCCAAAATAAGGGTTTGTTATCATTGTTACCATAGTACACATATCCATAAAAGTTTTCTCTATCTGGATTGCATGCTGCACACATTTCATTTGTGGTGCTGTTACGATAGTAATACAGCATCCACAATATTATTATGATAGATATTATTACTACCCACATTTTATCATCAGTCATGTTATTTATAACTATATTCATAAAAAATATTTGACACTATGACAGAATGTGTTCAATTTCAGACATCTTGCGTTCATATATTTTTTTACCAGTTTCAAGTATAAATGGAATTCTAAGCTTGTCCACAGGTACTGCATACATATGTTCAATCATTTTATTCTCCAAATCACTCATATTATTACAATTATAGTTATGATCATCTGCTATGGAATAGGGATCAAGACCCACATGAATTCGGAATGCAATAGTTTTAAATACTTCCATGAATGTTTTGCACTCATGCCCAGCATTTTGAGCATATGTGATAATGGATTCTATTGTTATTTCTTGTGTATCAGACATGATGAGATAATAGCGATGGTATGATATTAATCATCATATTAAAAAATTACCAGCGGGGATTGCATCCCCGTAACCCCTCTGAGTTACCACCCCTATAAACCCCCGTGTGGGTTCCACCCCCTATAAACCCCCGTGGAATAAACTTTTATAAACCCTGTGGAGCTATATGATCACTAACGTTAGGTTGAAGAACCATAATTTTGTAGAGATTGAGTTTCAACTGCATTTCATAAAAAAAATAATATATCAACCGAAACGTTTGACAATTTGTTTCATTTTACCACTAATGGGTTCACCTGATTCCTTAATAGACTCATACATATTTTTAAAATCATTATAAGTCTTGCTTTCTCTTACTGTCATATCATCTTCATCGCATACATCATTATCTGATTCACTTAATCGACCACATAAGATGTACATATACACGCAGAATGGACAGTGGCCATAATCACGTGTGGAAGTGAAGTACCCTCCGCTCTTTGGGACGTAGTATTCACAATCATCGTTGTGATTTTTAATATTCTTATAAATTTGATTAATATCCATTGTTGTAGTTTTTAATAAATATAAACACGGGTGGGGGATGTTAATCATTATATTATTAAAAAATTACCAGCGGGGATCGCATCCCCGTAACCCCTCTGGGTTACCACCCCTATAAACCCCCGTGAAGGGCTCTGCCCCCTATAAACCCCCGCGGAATAAACTTTTATAATCTCGTGAAGACCACATGTTAGGGCTGGGAGTAAATATCAGGATCATGGATACATGAAAATGTGGTCATTGTCTAAATTAAGAAATGTTTCTTTCGGTAGATTAACTAAGTATTTAGTTGCTTTGTCTTCCAATTCCGTGTTTTCTCGATCAAAGAAATCACTATTTAAACCCATATCTAAACTTATTTTATCCCATTTATCATTCTTGCATGTTTGTAAATACATGCAAAAGCCACAATGTGTACATTTTGGACCAACTCCCAGATACTCAGATACCATGGCAGGTGCTGATGCATCACATATAGTTTTGTGGTAACTGTAAAATTCTAACGCTTCTGACAAATTAGTAATTTGAGCTGGAGGCACCAGCACACTTTTCTTAGGTGATGTAGGAATATTCATTTTCTTTTTCAGTTAATGATGTATACACTGTGATATCCATAGAGATTGTAATTCAAAAAATACTCACCAACTTAAAATCAACTAAAGATGCTTTCAAACAACCCCGTGGATTTCGTGCACTGTTGTTCACCTAGTTGTATTATAAAGATATTATTTTTGATATCTTCCAGCGGCATCCGTATAATAAATTCAATCATCTCGACTTGTTCATATGATAATTTATCTCTAGCATAGACATCATCATAACAGCGTGATCTATCTTTGTTAATGTATACATATTCACACAAGTTATCAAACAATTCTTTAAAATACTCTCCATCATCGGCGTTGGAATCTTCTAAATATAATCCATTTCTATAATAATCTATTATATAATCTAGAGTTAATAAACTCTTCTTTGGCATTTTAGAACACATTGTAATATTTATGTAGAATACGTTAGTCTATCACTTCCCATTGCTTGGGCAAATCTTGACATATATGTTGCGTATCGTACTTCTATTAATTTAGTTTTATCTTCACTATCTTCTAGTTGATCAAGCCTGTACATAAATAATAAAATTTCTACTTCTTGATCACTTAATACACTTCGTAAGTAATCTTCATAGTATATATCTATATCACTGCATTCAAATAAGTTACAAAATTTACATGATAACCATTTCTCTTTCGAACAATGGTTTATATAATATTCAAACGCTTCAGCACATGTCACAGCTGCTCTCTTTTTTGGTAAAATATTTGACATCGCAATCTAAATGTATTAAAAAATAACCACATACTTTTAAAAAAGTATATCAAAAACACATAATATGCTTTAAAGGGATATTACATAAGTAATTAAGTTTGAATTTGATCTCGATTAACAGCTTGGGTGATCATGTTGCGACACATTACACATTTCTTAATAACAAGCTGATCATAACAACTTCTACATGTACTATAATGACCACATGGAACAAATACAACTTCCTTTGGATTATCCATGCACACAATACATTCTTCATCCTCATCACCATAAACCTTTACAACAAGTTTGGCATGTTCTGGTTTTGTATCAACAGATTCAACTCTAACATGCTTTGCTGCTACTCTATAGAAAAATTTACGATTTGCACCTTGCGAAAACTTTAGAGCTGACACCGGCGCTGAGTATATTCCTCCGTCTTTACGAATAGCTCTGGGAAATTGGCAATTCGCAAATGGATTATATCCAGGCGAAATCACTCTAACTCGCAAGCGAGACCCAATCTTAACACATTTAAACATCACTCTATCTTCATCCATCTTTATATAGATTTATCATATAATGTTCTCTCACATTCAAAAAATTAAGCATCAGCAGCAGACATTGGGCGATGTATTGCTTCCTCTCGTTCAAAGTAATATAAATCGTCGTATGAATCTCTCAAATATGATCTACTTCCACCCGATTTTCGATAATCTAACTCACTATGGTTATAGGATCTCCGATCATGATGGTACACATAATCAGTGCCATATTTCTTTGGGTGTGCTGTATAATGAGAATGTGATCGAGTATAATATGAATGTTGATATGAGGGATTATATTCAATGATCTTCTTAATATATGAATAAATCACAGAACAATCCGCCGTGCAAGCTTCATCGTGATCCTGACCATGATCATCGTGGTAGTAATTAGGATTGAGGTGATTTTTAATAAACTCCAAAGCACACCGTTCTTTTCGTTTCATACGTTTTGCCCCATAATTGTATGTCACAGTTGATTTAAAATGATTTGATATGTTTGTACAGAATGTACAATTCGCATATCTTAAGTGTCCGATATTAACATGATTGCTAACTATCTTAGCAACATCAGCGTATGTTAATCTTCGTTGTGGTCGAAGAGTGATCTTAAATTTAGGCTCTTTAAAAGACATTTTCTAATGTAATATCATTAATCCAGGGGATCAATACATTCAAAAAAATGGTTCATATTTCTTCATCATATATCCATAATTTAAGATGTAAATATCATAGGATAGCTACCATCATATAGTTTTTTCATCGTGTTTATGTTTTCTCTATAACTTATTACGTTTTTTAAAGTCTCACGAATCTCTTGTTTTCCATCTTCCGGTAAAGACTCCATAAACTCTGACATAGTTGTCAATATATCTTGTTCATGATCACTGATGTTATATTTTGATAAATTGAAGTTTTTGATAGATCTATCAAAAACAACATGCTCATAAATCTCACAAAACTCACACCTATCCCAATGAACAGTGATCGATGAATTGGGATCTTGGTTATGATTATGCTCATAATGAGAGTTATAATACTTAATCGCTTCTATATACGATAAAGCTATTGTTTTCTTTGGGTTTATAGGAACATCCATCATCGCATCATCATATCGCAAGATTAACAAATTCAAAAAATTAATTAATCCACCATATTATAGAAACGAAATAAAACTTGATCTAAAGCATCAGGTTCAATATCATGCTCAATATCATCGTCTAGACCATAATCTATATACAAACTTATTATATGAGCATCTTTTCCACGAATTAACGGCAAGTCACATGCTATAACATGATACATAGCATAAATATGAGAGCAAAAGATGCATGCATCTTTTGCCATTACTCTATCTGGTATATCATCCGATACAATAATAGCAAATTTACATGATTGATTGTGTTTTTGTATATATTGTGCTACTTCGTTCCTAGGCGAAAACCCTTTCTTCGGTAATTTGTGATTCATTGCGTAGATGTCTTCGATTCATATATTCCCATTTAGTTGTTATCACTTTTCTCATAAATCTATTTACATTCAAAAATTCTTCATCTGAAAGAGTTTTTAAATAATTTACTAAACACTTTATCAATCTCTTTTCATATTCATTAATATCAAAACATGATATTTCTGGTTCATGTATGTAGGCTCTAAATGCTATATCTTGGAATACTTTACAAAAACAAGTTTGAGTTTGGTGTGCATGGTTATCCCAAGCATTGTCAATGTGATTTGTTTTATAATACTCAATTACATCATCATAGATGATCATGGTTTTTCTCGGTTCCAAGGCCACTTTGAATGTATCAGCCATCGTAACATATCAATATCATCAAAAAATTGGTTCATATTTTTTGTAGACAAATCTGCAGTAGAACCTCATAATTTAAGATAATCTAGCGAAGTCGTTAGACGAAGCGCCGATTATCTTAAATTGCCTTCATACTTTCCACGATGCTTACCTTTCTTAAGGCTATTAAGATAAATTACCCAAGATGTTGGATCACCTCTCATATACATAGGGTGCTTCTTTCCTTTGATTGTATGGGAACCACGTTGTAAATATAAATTCCATCTTGTTTTAGCCGCATAAATAGGAACTTTTGGAATATCAATATCACCAGGTACTGTGATTGCTCCTGTGGCTGTATTGACGACTGTGTACGTTGGAACCGTTTTAACAGTCATCGTAGGTTGGCCCCCACCCGAAGAAGATGGATCATCTCCATTAGTGGGTTGGTCAAGACCTTCCCAACTAAAATACAATAGCAAAATTATTATTACAACTACTATCAGTATCGCTCCCATTTTCTAATTATATAACTATATATTATATTGATTACAATGAGCATCTATATGATTGTGCCCGAAAAGAAAGTATCAACTTCTGTGGTAAAAGTTGGTATGACAAAAAATAATAGGAAAAAGAATACCACAAAGAACGGAAAAAAGAAAAGATCTGTGTATAGCTATCTTTATAGTAGATATCACACATCTGAAGGTGATTCTACAATATATGTTTGGGACTGCCCAAATTATATAGAAATGGAGAAGCAGATCTTTAAACATTTTGATAGTTATAGAATACAAGGAACAGAGAAGTTTAAAGGATCTTGGCATACGAATATGGCAAAAAAGATCATAGCTTATAACTGTGTGAATATTAGTAGGAATTATCATGTGTATAAAGATAAAAAGGTTGAAGCCAAATATCATGGCAGATGGTACTTATTTGGTTGGTGACATAGCTCTTGCCACAACTGATTTACTCACAATCGGCTTTACCACGATTGGTTTGCATTCATCTGATGTGTGACATTCATCTGATGCTTTGGGATTCCATTTCCAGTAATTATATAAATATTCATTTGATGATAGTTGGCTTTTTGGCAAAGATATGTTATGAACTGTATAAGCAAACAAATGTCTAAATAAACATGCATGCTTTATAAAGTTCCACAATCTAAACTTATAGTTTAATACAGCCGTACTTTTTGTTGTTAAGATTTTTTCTGAACGGATGTAACACCAAATTTTAATATGATCGTAAACAGTTAAAACGGATACATCATTTAATCGCACACCTGGTTTTTCACCTTGTGCTAGCATGTGGCTCATGTAATAATATGCATAATGTAATTCCATCGCAATGCACATTTGCTCTTCTTTTTTCTCGAGGTAGAAGAAATATATTAAAGTTTCACAAACCAAATCAAAATCGCTATTTTCTAAATCACTAATCATATCAGCAATTATAGTTTCAGCCATCATTTGAGCGCTTTTAAATATCATCTCAATTGGACTGGCTAAAGCTTCAGCCAAACATCTTAAAACATTAGACTCATCATGTTCGTTTCTATAATACCCACAGAGTAATAAATTTATTTTACCTAACACCAATGATCTTATATCAAATACATTACTTTCACAACTTGATACAATTTGTTTTTTGTATATGTCATGTGCTAGATCTATTAATTTAGACACCTTAGCCTCAGTTTTAGCATCATCAGAAATTATATCTATGTATTCCTGATACAATGGGCTAGACGCATAAAGTGGTGTCATATTGTTATCTTATGTATACACTTTCATACTTAATGTTTAATTAATGATAATTCAAAATATACCCGATATAAAAAATTGAATGACTCATGGTTGTATATCCTATTTAATAATTTATACTTATTTTAAACAAGATGGATTATCATTACACTACTCCCGCTTCCGCTGCTAAGCCAGTGCCTAACAGTAAACCTCCCGTTTCCTTAAATATTAAAGACTATCAAGATGAATCTGAAGTCGAAGTGATTAACATTAACGGGCAAATTAAATGTTCCTATGGATTTACTAAGTTTTCAGGAAAAAATGTTATCTTTCCAGCAAACGTAAAACCTAAGAATGTTGTTGATAATACTATTATTGCTGACACTGCAAATGTGAAGAAAGCATTGATCGATGCTGGTGGAGAAGATTTTAGAAGGGTTTTAGCTAAGTATAGAGGTTTAATTATTGCTGGTGGATTTGTAGTGAATGCTATGATTGGCCATAAAAATAAAAAGAGTGATATTGATATTTTCATTACTAGACAGCCTAATCCAGCTTTTAAACCAGATGAAGATTATGATTTCAATTGGACAAAAGATAGGCGTAACAAAACCACATCATTGTTCTTAAAAGATTTAACTGAAATTTTCACAATTAAAAAGACACGTATCAGCCCTAAAGTAATCGCGTTAACAACTGACGAAGATTTGGAAATCCAACTTATTATGGTGACTCATAAATCAACGGCTGATTTACTTAATGATTTTGATTTGCATTCTGCCAAAGTTGCATACTCACCTCATTATGATGAAGTATATGCTACTAAATCATTTGTATCAGCTCTTGAGACCATGTCTAACAGAGTTTACTATACACATAAATGTAGAGAGAATGTTGCTCATTTTAAACGAATCATTAAATATATGAACCGTGGATTCTCTGTTGTGATCTCCTATTCTTGTGTTGAGCGCCCAGCAAACAATAAAATTGAAAATCCAATCGAAGATATTGATCTTGATGACGATGATCTTACGGATGAGCAACCTACAAGTGCGGATAAATCATCTAAATCTGCATCTAAATCCGATAGTGATAGCGATAATAATCACAATGATAACACTATCGGGGCTGCTGCTGTTGAGTATTTCATTAATCTTGGACTTTTCCCAATTAATGCATATCTCGTAAAGATTCCCAAAGAATCGATCACGTATAGTGACGATAATGTAATCTTTAATGTTAAGGTTACATATGATTTTGATATTGATGATATTGGTGATGATCACATGCAAATTATGTCTAATATTCTATTTCGAGCTCTTAAAGGTAATTATTGGTCGGGAACTTTTGACATTGATAATGTGTTTAATATGTGGAAAAATATTAAGCCATTCTTCGGTCCAAACCCTGAAACATTCAGAAAATACTTTAGTGCTAAAGTTGTAGCTGAAACGTTGGGTATGAACTTTTCCATTATTTACGCATTATTTCCACTTAAGAATGAAGATAACGAAGATGTACGAATTGGAGCAAGTGATCGCAATATTATTAGACAAATGTTATCTACATACAATGAAAAAGTCAAACCAGGCAAAGAGCTCACAAATAACCTGATTAAGCATATTCACGCATATTTGGATAACTATATCTTCAACGCTAGTGAACAAGGATATAATACAGCACGTGTCATGAAATGCCCATGGGGTGAATCATACAAACGTAAATTGACAAAAGAAGAAACTAATGTTGCTGTTACTGTATCAAGCAAAGACCCAACCACTGTTTACGGTATCACAACAGGATTCTTCCAAATGTTGGTCAATAACAATCGCAGACTGATGGAAGTAATTAAGGAAGCTCTTAATGCTGGAGACACTATTCCTGGATATCTGATCAATTGGTTAAACGTG